>Ga0209591_10000497_pt1 | contig 50753 bp, 43 predicted proteins | sample MAT01_FD_187207 | JGI IMG/M metagenome (GOLD analysis project Ga0209591, IMG submission 187207) | Freshwater microbial communities from Lake Fryxell liftoff mats and glacier meltwater in Antarctica - MAT-01 (SPAdes) (version 2) | ecosystem: Environmental > Aquatic > Freshwater > Ice > Liftoff...
TCATCCAGGCGGCCGAGGAACATGCCGTCGGCGAGCAGATCGACGCCGACCTCCTCGCGCGTCTCGCGCACCGCCGTGGCGACCGCGTCGGCGTCGTCCGGATCGCGCCGCCCGCCGGGGAAGGCGATGTGCCCCGACCACGGATCGTCGTCGCGCGTGGCGCGCTCGATGAGCAACACTTCGACGCCGCCCGGCGCGGCGGCGAGCGCCAAGGCGACCGCGGCACGCGCCACGTATGGTTCCTCGATCAGTCGCGGCCGATAGGCGGCGACACACGCGCGAATGTGCGCCAGTTCCATGCCTGTTCGCTGCTCCCACCCAGCTTGCGGACGCTACTGAATTCTGGTGTCAGTGCCTACTCATGCCGCCGAAGATCGACAACACCGGGGTCGCCGAGCGCCTGCAGAGCCGGCGGGCGCAGACCGCCGGTGCATTGCTCGAAGCGGCACGCCGCGTGCTCTCCACCAAGGGCTACCACGGCACCAAGATCGTCGACATCGCGCGCGCCGCGAACGTCGGCGTCGGCACCTTCTACCTGTACTACCCGACCAAGGAGGCGTTGTTCCTCGAGCTGGTCGAGGACACCGTCAGTCGCTTGAAACACCTGCTCGACGGCGTGCGCGCCTCGGTCGCCGACCCGATCGAGCAGTCGCGTCTGCGCACGCTCACCTTCTTCCGCTTCGCGCACGACAACCGCGAACTGTTCCGCATCGTCTTCGGGCACGACGCCTCGTTCCACGACGTCGTGCGCGGCTGCCAGGAAGCCTTCATCCGCGACATGCGCGACAGCATCGCCGCCGGCCAGGCCGACGGCGCCTTCCGCGAGGGCGACCCGCTGATCTGGGCGCAGGCGTTCATCGGCATGTCGCTGCAAGTCGTGTCGTGGTGGATCGAGCAGGACAACGTGCCGATCGAGGACGTGGCGACGGCGCTCAGTGAACTCGCGTTGCGCGGCATGATGGCGCCGCCGCGCGCCGCCTAGCCGCACGGCGCGCCGGCGCGCTCACAGCGTCGTGGTCGTCAGGGCGACGGTGCGCCCGAGGACGGTGAGCGCCACCGCCTGCAGCATCAGCCGCGCCGCCGGCGCGCCGCCGTAGAGTCGGTCGCCGACGATCGGGTGGCCGATCGCCGCCAAGTGGGCGCGGATCTGATGCAGGCGGCCGCTCTCCGGCTCGACCTCGAGCAGCGTCTCGGCACCGCGCCGCTCGCGTACGCGCCAGGCGGTGCGCGCCGGCCGGCCGGCGCCGTCGACGCGGGCGCGCCCGGCGACGGTGCGCAGCGCCTGGTCGACGACGCCGGCCGCGGCGACCGGCGTCCCCGTCACCACCGCGAGATACCGCTTCCGCACCGCCCGCAGGCGGAACGCCTCCGACAGCGCCGCCGCGGCGGCCGGCGTCGTGGCGAAGGCCAGCACGCCGGAGGTGGCGGCGTCGAGGCGATGCACGACCCACAGCCGCGTGCGCCGGCCGTCGCGGCGGTGCAGCTGCGCGGTCAGCTCGGTCAGGGCCGTGCCCGCGGCGCCCTGGCGGGTCGGCGCGGTGGGCATGCCGACCGGCTTGTCGATGACGATCATCCCGGCGCCCTCGAAGAGGATCGGCACGGCCGGCGTCGCCGCCGCGGCGGCCGCGGCGGCGCCGACCGCCAGGCGGTCGCCACGGCGCACCAGCCGCGAGGCCACCTGGCAGCAGCAACCGTTCAGGTACACCGCGCCGGCGCCGATCAGCCTGCGCGCCGCCCCCCGCGACAGGCCGGCGGCCGCGGCCAGGGCACGGTCGAGGCGCTCTGGCGCACCTTCGTAGCGAAGCTCGGAGACGTCCATGCGGCAGCCTGGCTCTACACCAGCGCCGGCCCGCCCGCAGCCCCCGACGGTGGCGCGGCGCCAGCCACCGGTGCTACGCGGACGGGCGGAGACCTGCGGACCGGAACATGGACGACGCGCACGACAGCCATCTCGAGCGCGACTTCGCGATCATCAACGAGATGACCGCGGCGGTGACCTCGACGCTCAACCTGGCGGAGATCGTCCGCATCGCCCTGGCACGCATCAAGCTGCTCGCCTCGGCCGAGGCGATCTCGTTCCTGCGCTACGACGCCGAACGCGACGAGTTGGTCTTCGCCGCCACCGAGACGCTACGCGAGACGAGCTTCGACGATGGGGCGGCGCGCGGCGCCACCGGTCTGGCGGCCTGGGTGGCGCACACCGGCAGGGCGGCGCGGGTGAGCGATCCGCGCGCCGACGCCCGCTGCGGCGGCGAAGCGGCGTTGGCGGCATGCGAGGGACGCCACCTGCTCGCCGTCCCGCTGCGTCACGACGACCGCCTCGTCGGCGTCCTCGAGCTCGCCGACCGCTTCGACGGCCTCCCCTTCGACGACGCCGATGAAGCGGCGTTGCTGCGCGTCGCCGCTGCCGCCGGTCCTGGCGCCGATCCCGCCACGCTGCCGCGCGACGCCGCCGCCGTGCGCCATCTGCTGGCCGACGCCGTCGCCGCGGTGCCCAGCCAGGGGGCGGCGCTGCAGCTCTACGACCGCGACGGACGCGGCCTCACTTTCTCCGCCTCGCGCCGCCTCGAGGCGGGTGTCATCGACGGCCTGCGCCTGCCCGCCGACGTCGGCATCGCCGGCTGGGTGGCGCGTCACCGCGAGGCGCTGCTGCTCGACGATGCCAGCAGCGACCCGCGCTGGCACCGCGCCAGCGGCGAGCGCACCGGCTTTCGGCCGCGCGCCATGCTGTGCGTTCCGGTGGTGAGCAAGAACACCCTGCTGGGCGTCATCCAGGTGATGAACCGCCTCGACGGGCGCGCCTTCGACCGCCACCAACTACGCTTGGCGCAGATCCTCGCCGACCACACCGCCATCGCCATGGAGAATGCCCGTCTCTACCGCCAGGCGGAGCTGGCGGCGATCACCGACGACCTGACCGGCCTCGGCAACGCCCGCCGCCTGAACCAACTGCTGCCGGAGTTGCTCGCCTCCGGACGGCCACTCACGCTGCTGGTGCTCGACTTCGACAACTTCAAGGAAGTGGTCGACCAATACGGCCACCTGATCGGCAGCCAGACGCTCGCCCACCTCGGCCGGCTCATCGGCGCGCAGCTCGGGCCCGGCGACAGCGCCGCCCGCTTCGGCGGCGACGAGTTCGCCGTCGTGTTGCCGGAGCGCGACCTCGCCGCCGGCGTCGCCCTGGCCGAAACCATCCGCGCCGCGATCGCCGCCGCCACGCGCCTGCCGGCGGCGGAGGTCGAGGTCGACATTCGGCGCGTCACCGCCTCGATCGGCGTCGCCGCGTTCCCCGCCCACGCCACCGACGCCGTGGCGTTGCTGCGCGCCGCCGATCAGGCGATGTTCGCGGTGAAGCGGCGCAGCAAGAACGCCGTCGGGGTGGCCGGCAGCTGACAAGCAGGCGATTCACCACGGTGCCACGGAGCAGCGGCGCCCAGCAGAGGCTGAATTCGGGCTCTCCCGACTCCGCGCCTGCATGTCTCCGTGGTGAAAAGATTGTTTCCGACGAGGGGCAGTGAAGTACGAGACGCCGATAGTCGAACGCGGCGCGCACGGGCTGCGCGTCACGCTCAACCGGCCCGAGGCCCTGAACGCCATGTCGCGGCCGCTGATGCGCGAGTTGCGCGCGCTGTTCGGCGGCCTGACCGAGGACCGCGAGACGCGCGTCGTGGGGCTGCGCGGTGCCGGACGGGCCTTCTGCGCCGGGCGCCGCAGCCGATCATCGCCTGTGTGCAGGGCGCCGCCTGCGGCGGCGGCTTCGCCCTGGCGCTCGGCGCCGACCTACGACTGGCCGGCGCGTCGGCGCGCATGAACGCGGCCTTCATCCGTATCGGCCTGTCGGCCCGCGACGTCGGCGTCAGCTACTTCCTGCCGCGCATGGTCGGCGCCTCGGTGGCGGCCGAGCTGCTGCTGACCGGCAACTGCATCGACGCGCCACGCGCCGAGCGCCTCGGGCTGGTCTCGCGCGTCGTCGCGGATGCCGAGCTCGACGCCGCCGCCGAGGGGCTCGCCGCCGGCATGCTGCGCAACCCGCGCCTCGGACTGCGCCTGACCCAGGAGTGCCTCAACGCCGCGCGCGATGCCGGCCGCCTGGAGCAGGTGCTCGCCAGGGGGGACAGCAACCAGATCCCGTGCACCCGCAGCGCCGACTTCCGCGAAGGCATCACCGCTGTCCTGCAGAAGCGCCCGCCGACGTACGAGGATCGCTGACGGGTTCCCGGCGGTCCGCCACCTCTCGTCACATCACGGCTGGTCGTGCTTGGAGCAGCGCACGGCGAGCCCGTCGAGCGCGTAGTCGCCGCCCTGCGGGCAGCGCGCCGTCGAGCCCACGGCCGCCAGGCTCGGAGTCTCGCCGGGGTTGTTCACCAGCCACATCTGGATCTCGCGCTCGACGGTCTGGCGGTTGCTCTTGCATGCGAACGCCTTGCTGTTGTCGACCGCCACAACGGTCTGTCGCGTGCGCTGCGTCGTCTCCCCGGCCTGAAACCCGCCCAGGTACAGAAACGCCGCGATCAGCAGCGCCAGCAGGGCAACGACGACGCCCATCAGTCGAGCATCTTGGGGTTGGCGATGGCCAGCTTCGCGCGCACCGTCGCCTCGAGATGCGTGCGCACGGCGGCGCGGAAGGCCCCGGCATCCGCCTCGCCGGCGCGGATGCGAGCGCAGAGGGCCTCGTTGCGCTGACGCATTGCCGCGCGCCGCGCCGCCGCCTCATCCGGCAGCGGCGCGGCGCCGAGCAGGGCGTCGAGGCGAATCCACTCTGCGACGATGTGCCCCGGCTCGAGCGCCACTTCGCGCGCCGCGATGGCGAGGACGTTGGCCGCGACGCGGGCATGAAAGCGCGCCGTGCCGTCCAGGGCCGTGACCACGTCCTTCTCGAGAAAGCCACGCACGGCATCGAGCAGCTCGGTCAGCGTCGGGCGATCCTGCACGCGCGCAGGATAGGTCGACGCGACGGGTCGGGCAACGGCTGAATCGTCGCCGTGGGAGCTCTCGCCGCTGCCGGCACACCCCTGGCGGGCGCGGACCGCCAGTGCCGCTGCGGTCAGGAAAGAGGCGGCGGCGCGCCGGCCGTTCAGCGCCGGTCGGGCGCGGCGTCGAGGAAGCGGTGGATCTTGCGGACGCGATGGTTCGACGTGTCGGCGACCCACAGCGACCCCTCGGCATCGAACAACACGGCCGAGGGTCGGCGCAGGGAAGCCGCCGCCGCCGGGCCGCCGTCGCCGGCGAAGCGCGGTTCGCCGTCGCCGGCGACGGTGGTGATGATGCCGGCGGAGTCGATGCGGCGGATGACGTTGTTGCCGGTGTCGGCGACATAGAGATCGCCGTTGGGGGCGAAGCGCAGGTCGTAGGGCGCGTCGAGCCGGGCGGCTGTCGCCGCTGCCCCGTCGCCGGCATAGCCGCGCACGCCGCCGGTGCCGGCGATGGTGTCGAGGGTGCCGTCCCTGCGCAAGCGGCGGATGACGTGGTTGCGCGTCTCGCAGAAATAGAGCTGCCCGTCCGGTCCGAGTTGCATGCGCGCCGGGCCGGCGAGGCGGGCGGCGACGGCGGCGGCGCCGTCGCCGGCGAAGCCGCGCAGGCCGTTGCCGGCGACCGTGCGAATGATGCCCTCGGCGTCGACGTGGCGGATGACGTGCGCGTCGACGTCGGCGATCCAGAAGCCGCCGGCCGGATCCGGCAGAACCCCGAACGGTGTGCTGAGCTGCGCCGCGCGGGCCGGGCCGCCGTCGCCGGCGTACCCGTACTCCGCACCGCCGGCGAGGGTGAAGACGCGGCCGTCGGTGCCGAGGCGGAAGACCACCGGAACGTGGTCGCCGGCGAGGTAGAGCGCGCCGGCGGCGTCGAATTCCATGTCGCTGGTGTGGTGCAGCGGCGTATCGGCGGCGAGCGCGCCGTCGGTCGGGAAGTCCTCGACGTCGGTCCCCATGATGGTCTCGACGATGCCGTCGCTGCGTATCCGGCGTAGGCGCAGGTTGTTCCAGTCGAGGATCATCAGGCGGCTCTCGGCGTCGAAGATCACGTCGATCGGAAAGTAGAGCGAGGTGTCGAGGGCGGCGCGGCCATCGCCGTCGAACTGCGCCCGCCCGGTGCCGGCGACGGTGCAGATACGGCCCGGCTGATCGCAGACCAGCGCGTCCGCGGTCGGGCTGGGGGTCGCGGTCGGCGTCGCCGTCGGGTTCGCCTGGCAGCCGGTCAGCGACGCGTCCACGGCGGCGATGAGCTCAGCGATCGACACCGAACCGCTGCCGTTGGTGTCGGCGGCGCGGCAGGCCTGCACCGGCGTAGTGCCGAGAGCGACACCGACGGCGCGGATCAGGTCGCTGATATCGACCGCTCCCCGCGCCGTGCAGTCGCCCGGGCAGGCCAAGGCGGGGCCGCCGACGAGGAGCAGGACCGCGAAAGCTAGCCAGCGCACGTATCGACCATCCCGGCGACAGGCCGGTGAGTCAATGGAGGGCGCGGCGGCGGCGGCCGCGCCCTCCATTGACCATCCGCGGCGCGATCATCTGATCGCGCCGCCGAGCACCTGGGGGCCGGCATACGACAGGATGCCGTTGGTCAGATCCGCCAGATCGCCACCGACAGCCCAGATGCCGTCCTCGGCATCGACCCAGACGGCGTGGAAGTCGCGCGCCTGATCGTCGCTGCCCTCGTCGACCAGCGTCCACCCACTCGCGTCACGCGTCGCGACGGCGAGATTGTTGCCGACCGCGACGCCGCGTCCGTCGGGCGGCAGGTAGACGCCGTTGAGCTGCGGCGTCAAGCCGGCGGGGGTGCGCGCCGCGAACGCCGCCGCGCCCTCGCGTTCGATCAGCAGGCCGGTGAAGGCGCCGCCGACCGCCGCCACGACGGCGTCGTTGCCGTGCACGGTGAACAGCTGCCGCGAAGCCGGATTGGCGGCGCTCGTGTCGAGCTCAGCCCAACGCGCGCCGTCCCAGTGCAGGACGATACCGCGCGTGCCGACCGCGTAGACGTCGTCGGGGGCGCGGCCCCAGACCTTGAACAGCAGCGGCACGCCCTGCGGGCGCACGCCGCTGAGATCCTGGGCCGTCCAGGCGGCGCCGTCGAAGCGCCAGATGATGCCGCTGGTGTCCGGGCTGTCGCCGTCGCCGCCGACCGCCCACACCTCCGCCGGCGAGGCGCCCCAGACGCCGTACACCCGCTCGCGGCCGGGGGTCGTGAAGCGCGTGAAACCGCCGCCGTCCGGGTCGTACCGCACGATCAGGCCGGCGTCGCCGGCGAGAAAGAAGTCGCCGCCGATCGGCGGCGTGCTGATCCACCACAGATCGCCGCTGGCGCCGCTGTCGAGGCGCTCCCAGGCGTCGCCGTCCCAGTGCAGGACCAGCGGGCCGCGGCCGTCGCCGGGGTCGGCGCCGACGGCGAGGACGTCGTCCGGTGCGCTGCCCGACACCGACAGCAACGCGCCCGGCAGGCGGGTCAATGCCGGTGTCAGCCGGCCGCGCGTATTGCCCTGCGTGCACATGTAATCGCGCGCCACGCAGGCGGGCTCGCGGTGACAGTCGATGCAGGTCGCCTTGTCGTCGAAGCGGACGCCGCGACCCGGCGCGTCGACCCATTGCCAGCTCCAGTCGGCGTCCTCCGGGTCGAAGCCGGCCGCCTCCTTGCGCATCACCCGCCAACGCGCCAGGTCGGCATCGTCGCCGCAGTCGGGTGCGTCGAACTCCTCCTTGATGACGATGCTGCCCACCGGCAACGGGTTCTGCTCGCGCTTGTAGGCCTCGGCGGCGATTGGGTTGGCGAGGACGCGGATGCTGACGCCGCCGTGCTCGATGCTTAGGCGGCAGTCGCGCACCTCGACGAAGCTGGCGCGGTAGTCGGCCGGGAAGATCGGCGCGATGCCGAGGGTCGGCGTCGCGGTCGGCGCCGGGGTCGGCGTCTCCTCCGGGCAGCCGGCCAGGGCGCTGCCGACCGCCGCGATGAGTTCGCTGATCGACACCGAATCGCTGCCGTTCGAGTCCATGGCCCGGCACTGCGCCGCCGCCGTCGTCCCGAGGGCGATATTGACGCCGCGCACCATCTCGCTGATGTCGACGGCGCCGTCGCCGTTGCAATCGCCGGGACAGACGGCGCGCGCTGGCGCGGCGAGGAGGAGCAGCAGGAGCGGAACGATCAGAAGGGGCATGGGGACAGTGGAAGCGCGGCGGCAGCCGCGCCCTCCACGCATCGCCGACGCAGCGCGTCTCAGCGGAGTCATGGCGCGTCTCAGCGCTTCACCTTGCGCACGCGGCTGTTGAAGGTGTCGGAGATGTAGAGGTCGCCGGCCGGATCGAAGGCGATGCCGAACGGGCGGTGCAGCTTGGCATCCAGGGCCGGGCCGCCGTCGCCGCCGTAGCCGCTCTCGCCGGTGCCAGCGACGGTGCTGATGATGCCGCTGTTCACCGCGATCATGCGGACGCGATTGTTGGTCGCGTCGGCGAAGTAGATGTTACCGTCATGCCCGAACTCGAGGTCCTGCGGGAAGTTCAACTTCGCCTCCGGGGCCGGGCCGCCGTCGCCGCTGAAGCCCTTCTCGCCGGTTCCCGCCACCGTCACCACCTGCCCGTCCTTGAACGTACCTGCGGCGCCGAAGACGATCTTACGGATGCGGTTGTTGTTGGTATCGGAGAAGTACAGGGCGCCGTCCGGTCCCATGGTCAGGCCGCCGGAGGGCTCCGGGTTGCCGCCGGTGGGGAAACTGAACTGCGTCGCCAGCGCCGCGTTATCGCCATTGAAGCCGCGCTCGCCGGTGCCGGCGATGGTGTCGATGATGGCGTTCTCGCGCTGCGTGGCGAAGTCGTACAGCACGCGGATGCGCTGGTTGCGCTGATCGATGATGAACAGGTTGCCCGCCGCATCCCAGGCACCGTGCGGCGGCTGATTGACGCGTGCGTCCTTGGCCGGCCCGCCGTCGCCGGCGAAGGCCGCCCCGGCGCCCATCAGCACGCGCACGCGGTTGGTCTCGGCGTCGAGGACGCGGATCTTGTGGTTGTGCCAGGCCATGATCAGCACGTCGCCGTTCGGGAACTCCTCGAGGTCGGTGGGGTGGTTGAGATCGACGGTGAGCGGATCGGCGCCGGCTGGCGTCAGGTCGCTCAGGTCGGCCGGGCCGTCGCCGACGAAGTCGGTGCCGCAGATGGTCTGGAGCGTCTCGTCGGCGAGGATCTCGCGCACCTTGTGGTTGTTCCAGTCGAGCAGGATGCGCCGGCCCGAGGGCAGGAAGGCGATATCGAACGGCCAGTACAGGGTCGTCTCGAGGCGGTGCCGGCCGTCGCCGTCGAAGGCCTCTCCGCCGTTGCCGGCGTACGTGCAGATCGACCCGACGACGTCGGTGCACGGGACGATCTCCGGGGTCGGCGTCGGGCGCGGCGTCGGCGGCGGCGGCAAGGGCACGCCGGTGACCTCGCGGATGCGCTGGTTGTGCGTGTCGGCGATGTACAGCGCGCCGTTCGGCGCCAGCGCGACGCCGTAGGGGCGGTCCAGCTGGGCGGCTCGCGCCGGACCGCCGTCGCCGGCGAAGCCGCGCGCGCCGCTGCCAGCGTAAGTATCGATGACGCCGTTCGGGCGGACGATGCGAACGACGTTGTTGCCGGTGTCGGCGATGTACAGCGTGCCGTTCGGCGCCACCGCCAGGTCGCTCGGCGTGTCGAGCTGCGCCGCCAGCGCCGGGCCGCCGTCGCCGCTGTAGCCGCGCGTGCCGGTGCCGACGACGGTGCTGATCATGCCGGCTTCGTCGATCATGCGGACCTTGTGGTTGCCGGTGTCGGCGATGAAGACGCGGTTGCGGCTGTCGATGGCGATACGACTCGCCGGCGGCGCCGACTGGCCCTTCGGGCCGTTGAGCTGCGCCTCGGTGGCCGCCCCGCCGTCGCCGGCGCCGCCCGGCGTGCCGGTGCCCGCGAAGGTGTTGATCGTACCGTTCGGCTCGAGGATGCGCAGGCGGTAGTTGGCCTGGTCCGAGATGATGATGTTGCCATTTGAATCCACCACCACCGAGCTCGGCAGATCCAGCTTGGCGGCATTGCCCGGGCCGCCGTCGCCGGAAAAGGCGCGCGCGCCGGTGCCGGCGAGGTTGGTGACCAGGCCGGTCTGGAGATCGAGCCGCTTCACCAGGCTGTTGTGCCAGGCGGCGATGATCATGCCGCCGGCGGCGTCGAAGCAGACGTTGGTCGGGTGGTTGAACTGCGTGTAGATCGCCACGCCGTCCTGCGCGTCGCCCAACTCGCCGGTGCCGGCGACGGTCTCGACGCCGTCCGCGGTGATGCGGCGGATGCGGTGGTTGTTCCAGTCGGCCAGATAGAGCGCCCCGTCGGGGCCGACGGTGACGTCCTGCGGCAGGTAGAGGTTGGTTTCCAGCGCCGGCAGCCCGTCGCCGTTGATGCCCGCCAGGCCGGTGCCGGCGACGGTGGTGATGGTCGGCGCCGGACAGCCGTTCAGCGCCGCCTTGACGGCGCCCAGCAGCTCGTCGATGGTCACCTCGGCGTCGGCGCCGACGTCGAACACCGGGCACTGCGCCATCGCCTGGGTGCCCAGAGCGATGGTGACGCCCTGCAGCAGCTCGTTGACGGCGACCTCGCCGTTGCCGTCGCAATCGCCTGTGCATGCGGCCCCGGGCGCGGCGAGGCACACCACGAGAGTGGCGCTCAGCAGGCCTGCCGTCGCACCCGGGAACCAACGGAAGAATGCCTTTTGCGCCATGGTGTTTTTGACCGTATGAAGCGACGGGAACTGAGTCAACGGGAGGCGGGCTCGGTGCCCGCCCTTGCCAGGGAGAATCGCCTCGCTTAGCGTCGGCGAGCGGTGACATCCCGGGCGCTACTTCTCCTCGCGGCGCTGGCCGCGGTTCTGCTGGCCCGGCCGGCAACTGTCGCCGCGCACGGCTCGCGCCTGCCGTTCGCCGCCTGGGGCGGTTTCAGCGGCGAGGTGCTGCGTTGCCAGCGCACCATCGCGCAGGCCGCGGCGCGCTGCGCCGCCGACGCGTGGCAGGCGCGCGCCGCCTGTCGCGCCGCGACGCTCGCCGGCGCGGTGTGCGACACCGCCGCCGCCGCCGCGCGCATTGCCGCCCTGCGGCGCACCGCGCTCGACGCCGTCGACGCCGCCTGCAGCGAGCGCCAGGCGATCGCTCTGCAGTTCCTCGGCGGCTTCGACCTGCAGCAGGACCTCAACGCGTTCTGCCGCGACTGGGAAACGGCGGCCGACTCCGCGGTGTACGGCGCCCTGCCCGCCGAACCGTCCGCCACCGACCGCTCCTGTGCGGCGGCGGCCGCCGCCGCGGTGACCGACACCATGCGGCACGTCTTCCGCAACCGCCGGCGCTGTATGGACCGCATCGCCGCCGCGCCCCTCGACGCGCCCATCCGTGCATCCCTGCTGGCGGCGCTGGAGCTGGGCCGCACCCGCGCCCTCGCCGCCCAGACGGACCGTCTGCAGGCGCGCTGCCCGGACTTCTCCGCACGCTCCGGCCGCGCCGCCGAGGCCCTGCTGGCGCTGCTCGCGGAGCGCGCCGATTGCATCGGCGGTCGCTTCTACATCCAGGACGGCGTTTTGTGCCCGGCCGCCACCTGCGGCAACGGCGTCATCGAGGACAGCGGCGAGGAATGCGACGACGGCAACCAGCGCGACGGCGACGGCTGCGCGGCGGCATGCATCGTCGAGCGCTGAGCGGGGAAGGCGAACCCATAGCCCGCGACGAGCCGCTGCGCGCGGCCGTGCGGGAGGACGCAGCGGTCACGGATCCAGTAGATCATCGACCCCCGGCTCGGAGGTGAGCAGGACGCGCACCTGTTCCGTCGCCGCGGCGCCATCGCTGTCGGTCACCGTCACGGTCAGGATCCCCTCGCGCTCCTCGATGCTGGTGTACGGACCGGCCTGCTCGAAGTCGAAGCGCATCGTGCGGCGCTCGGAGAGCCCGCCGCCGATGTCGCTGGCGAACACCAGCGCTTCGGAGTCGACTTCGACACCGCGTATCGACTCCAGGCGGGCCCGTACGCGTACCCGGTTGAGGGTGCTCAGGCAGCTGAAGCGCACGTGCAGGCGCAGCTGCGCGCTGGCCTGCGCCTGGCGGAAAAAGCGCAGCGTGTCGCAGTTCTGCAGACGGCCGAAGCCCACGACGTTGCGCCCGACCATCAGCAGCCGGCCCTGCGGACACAGGGCCTCGGGCTCGGGCAGGCGCGCCGGCGGGCCCATGCCACAGCAGCGAATGTTGAGCGCCGGCAGCGTCGTCGTGCAGCCAGCCGCGCTACAGGTCGGCTGGCTGCAGCGGTCCAGCTCGGCGATGCGCAGGTGCAGCCCACCGCTCGCCTGGCCCGCCGGATCGCCGTCGTCGCGACAGGTGTACGGCACGTCGACCACCCCGAGCTGGTCTGCGGCGGGCGTCCAACGCAGGGTCCGGTCCTCCGCCAATGTCATGCCCGGCAGCAGCGGCGCGGCGCCGCACTGCAGCACGCCACCGTCGGGATCGACGGCGCCGAGCGGCAGCTCGATCGGCAGACCGGCAAAGCCGCGATACAGGAAAGGAGTCGCCAGCACGGGCGGTAGGTTGGCGGTGGCGGTCGGGCTCGGCGACGGCGTCTCGGTCGCCGACGGGGTCACCGACGGGGTCACCGACGGGGTCACCGACGGGGTCACCGACGGGGTCGCCGGCGGCGGCGTCGGCGGCGGCGTCAACGGCGCCGTCGGCGTCGGCGCGCTGCAGCCGATCAGCAGGCCGTTGGTAGCGGCGATCAGCTCGGCGATCGACACCAGGCCGTCGCCGTTCGCGTCGATGTCAGGGCAGGCCGACGCCGGGCTCTGGCCGAGCGCGATGCCCACCGCGCGCACCAGTTCGTTGATGGCGACGACGCCGTTGCCGTCGCAATCGCCCGGACAGGCAGCGACTCGGCCTGGGAGGAGCACGGCGGCGAGCAGGCCACTGCGGAGGAATCTCGTCACGACCAGCCAGACGATAGACGGCGGAAATCTCTAATGTAAGCGGCGGAGGCGCGCGGACTGGAAAATCGTCCCGGGGACGGCTACCTGCGCGACATATGGGTGAACGCCTGCAACGCTGGACGCGCTCCTGGTTCGAGCCGGTCGACGCCGCCTCGCTGGCGGTCTTCCGCATCGTGCTCGGGCTGATGATCGCCTGGGACGTCGTGCGTTACTGGCACTTCGGCTGGATCCACGAATATTACATCCGCCCCAAGTGGTCGTTTCCGTACCTCTTCCTCGAGTGGGTCCGGCCCTGGCCCGGCGACTGGATGTACGTCCATTTCGCCGTCATGGGCGTCGCCGGCCTGTGCGTTGCCCTCGGCCTCTTCTACCGCCCCGCGATCATCGTGCTGTGGCTCCTGTACACCTACAAGTTCCTCCTCGAGGCGTCGGTGTACATGAACCACTACTACCTGATCGGGCTGTTCTGCTTCCTGTTCATCTTCCTGCAACCGCAGCGCGCCTTCTCGCTCGACCGCCGGCGCCATCCCGAGTGGAGCGAGACGGTGCCGCGCTGGAACGTGCTGCTGATCCGCTTCCAACTCTTCATCGTCTACTTTTACGGCGCCATCGCCAAGCTCAACCCGGACTGGCTGCGCGGCGAGCCGATGTACTCCGCCCTCGCCTACGGCGGCGAGGGCGTGCCGCCGATCGCCGCGCACTTTCCGCCCGCCCTGCTGGCATTCACCATCGCCTACGGCGGCATCCTCTTCGACGCGACCGTGCCGATCCTGCTCTGCTTCCGCCGCACGCGCGGGCTCGCCTTCGTCATGGCCACGGTGTTCCACCTGTTGAACGATATCTTCCTCAGCATCGGCGTGTTCTCGTACATGATGACCGGCGCCATCCTGATCTTCTTCGACCCCGACTGGCCACGGCGCCTGGCGCGGCGGCTCGGGTGGAGCGGCGTCGCCGCCGCGCGCCCCGACAAGCGCGCGCCGGCGCCGGCGGTGCGGCCGCTGGTCGTCGCCGGCGTCACCGCCTACGCGCTGGTGCAGCTGCTCCTGCCGCTGCGGCACTTCCTCTATCCCGGCTACGTGAGCTGGACCGAGGAGGGGCATCGCTTCAGCTGGCACATGAAGCTGCGCGCTAAGAACAGCGTGGTGCGCATCATCGGCACCGACCCGGCCAACGGCCGGCAGTTCATCATCGAGCCGGCCGACGACCTGCCCTACCGGCAGTTGCGCAAGCTGCACACGTTTCCCGACATGATGCTGCGGTACACGCACTACAAGCGCGACGAGCTGCGACAAATCGGCATCGACCCGGAGATCCGCGTCGACTGGATGTGCTCGCTGAACGGCCGCCCGCCGCGCCGCCTGGTGGACCCGACCGTGGATCTGACCAAGGTCGAACCGTCGATCTGGCCGGCTCCCTGGATCCTGCGCTGAGCCCTCCCTGGGCGCCTCAGGCCGGCTTACTCTCGAGGTCCTTGCCGACCGCGAACCCGTAGGCGTGCGCCAGCGCCACCACCGGGTGCACGGTCTTGCGCCCGGCGCCCTGTTCGATGTGCAGGGCGGCGAGCCGGCAGCCGCTGCAGGCGAGCGCGCACGACTCGCCCGTTTGCGTGGCGCGCATGCCGGCGAAGGCCTTCTCGCCCCAGCGCAGCGACTCCTTGAAATGCGCCTTCTGCATGCTCCAGGTGCCGTCGTGCCCGGAGCATTCCTGCACCGCGTCGACCTGATCGGCGACCAGGCCGAGCAGGTCGCGGCCACGGATGCCGATGTTCTGCACCCGGATGTGGCAGGGCACGTGGTACTGCACGCGCCCGAAGCGGCGCGTGAAGTCACGCTTCAACCTCCCCTCGCGGGCAATGCGGTAGAGGTACTCGTCGAGGTCGTGCGCACGCCGCGCCACGCGCAGGCTGCGCGGGTCCGTCACCAACTGCGGGAACTCCTCGCGCACCATCAGGCTGCAGCTCGGCGAGGGGATGACGATCGCGTAGCCCTGCTCGACGTACGGCGTCAGTGCGTCGATGTTGGCGCGGATCTTCTCAGCGGCCGCATCAAGGTCGCCGCCGTCGAGGAACGGCATGCCGCAGCACACCTGCCCCGGCGGCCGCACCACCTCGACCCCGTTGTGCTCCAGCACCTGCACGGCGGCCGCGCCGACTTCCGGGTCGTTGTAGTCGACCAGACAGGTCGAAAAGAGCGCCACCTTCATCGGCGTCGCCTCCCCGACCCCCTCCTTCAGCGGCTGCGCCGCCTCGACGCGCGGCGTGTGCTTCGCCCACCACTGCGGGAAGGTCTCGCGGTGGTAGGTCGGCATCAGCTTGTCGCGGTGGATGCCGACGACACCCTCCATCACGGCGCGGTTGGCGGGGTTTCGCAGCGCCCAGTTGGTCAGCGCCGGCGTCAGGCTCGCGACCTTGCCGATGGTCGCCGTGTCGCGCATCAGGCGCGCCTGCAGCGACACACCGTCGCGGCGCGTGTTGTGCGCCTTCCAGCGCAACAGCAAGCGCGGGAAATCGAGGGCGAAGTCGTGCGGCGGGGTGTAGGGGCAATTGGGGTAGCAGAGCTTGCACTGGAAGCAGAGGTCGACGACGTGGTCGATCTCGGCACCGGTCAGGTCGCGCGCATGCCCTTGCAGCTCGGGCAGCTCGTCGCCGTAGGTGACCCCAACCTCGACCCCATGGTGGGGCTCGGGCTCGGTGGGCTCGGCAGCCGCAGCGGCGCGGCGCTTCGCATCAGCCGCCGCCCCCACCTCGGGATGGGCGGCCAGGTAATCGGCGCGCTTCGCCTCGGTCTTGGTGTCGATCAGGTCGAAGAGCGTCGGAAAACTGCTGCAGAACTTGAAGCAGAGGCGGCAGCCCCAACAGATGTCGAAGATGCGGTCGACTTCGCCCCGCAGGTGCTGGGCGTCCCAGAACCGCGGGTCGTCCACCTTGAGTCCGATTGCCTCCGCCATGGCTGCCTCCCGTCGCCGCCGCACTCTAAAGGACCGAGCCGGGTCGTCAACGCCGCGTCAATCCGCTCCGGCAGGTGGCGTGCGATGTGGACCAGCACTTCTCCGGTCAGGTGGATCGGCAGAAGGCACCGCACTTTTCCGTCACTTTGCGGCCCTTTGGCGGATGTTCGACCGACACTTCTGTCACGCACCCGTGTTTCCCTGGTTGGACCGTCGCTTCCGTGACGCTGGCATGCGTCATGCTGAAGCCACCCCTCCGTGGAGGGAAGTCACATGGTTCGTGGACGGATACTCACCCCGCAGATCGACACCCGCAGCCTCATGTCAGAGGAACTGCTGATGCTGGCGGTGCTCGAACAGGCGTTCGCCGACTTGGAGACGGGCTGCCCGGCCGTGCGCGCCGACGCCGAGGCCTATTTCCTCGCCTACGACGCCGAGTCGAGCGCGTTCAGCCTCGACGCCGTCTGTATTCAGTTCCGTCTCTCCACCAGCGCCATCCGCGGCGAGGTCCGCCGGCGCCTGAAGCAGCGCCCGATCGGCAAGGGCAAGGCCCTGCGCCAGGCAGCATGAGGAGAGAGCGGGCGCCCGAAGCCCGCCGCTCACTCGAGCAGGTGCGCGCGCCACAGCCGCTCGACCTCGGCCCGGAGGGCGTCGAGAGAGCCGCTGTTGTCGATCACCACGTCGGCCCGGGCGGCCCGTTCGGCGTCGCTGAGTTGGGCGCGCATCCGGGCCGCAATCGCCGTCGGATCCATGCCGCGCTGAGCCCTCAGGCGCCCCTCGATCACCTCGCGGCGCGCCACCACCACCCAGACCGCGTCGACCAGCGCATCCCAGCCGGCTTCAACCAGTAACGCCGCTTCGACGACCACCGGGCCCGTCCCGGCCGCGACCGCTGCCTGGAGCCGCGCTCCGACCAGCTCGAAAATCAGCGGGTGGACGATGGCGTTCAGCCGCGCCAGCGCCGCTGGATCGGCGAACACGATCGCCCCGAGTTGCCTGCGATCGATGGCGCCGTCAGTGCCAACGATGCGTTCGCCGAAGGCCTCGACGACGCGCGTGAACCCGACCGTGCCGGGCACGTAGGTCTCGTGCCCGACCCGGTCGGCATCGATGACCGTGGCGCCGAGGTCGGCGAGCATCCGAGCGACGGCACTCTTGCCGGATCCGATGCCGCCGGTGACCCCGACGGTGCGGCTCGTCAGCTCGCCGCCCTCATCGTTGGGGGCTCGGATCTCGGCGGATCGACCTTGGATGCCGCGCGGGCGGCGGCCACTGTCGGTCGCGCCCCAACCGGAGATTCCTTGCGCCACGAATCGAGGCCGCGGCGGAGGTACTCGGGGTTGATCTCGAGTGTCTCGCAGATGTTCTCGTAGGAGAAGAACCAGCCGCGGTCATTGGAGGCGATCCAATGGTTCGCCTCGTCAAATAGCTGCTGCCCATGCCCGTCCGGCGACACGGCGTACTTCTGGTAGCAGTCGAGCGCGTCCTCGAGGACGGCCAGCATCAGCCGTCGCTCGCCACGCACCCCAGAGCCACCGCGAAACGCGGCGTAGAACTGGGCTGGCAGTAGCGCATCAGGTTCAAACAATCCGAATGAGCGGTCGGCCATGTAGACGTCCCCACCTCCGCAACTTGAAGTTCCCGCCACCCTACAGAGGCCCCCGGACGGAACCGAAATGAAAAAACTGCGCTGCGCGCGCGCCGCGACCTTATGGATGGCTGTGCGGAATCAGCCTCACGCCAGGTCGCGGCCGCGCTACAGCGCGTTCCGTGCCGTGGGCGCCCTACTTCTTGGCGCCCAGGACTTGCTCCTTGAAGCTCTTCGACACCGTGAAACGGACCTTTTTGCGGGCGGGGATCTTGACCGGCTCGCCGGTCTGGGGATTGCGACCCATGCGCGCCTTGCTCTGCACCTTCTTGAAGGTGCCGAGGTCGGGGAGCTTGATCGGCTCGCCCTTCTTCACCGAGCTGACGACGGTCGTGACCAACCCCTCCATGATCGCCTGCGCCTGCTTCTTCGTCACCCCACCAATCTTGGCCAGCCGTTCAACCAGCTGCGACTTCGTCATATGGCCCCCACCTTTCAGTTAATTAGAGCGCTGTTGTAACTGCGCGAAAAAGTTGGTCACTAATTGCACTGACTGCGGTCCACCTGTCAAGAAAAATCTTTGCCTTGACGCGGGCGGAGGCGCGGCACGGACCGCTTGCGGCCGTAAGGGAAATCAGCGCTCGGCCGGACGGATGAGGACGGCGCGCGACGGCTCGCGCCCGACGCTCTGCGAGACCAGCCCGTAGCCGTCGGCGAGTTGGTGTTGGAGGCGGCGCAGATAGGCCGAGCGCGGCGCCAGTTCAACCGGCGTGCGGCGCGCGATGACTTCGATGACGGCGCCTTCGGCTTCGCGCAGCGCCTCGTCCTGGTCGGCATGCGGCGCCTCGAGCGCGAACAGCTCACGCAGCGCCTCTTCGATGCGGCCCGGGCTGTTCGCGGCGACGGTGTGCACGCGTACGCCGGGTCCGAAGTGCTCGCGCAATCGGCGCGGCTGCTGCTTGGCCACCGCGCGCAGGGTGAGCACGACGTCGGCGTCGTTGGGCGCGTCGGCGATCACCGCCGGCACCTGCAGGGTGCGAATGGCGCGCTCGACGCGCTCGCGCCGCAGCGCGTAGGGAAAAATGCGCGTCGGCCGTTCGCCGCCGTCGCTGTCGCTGTCCCGCCCGCCGCGCACCGCCGCGGTCGTGGCGACGACCGCGGGCGCCTCGACGTCGACGCGTCCGTCGTCGCGCCGCACGCGCCGTTCAGGTGCGATCGGCTGCTGCCGCAACAGGCGATCGATCGTCGCGGCGACGTCGACGTGCACCGCGAAGCGGTCGCGCTGGTGGATCTCGACGATCACGTCGAACGTCGGCGGCGCTTTGCGCTCGAGCACGGTCTTCTGCGTGCGCCGACGCCGCGCCTCGTCATCGCCGAGCGTCACCGCATGGATGCCACCGACGAGATCGGCGAGCGTCGGGTTGGCGACGAGGTTCTCGAGCGAGGTGCCGTGTGCCGTGGCGATCAGTTGCACGCCGCGCTCGGCGATCGTGCGCGCCGCCAGCGCCTCGGCCTCGGTGCCGATCTCGTCGATCACCACCACTTCGGGCATGTGGTTCTCGACCGCCTCGATCATCACCGCGTGCTGTCGGTGCGGCGCCGGCACCTGGATGCGGCGGGCGTGGCCGATGCCCGGGTGGGGGATGTCGCCGTCGCCGCCGATCTCGTTCGAGGTGTCGACGATCATCACGCGGCGCCCGAGGTCGTCGGCCAGCAGGCGGCCGGCCTCGCGCAGCAGGGTCGTCTTGCCGACGCCCGGACGGCCGACGAGCAGGACGCTCTTGCCGGCTTCGACGACGTCGCGGATGACCTCGCTGGTGCCATAGACAGCCCGGCCGACGCGACACGTGACCCCGACGAGCGCTCCGGCGCGGTTGCGCAGCGCCGAGATGCGATGCAGCGTGCGCTCGATCCCAGCCCGGTTGTCGGCGTTGAACTGGCCGACGCGGGCGGCGACATAGTCGAGGTCCTCGCGCCCCACCGGTTGCGCCGCGAGCACCGCAACCCCGCCCGGAAAGCGCGCCTCGGGCGGGCGGCCGAGATCGCAGACGACCTCCAGCAGCGTCGGCAGGCGCGCGTCGGTGCGCAGCCCCTCGACAAGATGCGGCGGCAGCACCGCCAGCAACTCGTCGAGGTTGTCGGTGACATCGACCTGTATGTCGTGAACTCCAGCCGCTGTCATCGACCGCACACTACGTTTCTACAGGACGCGAGGCGGGGATGCGACCAGCGACCTCACGGTAGGGGAGCGTCGTCCGGCGTCGCCGGCGGCGGCGCGGCACGGGCGGCGGCGGAGAGCAGTTGGTGGACGAGGCTCGACTCGCGCTTGAAGAATCCGTCGGTGTGGAACGAATCGCCGAGGCGCAGCAACTGATAGTCGAGGTGGTGCCCCATCTCATGCAACAGGGTGCGCAGGAAGGTGCGGTACTTGACGACCTGGCCGCGTTTGGCGGTGAGCATCCAGACGCTGATCAGCTGCCTGCGACCGGCCGACTCGTAGAGGCCGTGCAACTCGCCGCGGGCGTCCGAGGGGCGCGTCGCCTTCACCTGCACACGCAGCGACGGCACGCGCAGGACCCCGCACACCTCGTCGCAGATGACCTGCGCGACGCGCTCGGTGCGCGGCCGATCGCCGTGCGCGAGCGGCCATTCGAGCAGCGCGACGGCGCGCGCCAGGCGCGGGGTCGCGCGCAGCGGAATGCCGCCGATGGCGTTGCTGCGATCGTAGACGCGTTGTTGCGGACGGGTCAGGCGGTGGCGGAAGTTGGGCATCGCGCCGCGCCCAGACGCCGCCGCGTCACGCCGCCCGCGGCGGCGCGCCGGCGCCGCTGCCGGCCAGTCGTCGCGCCACCTCGCGCGGCGAGTACGGCGAGTCGTAGAGGCCCGGTTCGTAGCCGGTGAAGACGAGGTCGTCGAGATCGGCGCCGTCGACGGCAACGAACACCCGCTGCAGCGCCTCCGGCGCCTCGGCCGGCAGCTCCGCGGCAGGGACGACGCGTTCGTCGGTCATCAGGCGGTGCGTGCCGATGTCGAGCGGGAATACCAGGTCGGCGAAGGGTTTTTCCGCCGCCGGGACGCCGCCAGGGGCAACCCACTGCCCACCGAGGCGGCGCACGAACCAGACGCGCGCCATGGCCGCCCGCCTCAGTGCGTCGTGACGGCGCCGCCGGAGGTGGCGCCGATCATCTGGCTGACCGCCTCGTAGGCCGGCGACAACAGGTGGTCGAGCGTCTCGGTGAGCAGGTGCTCGAGGTCGGTGAGGTCGTCGACCGTGAGCGCGGAGACGTCCTGGTGCATGCCGTGCAATGCCCATATCGTCGTCCGCAGCCGGCTCCGCACGTCTTCGAGCGTCTGCAGAACTTCCTGGGCGTCGATCGGACCGTCGTCCTGGTGCTCGTCTGCCATCGCGTCCTCCTCGACCGCCCGGCGGGAGCCGGGTAGCGGCGAAGCTGTCACGCGGGTTCGTGCAGCGCAAGCCATGGCGGGCGCGGCGGGCGCCGCGCCCGCGCGTCACGGCGTCGCCGCCGGCGGCACCGGTTTCGCCGCGACGGCCGGAAGCTGCTCGCCGCGCGCCTTCGCCTGCGCCAGCAGCGCCTCGCGCACCTTGCGCACCAGCCTATCCTGGCGCTGGATGCGACGCTCGAGGCTGCGAAACTCACCCAGCGGCATGCTCCGCTTCGCCAACGCCTGATCGAGTGTCACGGCGTGATCCCCCTGCATTTCCCCGTACACGTCGATGTACATCTGGATCTCGCTGGCCGAGACGTCGTCCTCCGCCGGCACGGGCTCCTGCGCCTCGGGCTGGAGGCCGAACATCAGCGCTCCCACCAGCGCGCCGACCGCACCGACGCCGAGCACAAAGCCGATGACGCGGGAAACCATGCGCAAGAACCGTCGCGCCGGATCCTCACCGCTCGCCGGCGCAAATGCAAGCGCCGCCGGGCAGAGGCGCCGACAGATTTCGGGTGCGTTCGCCGCGCGTGGACGATATGCGTAGAGCGATCGTCGTATGTCCTCCGTCCGCCCGTCCGCCTACCTCCTCGTCGCCCTGGTGCTCGCCGCCCCCGCCGCGGCCGGGGCTGTCTGCGAGGCCGCGCCGATCATCGCCGCCGAACCGGGCTGCGCATCGCCGACCTCCACTTGCACCATCACCGGCACCTACGTGGTCGACATCGGCGGCTGCACTTTCGACTTCGGCGCCCGCAATGTGACCCTCAGCGGCCGACTGAACGTAGGGTCGCGCGCCGCGACTCTACGTGCGGCGCGCTTCACCATCGGCCCGACGGGCCTGATCAACGCCATCGGCTCAGCCGAGGGCGCGCGCGGCGGGCTGGTGCGGATCGAAACGACTGGCGCCTTCGAGATCAAGGAGCGCGGCCGCATCGATGCCTCCGGCAACCTGAGCGGCGGCGACACCATCATCCGCGCCGGCGGCGACGCCCTGGTGTTCGGCATCCTGTCCTCCAACGGGAGCACCAGCGGCGCTGCCGGCGGCCTGGTCGACATTACCGCCGCCGGCAGCATCACCGCCACCGCCGCCAGCAGCCTCACGGCGCGCGGTGGCCTCAACTCCGACGGCGGCGGCGAGATCAACCTCACGGCCGGCGGCAACATCGATCAGCTCAGCGACCTGCTGGTCGACGGCCTCGATGGCGGTTTCATCGAGGTGCGCGCCGGCGGCCGCGTCCGCATGCAGGGCGCCAACGCCTCCGGTGGCGGCGACGCCGGCAGCGGCGGCTGCGTCGACGTCTCCGGCGGCGGCGGCGTCATCGTCCGCGGCGACATCGAAGCCAACGGGGCGGCCGGCGAGTCCAGTAGCGGCGGCTGCGGCGGCCTGATCTGCCTCGACGGCGAGGCCGGCCTGCTCAGCGTCGAGGCCAAGGCGACCATCGCCGCCAACGGCGCCTCCCTGGATGGCGGCGGCGGCCAGGTGTCGCTGCTCGGTCTCGCGAGCATCGAGGTGGCCGGGTTGATCGAGGCGCGTGGTCCGGACGGCGAAACCTGCGGCGGCGACATCTGTGTCGATGCCGGTCTCGACGCAACGGTGCGGGACCCTGGCAAAGCCAACCCGCTGGACGGCGCACGCCTCGACGTCAGCGGCGGCGACGCGGGCGGCCAGATCGAGGTTACCGCCGGCCGCCAGGCGGACGTCGCCGCGGTGCTCGATGCGAGCGGGCGGCGCGGCGGCGCGACCGGCGGCGATATCGGCGTGCGCGCCGCCCAGGGCGGCAGCGCCGCGCTGACGCTCGCGGGCCTCGTCGACGTCACCAGCGCGGCGAGTTGCAGCCTGGAGAACGGCTGCGGCAAGGCTGGCCAGACCGACATCTTTGGCTGCAACGTCACCGTCGCCAGCGGCACCGTGCTCGACGCCTCCGGACCGGGCGCGGGCTACAACAATCTCACCGCCCGCAACGTGCTGAGTATCCGGGGTCGACTCACGGCCACGCGCACCGTCCCCAGCGGTACCAACGGCCACAATCGCCTGGTGCATCGCGCCGGCGTCTCGCCGCTGCTCGCGAGCAGCGTCATCGCGCCGGCGGCAACCCTGCTGCCGCTGACGACCTGCCCGAGCGAGGGACCGACGACCCCACCCTGCCTCGCCCCGTGCCCGACCTGCGGCAACGGCCAGGTGGAGTTCCCCGAAACCTGCGACCCGGTCGCCGGCCCGCCGATGAGTTGCCGGCTCGGCTGCTCGCTCTTCTGTCAGGTCGAGGACTGCGACGACGGCCTGGTCTGCAGCACCGACTCCTGCCTGCCCGCCGTCGGCTGCCGCCACCAGCAGGTGCCGGTCTGCACCGAGCCGCCGACGCCGACCGCGACCGCCACCGGGACCCCGCCCACCGCCACGCCAACCCGCACCGCGACGTTTACCCGCACGACGACCGCGACCGCGACGATCACCGCCAGCGCCAGCGCGACCGCGAGCGCCACCGTCACGCCGACGGCCGCCGACACCGCCACCATCACCCCGACGCCGAGCCCCTCGGCGACTGCCACGGCCAGCCCGACCGATTCTCCCGCGCCCACCGCCACCGATACCGCGACCGCGAGCGCCACCGTCACGCCCACGGCCGCCGACACCGCCACCATCACCCCGACGCCGAGCCCCTCGGCGACTGCGACGGCCAGCCCGACCGATTCTCCCGCGCCCACCGCCACCGATACCGCGACGCGTTCCGACACCGCCACTGCGACGGCATCGCCCGAACCCACGGCGACCGCCACGTCCGCCGTCTCCGCCTGCCCCGGGGATTGCGGCGGCGATGGGGAAGTCGCGGTCAACGAGCTCATCATCGGCGTCAACATCGCCCTCGGCAACGCGCCAGCCAGCACCTGCCCGGCCTTTGATCGCAACGGCGACGGCAGCGTCTCGATCGCCGAGCTGATCGCCGCCGTCAACGCCGCGCTGAACGGCTGCTGAGCGCCCGCGCTCCCAGCCCTGACGCGGAGAGCCCCCCATCTGGGAGCGCGGGCGGCTCGCCCGCATTCAGGATGACGTGCGGCTCCGCCGCGCCTTCCGTTCGGAGCGGGCGAGCCGCCCGCGCTCCCGGATGAGCGTCGCAGGGCGACGCTCAATACTCGCCGTGCTCGCCGGGGGGATTCGTCCGCGCCGCGAACTCGGTCTCGCCGCGCACCTCGCGGAAGTGATGCAGCGCCCAGCGGACACTCGGAAAGGCGAGGTCGTCCCATGGGATCTCATCCCAGGTGAACAGCCCGACCGCCTCGCTCTCCGGCCCGGCTGAGACATCGTCGCCGAGCAGCCGAGCCCGGTAGATCACCTGCACCTGACTGATGCGCGGGATGTTGTACACCGCCAGCAGCGCATCGATCTCGATACGCGCGAACGCCTCCTCGTAGGCCTCGCGCGCCGCGCCCACCGTCGTCGCCTCGCGCGCCTCCAGGTAGCCGGCGGGCAGGGTCCAGTAGCCGCGCCGCGGCATGATCGCCCGCTTGCAGAGCAGGATGCGATCGCCCCAGGTGCACACCGAGCCGACGACGACCTTCGGGTTTTCGTAGCTGACGAAGCCGCAGGAATTGCACACCAGGCGCTCGCGGTTATCGCCGGCGGGGACGAGGCGCGAGAAGTGGTCGGGATGGTGCGGGTGATCGGCCATGGCGGCAGTGTGCCGGCCAGGGGCTGCCTGGACAAGGCCACCGCGGCGCAGCGCGGAACGCGACACGCCGCCCTGCAGGGCGCCGCCCCGTCGGCGCCGGTTGCACGGAGCCTCTGCACCCCAAAGCGACAGGCGCCCACGGGGGGCGCCCTCCAGGGGCGATGATTTCGGTGCGCGTCAGACGATGCCGATGGGCCGGTAGGTATGTCCGGGCAGTACGGTGGCGACATTGGAGTTGCCGAGGTGCGCCGTCAGCACGTCGCCCATGACATCGCGGAAATCGATGCTGTGATCGAGGTAGCGACCGCGCAGCAGCTGCGCGTCGGCCAGGCCAGGCCATGCACCGTACACCCCGCCGCGCACGGCGCCCCCGGCGACGAACCACGCCGCGGCATGGCCGTGATCGGTCCCCATGCTGCCGTTCTCGGCCGAGCTACGGCCGAACTCGGTCATGGTGACGATGGTCACGTCGGCCATGCGCGTCCCGAGGTCGGTGTACAGCGCCGCGATGCCGGCGGCGAAGTCCTGGTGGCGGCGCGCCTGCTGACCGGCCGCCTCGCCGGCGCCCTGGTTCGAATGAGTGTCCCAGCCGCCGGTGCTCAGCGACGCCACCTCGAGGCCAACGTCCTCCTTGATGAGCTGCGCGATCTGGCGCAGCTGGCGCCCGTAACTCGAGTTCGGATAGGCGGCGCCGTTGGCGGGCTGGTAGGTGGCAGTGTCGATGCCGCTCAGCACCGCCAGGTCGTTGACCACGGCCCGGCCGTGCGCCAGCACCAGCGCGCGGTAGGCGCGGCCGTCGTTGGTCGCCTGGCTGTAGACGCGGGTGAGGTCGGTGAGCAGCGCCTGCTCCTGGTCGGCGGCGAGGCCGAGGCGGAAGTTGGCGATGTCGTTGAACGCCGACACCACCTGTGCGCCGCGCAGCGCGTGTGGCAGTTCATCGCCGAAGCCGACGGCGCGCAGGGCGGCGGGACGCGGTAGGGTGACGAGGTGGCGATTGAGCCAGCCGTCCACCGTCGCGCTGTCGGCGCCGCTCTCGAGGTTCTCCTGGCCGTCGAAGTGCGACTGCGATCCGTTCGGGTAGTGCGTCGCCGGCAGCACCGCCAGCCGCCCGTCGCTCCAGATGCGCAGCAGCGGGCTGAGCCCCGGGTGCAGGCCGAACAGCCCACTCGGCGCCCCGAAGCCGCTCAAGGCCAGCGCCGCGGCGGGATTGGCGGCGTTGGGCGGCGGCACGGCGATGGTCGGGCGCAGGCTGTAGTAGGCCGGATCGCCGTAGGGGATGACGGTATTGACCCCGTCACAGCCGCCGCGCTGGAAGACCACCAGCAGCGTCTTGCCGCTGCTGGTTTGCGCGAAGGCCATGCGCGGGCGCAGCGGATTGGAGAAGGCGAAGGCCGCCGTGCTGGCGCCGGCCGCGGCGAGGGTGCGGAGGAAGTCGCGTCGTTTGATCATGGCTGGATCTCGCTTCGAGCGCCTGCGCTCACTGGTACTGGCCGCCGGGGTAGCCGAGGACGGTGCCGACCATCTGCTGCAGGCGCGCCTCGGCGTCGGGCTGGTTGATGAAGAAGGGACGCGTGCCGTCGTCGGTCAGCACGCCCACCGCGGTGTCGTATTCGAGCGGCGTGAACTCGCCGTAGAAGAGCTGTTGCAGGAGGAAGCCGACGATGCCGTCGGCGGTGACCTGGAAGTTGCGCGTGAAGTAGGCGCGCAGGTCGACGGTGGTGCCGGGGATCTGATTGCGCACCAGCCGGTTGGCGTGGCGGATGCGCTGCAGCAGCAGGTTGGAGTTGATCCAGTCGTCGCCGGTCTCCGACCAGCCGGTCGGCACCGGGTTCTCGAAGATGCGCATGCCCATGTCGCTGGTCGCCGCATGCAGGCCGCTGGCGTCCGTCGTGCCGCCGAGCGTGCGCGGCCAGAAGACCGCCATCTCGAACGGCGTGCGCACCTTGGCGCGGAACGCGTCCGGCGCGGCGAACTCGGGCGAGCGCAGGAGGATCTGCACCAGCGCGGCGATGCTGCCGTCCTGCGCCAGGTACTCGGCGGCGCAGCGGTCGACCAGACTCGTCGGCGGCTGGTCGGCCACCAGCAGACGCGACAGCTTGGTGCAGATGAAGCGCGCCGTCGACGGGTGCGCGGCGAGGATGTCGAGCACCTGCTCGCCGTCCTGAATGCCGCGCCCGGCCGGCAGCGTCTGGCCGAGGACGACCTTGGCGCCGCCGTCGTGGTTGGTCGGGTCGAAGAAGAACTGCCCGTTGACCACCGTCCAGCCGGTGAAGGCGCGCGCCACCTGCTCGACGTCGGTCTGCGTATAGCCGCCGTCGACGCCGAGGGTGCCGAGCTCCATCAGCTCGCGGGCGTAGTTCTCGTTCGGATCGCCGGCGCGGCTCATGGCGTTGTCGAGGTAGATGAGCATCGCCGGGCTCTTCGCCGTGGCGTCGAGCAGGTCGCGGAAGCGGCCGAAGGCGCGGGCGCGGAAGAGCGCGTTCTCCGCCACCTCGTAGGCGACGGTCTGGTGCTTGTTGACGTCGGTGTTGAAGTGGTTGTCCCAGAACCAGGTCAGGACCTCGAGCAGTTGTCGCCGGCTGTAGATGGCGCGCAGGAACTGCTGCCGCTGCAACTCCGCCTTGGTGGTCGGCGGGCTGGTCAGCAGGGCGGCGATCTGGCCGTCGTTGATCGTCGCCGGCGCCAGTTGCTGGGCGATGAAGGCGTCGATGCCGGTGCGCTGCACCTCGGCGAGCAGCTCCGGCGTGGCGCCGAAGGTGATGCGGTTGAGGACGTGGTGGGCGAGGAAGGCGACCCCGACCACCGGCAGCGACACGCTGGCGGCGGCCCGATTGCCCTTGGCGTCGGTGGCGGTGACGGTGAGGGTGGCGATGCGGCCCTCGCTCACCTGGCCACTCAGCACCGCGAAGCTCCACGAGCCGTCCTGACCGACGCCGAGCGTCTGCGTCACGGTGCGGCCGAGCAGCGGGTCGTCGACGGTGGCGACGAGGCTGCGTACGCCGATGTCGTCGGTGGCCGTGCCGCCGGCGAGGAAGCCCGAACGCGGCACGTTGCTGCCGTTGGTCGGCGCGGTGATCGACACCTGCGGCGGCGCCGCATCGGCGGTGGCGACGTAAGTCGCCGTCGTCGTGGCGCGGTTCTGCGCCAGATCGGCGGCGGTGACGCTGACCGTGACCGTCTCGCCGGCGGTGACCATCGCCGCCGTTACCGTCGCGGTCCACTGCCCCTGCGCGGCGGCGAAGGCGACCGGCAGGAGCGCCAGGCCCTTGACCGGATCGCTGACCGTCGCCGTGACGCTGGCGACGCCCACCTTGTCGGAGGCGGCGCCGAGCAGCGCGAAGCCCTCGGCATCGACGCTGGCGCCGCTCTGCGGGTCGAGGATGGCGATGGTCGGGGCGGTGAAGTCGATCGGCTGCTCGACGTCGCGATCAACGCGCATCGTCAGCGGCCCTTCGCGCTCGACAAGCCCGCTGTAGTAGCGCTTGCCGTTGCCGAAGGGGTCGTGCGCCTTGAAGACGTACACCCGCTCCGCCGCGCGCGCCGGCGGCGGCAGCTGTGTGGCAATGGTCTGGCTCAGGCCGGCGAGGTCGAAGTGCACCGTGCCGCCGGCGTCGGTGTATCCCTCGCCGACCCACAGGCGCTCGCCGCTGTCGAGCTTCTGGTAGGCGATGATCTTGCGATTCGTCAGCACCTGCTCGCTGTCGGCATCGACCAGCGTCACGGGCACGGTGCCGACGCGGAAGTAGACGTCGCCGCTGGCCGCGATGACGGCGCTGGTAACGCTGCCGGCGTTGTAGGGCCGCGCGTAGAGATTGTAGCGGCGGCCGCTGCCGAGGCCGTCGAGGTCGAAGACGACGACGCCGCCGGCGTCCGCTTGGCGCTCGCGCACCCAGACCGCGGTGCCGTCGGCGAGTACTTCGCGCGCGGTGACCTTGATGTTGGGCAGCGGCGCGCCGCTGACGCCGTTGACCACCGCGACGCGCAAGGGCGCATTGCCGACGACGAACGCGACGACCCCCTCGGCGCTGATGTCGGGACTGGTCTTGTAGCTCTCGTCGATGGTGCTCTTGGCCTTGAGGCGGTAGAGCCGCCCCTCGGCAAGGGCCGGCAGGTCGAAGCGGATGACGCCCGTCGCGTCGGTGGTCCCCGCGGCTGCCCAGCGCTCCTCGCCGCTCGCCAGCAGTTCGTAGGCGGAGATCTTATAGGCCGCCAGCGGTGCGCCGCTGGCGCCGTTGACGGCCTGCACCTGCAACGTGCCGACGCGGAAGACGAACGGTCCCGTCTGAGTGATGGCGCGGCTCCACGAGGTGCCGCCGTTGTAAATGTTGGCGTAGAGGACGTAGGTGCGGCCGCTGCCGAGGCCGTCGAGATCGAAGCTCGCCCGGCCGGCGCTGTCGGTCACGCGCGAGGCGGTCCAGCGCGACTCGCCGCTGGCCAATCTCTCGTTGGCGGTGATCGTGATGCCGGCCAGGGTCTCGCCGCTGACGCCGTTCTGCAGGGTCACCAGCAGCGGCGCGTTGCCGACCTTGAAGATGTGCTGGCCGAGGGTGGTGAGCTCCTGGCTGCGCTTGGTGCTGCCGTCGGAGAGACTCTTGGCCTCGAAGACGTAGGTGGTTCCGCGACCGAGCCCGGGCAGGTCGAAGCGGATGACGCCACGCTCGTCGGCGGTACCCTGCTTCACCCACGTCCAGCCGCCCTCGGCGGTCTTCGCCAGCGCCGTGACCTTGGCGCCGGCGATCGGCGTGCTGTCGCCGCCGTGCAGTACCGTGAGCTCGACGGTACCGACCTTGAACTCCACCGCACCCGCCTCGCGGATGTCGTCCGAGTTCACGGTGCCGCCATTGTACGGCGTCGCGCTGAGGACGAACACCGCCCCGGCGCCGAGGCCGTCGAGGTCGAACACGACGCGCCCGTCGGCGCCGGTGGCGCGCTGCGCCACCCAGTCGAGGCGCGTACCGTTGCGCCGGCTGGCGGTGACCTTCAACCCGGCGAGCGCATCGCCGCTGAGGCCGTTGGTGACGCGCACGCGCAGCGGCGCGCGGCCGACGGCAAAGGTGAGCTGGCCGTTGGCGACGACGTCGTCGGAGCGCTTGCTGCTGCCGTCCCAGGGACTCTTGGTCTCGAGCACGTAGGTCTTGCCGGCGCCGACGCCGGGCAGGTCGAAGCGGACGACGCCGCGCGCGTCGGTCTTGCCGCCAGCGATCCACTTGGTCTTGCCGTCGGCGAGCTTCTCCAGCGCCGCCACGTCGCTGGCGGCGAGCGGCGTGCCGTCGACGCCGTTGACGACGGTGACCTGCAGCAGGCCCACCTTGAAGGTGACGTCGCCGGGCGCCGACAGCGTCGGACCGTTGGCCTTGCCGGTCCCGAACGGCCAGCAGGACAGGAAGTAGGTGCGGCCGCTGCCGAGGCCGGTGAGGTCCCACACCGCCTTGCCGGCCGCGTCGGTGGTGCGCCAGGCGATTTCCCTGGTGCTGCCGTCGGCGAGGCGCTCGACGGCGACGATCGACAGGCCGGCCATCGGCGCCCCGCTGATGGCATCGACCACCGTCGCGCGCAGCGGCGCGTTGCCGACCACGAAGGTCGTCTCGCCGCCCTGCGTGATCTCGTTGCCGTACTTCGTCGTGCCGTCGCTGGCGCTCTTGGCGCGCAGCACGAAGACGCGGCCGGTGCCGAGGCCAGGCAGGTCGAAGCGGATGACACCGGCGGCGTCGGTGTTGGCCCCCTTGACGTAGGTCTGGGTGCCGTCCGGCCGCCGTTCGTAGGCATCGACGCGGGTGGCGACGAGCGGCTTGTTGGTGCCGCCGGCGACCACCTTCACCTTCAGGGCGCCGGCGCGGAAGAGGAACTCGCCGGCGGCGCGCAGATCCTCGCTGTCGGTCGTCAGGCCGTTGTACGGCTTGGCACGTAGAACGTAGATGCGGCCGCTGCCGAGGCCGGCGAGGTCGAAGGTGGCGCGTCCGGAGCTGCTGGTGGTGCGCTGCCGGCTCCACTTGAGGGTGCCGTCCGCGAGACGCTCGTACGCATCGACCAGCTGCGTCGCCAGCGGCGCGTTGCTCACCGCGTCGATGAAGGTCACATGCAGCGGCGCGTTGCCGACCACGAAGGTCACGCCGCCGGCATCGCGGATCTCGTTGCTGCGTTGCGTGCTGCCGTCCCACGGGCTGAGCGCCTCGAGGACGAAGACGCCGCCGCTGCCGAGTCCGATGGGGTCGAAGCGGATCATCCCCTGTGCGTCGGTGGTGCCCGAGGCGATGCCCTTGAGCGTGCCATCGCTGAGCTTCTGTTTGAGGTTGACCTTGGTCGCCGTCAGCGGTGCCTCGCTGCCGCCGGCGACGACGCGCACCGGCATACGGCCGACCGGAAAGCGGAAGGCGCCTGGCGCCGTGACGTCGGCGCTGCGCGCCGAGCCGCCATTGTAGGGCGTGGTGAAGATGGCGAATCGCACACCGGAACTCACCCCGACCAGGCGCATCGTGGCCTTGCCGGCGGCGTCGGTGGTGGCGGAGGCGACCCAGGTGAAGACGTCGCCATTGCGCCGCTTCGCCTGGATCGGCAGCTGCGCACGCGGCTGGCCGGTGATCGCGTCGACCACCTCGACGGTGACGCTGTCGACCGTGCTGACGGGCGTCGCCGTCGTCACGGCGGGCGCCGCCACCGGCGCCGCGGCAATCGCCATCAGCGCCATCACTGCCAGCCATGCGCCAGAAAAATGCGCCAGTCCCTGCCGTTCGCTGCCGTGGTGATGTGTCATCGCTCGCGCCGCCTCTCCTGCCGGATCTCGCAGTCCCCGCAGAGCAAGAGGCGCGCCGTCGCGCGTATGCTGCGTGAGCCGTCTCGCCCTGTTTCATCTGACGTGCGCGCTGAAATGCCCAGCGGCGCGGCGGCGTCGCCGTCCGCCCGATGGCTGCCGAGTGCCGCGTTGCGTCGCACGCGAGTCGCCAGCCAGGTGACGGGTAGCGGAGGGCACAACGGAGTCGCGCCCTCCGCCGGACCGCTTGGCACTGGCCGTCAGGCCGGCTACCTCGGAGGCATGGATCCGCAGGAGCTCCTGGCGCGCGAGGCGCTGCGCGACCTGGTGGCGCGCTACGCCCACGCCGCCGACGGCGGGCGTTTCGACGAACTCGTCGGGCTCTTCGCGCCCGACGGCGTGTTGGAAACGCCTGACAAGACCGAACACCGCGGCCGTGCGGCGATCCGCGCCTTCCTCGCCGGGACCCAGGCGTCGCTGGCGGAGGCGACGCAGGCAGGCTGGATCCGCCATCACGTCTCCAACTTGGCGCTGCTGGTCAGCGGCCCGGCCGAGGCCACCGGCGCGGCCTATTTCTTCGTCGTCACCGAGCGCGGGCCGGACCACTGGGGCCGGTACCGCGATCGCTACGTCGAGATTGACGGCCACTGGCTGTTCGCGCACCGCCGCGTCCGCCTCGACGGCCGCGCGCCCGGGGGGTGGGCGGCGCAACGGCAGCGGTCACCGCGCCCTGCTTAACGCCGAAGGGGCGGCGGCCGTGCGGCCGACGCCCCTTCGGATGGTGCAGGCGGGACGGGGTTACGGAGCCGGCGTCGCGGTCGGCGCCGGGGCCGAGGTCGGCGTCGCCGCCGGCGGCAGGATGGTGCCGCTGGCGACGATGGTGGAGACATCGCCGTTCTGCGAGTCCACCGAGACGGTGATGCGGGCCTGCTGCGCCATGTCGCCGCCCGGCTCGTCGATGAGGACGAAGCGGAAGCGCGTCAGGCCGAAGACGATCTGGTTGAAGGACTGGCCGTCGGGGACGGTGATCGCGCCGCCGATGATGGTGCCGGCATTGCTCTCGACGGTGACGGACGAACCGCCGACCAGTGGGTTGAGCAGGTCGTCGTGGACGAACAGGTCGAAGGTGATGGCGCCGCCGTCCTCGAGGACGAAGCCGTTGGTCGGATAGGGCGGCAGGGCCTCGGCGGTCGGGATCTGCGTCGGGCCCGAGAAGGTGATCGGGATCTCCTCGAAGATCAGTACGCCGCTGTCCCACACGCCGCTGCTGCCCTGGGTGTCCCAGACGCCATTCAGCGAGCCGGTGTCGATGAAGTACTCGAACATCGTGCCCGGATCGAAGAGGCCGTTGCACAGGTTGCTCGGTGTCGGCAGCAGGCAGCCGGCGTCGAGCGGCGGCAGCGGACGGAAGTCGACGAACGGCTCGCGGATGTTGTCCGTGGTGATGGTGTCACCGGCGTCGAAGATGCCGTTGCCGTTGTTGTCGAGGAAGCCCTCCTCGCCGCGCGTGAAGGCGAGGATCGTGACGATGCCGCTCGGCGGGATGTTACCGCCCTCGGTGATCAACGTCGACGTCGCGACGCCGTTGGTGTTGGTCGGGTTGGGATCGACCACCGAGGCACCGTTGGTGGTAAAGGACACCGAGGTGCCCGGCGGCACGGCGTTGCCGAAGCGGTCGTTGACGAAGGCGGAGATCTCGTTCTCCAGGCCCAGCGTGACGCGGCCGGCGACGTTGAGCCGCTCCGCCGCGAGGCTGAAGCGGGTCTGCACCGGCGGAGCGCCGACGATCTTCACCTGCGTGGATTGGGCGAAGAGGTCGGGGGCGCCGTTAAGATCGGCGTCGACCTGGGCGATCACCTGCACCGAGGTGGTGCGGGTGCCGCTGGTCAGGGTGGTGCTGACCTCGCCGTTGGCGTTGGTGACGGCCATCGCCGGCGCCACCCTCTCGCCGCCGATGGCGGTGAGGACGAAGGTGACCGGCAGACCGCGCACCGGGTTGGTCATCTGGTCGGTGACGCGGAAGGTGAGCACCGACTGTTCGGTCAGGCCGGAGGCGCGCACGCCGATCTGCGTCGGCGCGGCGCTGACGAAGGCCACCGCCGCCGCCGGCAGGGTGGGTGTCGCGGTCGCCGTCGGCGTGCTGGTTGCCGGCGGCGTGCCGGTGACGGTCGGCGTCGGCGTCGAGGTCGTGGTGCCGGTCGCCGTCGCCGTCGGCGTCGGCTGCGTCGGGGTGGGCGTCGCCGGCCGCGTATCGGGCAGGACGATGGTCTGGGTGTCCTCGATGACACCGCCCGTGGCGGTGCGGACGCGCGCCCGCACCGTCACCGAATTGCCCTGCTGGCTCTGCGTGTACTTGATGCACGACAGCGCGTCGCCGGGCTGCGCGGTGATGCTGAGCGTGCCCGGATCGCAGGGCGGATCCTCATTGGTGAGGCCGGGGCTGGTGACGGAGACACCGGCGACCGGGTTGATCAGGCTGAAGGTGACCGGCACGCCGTCTTCAACCGTGACGCCGGCGGCGTCGGTGACGACGGCGCCGAGGATGCTGGTGAAGGTGCCGTCGCCGTTGTCGGTGCGCTGGTTGACGAACAGGTCGACGCTGATGAACGCGGCCAAGGCGCCGCGGACGCTGATCACCGCCTCGGTCGAGCGGCCGAGCGTGTCGGTGGCGGTGAGGGTGGTATCGCCGACCACGGCGCCGCCGGTGACGGTGACGCTGTCACCGCTGTTGGCGGTGGTGCGACTCAGGCAGACGTTCGGCGCCGAGAGGGTGAACGGCGGCCGCGCGCCGGTGACGACAATGGTCTGACTGGTACCGTCGCAGGCCGGCGCGGCACCGACGCCGGCGAAGACCGCCGCTTGATCGGGTTCGATGACCGGCAGCCCCGGCGTCGGGGTCGCGGTGACGGTGGCCGTCGCCGTCGGCGTGGCGGTGACCGTCGGCGTCGCCGTGAAGGTCGGCGTCGGAGTCGACGTCGGCGTCTCGGTTCGGGTTGCCGTCGGCGTCGGCGTCTCGGTCGGCACCGGCGTATTGGTCGGCGCCGGCAGGAGCTGGCCAACGGCGGAGATGAAGATGGAGCCGTTGCCGCCCGGCGCCGCGCCGTCGCCATCGGAGTCGATGCGGACATTGACGGCCAGGTTCTCAATCGTCATCGGCTCGCCCAGGGCGTCGTCGAAGACGGTGAAGGTGAAGGAGTTGAGGCCCGGCAGCAGGGCGCCGAAGCTCGCCGCGTCCGGCAGGGTGATGGTGCCCGGCACGCCGAACAGTTCGGCGCCCGCGCCCTGCAGTTCGATGGTGATCTGCGAGCCGCCGACCAGCGGGTTGAGGTCCTTGTCGGCGACGATGAGGGTGAAGTCCTGCGCGCCGCCGTCGGCGATGGTGAAGGTCTGCGGTTCGAGCAGCGCGCGCGTGCCGGCGGAGAAGGTGACCGGGATGCTGGTCGAGAGCAGGGCGTCGTTCTGCCACACCCCAGGCGACTGCGCCGCGTCCCAGACGCCGTTGCCGTTCACGTCGATGAAGCGCTCTGCGGTGTGCGCATCGTAGCGGCCGTTGAGGTTGGTATCCGTGTACGCTTCGTCGGCGTCGAAGCGCTGGTTGCCGTTGGTGTCAGTGTACGCCTCGGGCAGGTCGAAGCGGTCGTTGAAATCCGCGTCGACGAAGGGCTCGGGCGCGTCGGTGAACTGCTCACCGGCATCGCGCGCGCCGTTGCCGTTGCTGTCGAGGAACGACTCCTCGCCGATGGTGGTGGCGAGGACCGTGACGATACCGTCGGCCGGCACGCCGCCCTCGCTGATGAGGGTCGTCGTGGCGCGGCCGCTCTCGTCGGTCTGGCCCTGGTTGAAGACGCTGGCGCCGTTGGTGGTGTAGTTCACCACCGTGCCCGGCGCCACGGCGTTGCCGAAGTGGTCGTTGAGGAAGGCGGTGATCTCGTCCTCGAGGCCGAAGGTGACGCGGCCGGCGATGTTGAGGAACTGCGCCGCCAGGCTGAAGCGGTCGGCGTTCGGGACGCCGCCGACGATATTCACCGGCGTGAAGGTGTTGACGACCTCGTTCTGACCGTCGTTGTTCACGTCGATGGTCGCGGTGATCTGCACCGCCGCCGCCTGCGTGCCGGCGCGGACGGTGGTGCGCACGACGCCGTCGTCGTCGGAGATCGCCTCCGGCGTGATCGTCGCCCCACCGAGGGAGTTGATGAAGAAGCGCACCGGGATGTTCGACAGCGGGTTGTTGAGGCGGTCGCGCACGGTCAGGGACACGATCGACTGATCCTGGCGGCCGGTGTTGCGTACGCCGATGACCGCGGGCGACGCCGCCTCGAGGGTGATGGCCGCTGGGCCGGCGCCCGGGTTCGGGCCGCTCGAGGCGACGGTGATGGTTTCCTTCAGGCCGGCGACGCGCGCCAGGCCGCCGCCCCAGATGGTCACCGTGACCTCGGTCTCGTCCGGCGTGCCGGCGGGAACGGTCAGGGTGGCGGTGGCGACGCCGTTGGCATCGGTCAGGGCCGCGGTGGTGAACTGCGGCTGCGCGGTGCGGAAGATGCCGAGCGTCGTCTCGAAGTTCATCTTCACGTTGCGCACCGGGTTGCCGTTGCGATCGCGCGCCACGGCGGTGATCAGCGATTGCCCCGCCTGCACCTCGGTGACCACCACGGTGGTCGGATTGGCGAGGGAGAGCAGGTCGTCGATCAGGCCGGGCAGGATGATGGTGCGCAGCCCGGTGGTGCCACCGGCCTCGACCTGCACCTGCACGTCGGCACCTTCCATGTCGGTCGGGAAGGTCAGGCAGGTGGTCGCGTTGCCCGGCTGCGGCACGACCGGCACGCCGGTCTGCTGCACGTACTGGGTGACGTCGCAGGGCGGCGCCGCGTTGGTGACCGGGAAGCCGACGATGCCGATGCGCTGCGACTGGTTGTCGGTGCCGTCGAAGGGCACGACGGTGAAGGAGACCGGGGTGCCGTTCTCGACGGTGTTGCCGAAGGCGTCGGTGACCACCGCCGTCAGGGTGCTGAGCTGGGTGCCGTCGTTGTTGTCGACGGCGCGCGTATTGAGGGCGAGCGACAGCCGCCCGGGCAGGCCGGCGGTGACGGTGAGTACGAGACCGTTGGAGATGATGCAGCGCTCGCCCGGCTCGCTCGGCGCGAAGCACGGTTCGGTGAACTCGTCGCCAAGCGCGGAGGGCACCTCGGCCTGCACGGTGACGGTGCCGAGGGTGCTGCCGGAGCGCACCTGGATCTGCGCGTTGCCGGCGCGGTCGGTGTAGGCGGTGAAGCGATTGCCCGCCGAGATGTCACAGGTCTGCCCGCTCGCGCAGTCGTCGCTGCTCGCGCAGGTGACGCCGAGGCCGCCCGAGCAGTAGCCGCCGCTCAGGTTGACCGGCAGCAGCAGCGCCCCCGGGGCGCTCGACAGCGCCGAGAGGCGGAAGCGCACCGGCACGCCGGCGCGCCGGGCGCCCTGGTTGTCGAAAACGGTCGCCACCGTCGCCGACGTCTCGCGCGCGCCGCCGCCGCGGACGCGAATGCGGTTCGGGCTGCCGCTCATGGTGATGCTGGCCGGCTCGCCGACGTTGGTCGTTGGGCCCGTGCCGGCATTGCACTCCTCGCGGCCGGGGACGACGAAGACCTGCACCTCGCCCTCGACGCCGCCGGCGCGGGCTTTGATGGTGTAGGGGAGGATCTGGCCGTTGTCGTCTCGCAGGACCGGCGCGCCCGGGGGGATCTGCAGCGTGGTGATGGCGGTGCCCGGCTGGCCGTTGAACTCGCGCGTCTCCGAGACCAGCGGAATGACCTCGCCGATCGGCGTCGTGAACAGCACGTTGACCTTGTTGATCGGGCGATTGTTGGCGTCGAAGACGATGGCGCGCACGGTCAGGCCGCCGCCGACATCGGTGCCGCAGGTGGCGTCGCTGATCTGCGCCAGGACGGTGGCGATCTCCTGATCCGCCTCGCCGGCGTTGACGCGGAAGGTGACGGTGCCGCTGACGTCGGCGGCGGTCGCGACGACTTCGATCTCACCCGCCGCGGCGGCCCCCGCCGGAATGTCGATGATGACCTCCGCGACGCCCGCCTGCTCGCTGAGGTCGGGCAGGACGACGGTGCGCGTGGTGGTGGCGATCGGGCGCAGGAAGCCGACCTTGGGCGAGAAGTCGAAAATGATGCTGACGCCGTTCAACGGCCGGTTGTTCGCGTCGAAGGCGATGGCGTAGATGCGCACCTTGCCGCCCGTCTGCGAGCTGATCGAGAATGGGCTGGTCTCCATGTAGAGCGTCGCCACCTCGGCGACCTCCTTCGGCGTCGGCGTCGGCGGGATGCCACCCGACGGCGTGCGCGTCACGGTCGCCGGCGGCCCGCCGCCCTGCACCGAGAAGCGCAGCGTCACCGCGACGCCGAGGCTCGGTGCGCTGGCGGTGACGCCGGCGCTGCCGCCGAAGTTGGCGAGGACCGTGCCGCTCAACACACCCTGGTCGTTGGTCGCGCCCTCGCGGGGATCGACCGAAATGGCACCCGAGTTGCTGCTCACGGTCACCGGCACGCCGGCCTGGGCGCGGCCGCCCTGGCGCACGGTGACCGTGTAGGAGGTCGTGTCCTGCGAGGCGATGACCAGTTGCGCGGCGCCCAGACAAATCGTGTTGGTCTCGTCGCAGATCTGGTTCGGCACCGGCGTCGGACCGCCGCCACCGCCACCGCCACCACTGCTCCCGCCGCCGCCACAGGCGGCCAGCACGGCCATCGACATGCTCGCAAGCATTCCGGCAATCTGTCGGCTCATCCCAACACCTCCGTCACTCTCAACTTCGCGCCTGGTGCGTCCGCCGCGCATGACCCGCCTCACGCGCCGCCGCCGCCGGAATTGCTCTCGCAATTGTTCGCGTCGAAAAAACTCGCGACCATGCCGGCCTTGACGGTGAAGCGCTCGCCGCTGGCGTCGCTGCCCGAGAAGGTGACGTTGGTCTGGTAGGTCTGCGGCACGACGTTGCCCGGCGTGATCTGGTTGTTGACGAAGTCGATCGACGGGCACTCGGCGTCGCCGCGCACCAACTCCTTGGCGATGAAGTCGAAGAGCAGCACCTGGACCGGCGTCTCGACATGCTCGCACTGGCCGAGGCCGAAGCAGGCGGAGTCGTCGCCGCATTGCGCGGTCGAGTTGCTGCACTGGCCGCCGGGCAGGATGGCCGAGATGCTGCCGATGCGCGTCGGGATGCCGCTGCCAGGAATGGCGACGCTGTAGGTGTCGAGCAGGATGGGCGAGGCGCCCATGTTCATGAAGACGGCGTTGGCACTCGTCGTCGTGAACTGTTCGAACTCGATGTCGATGAGGTCGCCGCCGACGCTGCACAGGCTCGCGCATACATCGACGTCGGCGGAGGTGGTGCCGACGCTATCCTGCTGATCGATGCCCTCGTCGCTGAAGCCGAGGAACTGCATCGTCAACGCATCCGTGCCGCCGTTGTCGAACCCGGCGCTGCCGCAGCTCGTCAGGCCGAGCAGCAAGCACGCACCCACCACCATCGTCGTATGAGGAAACCACCGCATGACACCCTCCACAGGGGCCGGTCCGCGCCGCTGGCGCCGCCGGCCGAATTGTTCCGTTGCGGCTCACGCACGTGCGTGCGCGAGCACCTCCTCGCCGCTCAGCATCTCGAAGCGGACGCGTCCGATGTCTTCGATCAGGACGAACTTCACCTTGCCGCCGGCGGCCTTCTTGTCGGCGGCGACCGCGACGGCGAGAGTCGGCGTCACCAGTTCGCGCGGCAGCTCGGTCGGCAGCCCGGCGCGCTGCAGCAGCGCGACGATGCGCGCCGCGACCGTCGGCGGGCAGGCGCCGCGCGCGACCGAGAGACGGGCCGCGAAGGCCATGCCGATCGCCACCGCCTCACCGTGCAGGAAGGCGCGGTAGTCGGTCAGCACCTCGATGGCGTGCGCCATCGTGTGGCCGAAGTTCAACACCGCGCGATAGCCGCCCTCGCGCTCGTCCGCGGCGACCACCGCGGCCTTGATGGCGCAGTTCTGCCGCACGACTTCGACGCACAGCCCCTCGTCGAGGGCCATGACCGCCTCGAGCTGTTCCTCGAGCAGGGCGAACAGGGCCGGGCCGAGGATGGCGCCGTGCTTGATCACCTCGGCCATGCCGGCCTGCACCTCGCGGCGCGGCAGCGTGCGCAGCGTCTGCACGTCCACCCACACCAGGCGCGGCTGGTGAAACGAGCCGATGAGATTCTTGCCGCCAGGATGGTTGACCGCCGTCTTGCCGCCGACGCTCGAATCCACCTGCGCGAGCAGCGTCGTCGGCACCTGCACGAACGGCACGCCGCGCTGGAACGTGGCGGCGGTGAAGCCGGCGAGATCGCCGATGACGCCACCGCCGAGCGCCACTACAGCGCAGTCGCGATCGAGGCGGGCGTCGACCAGGCGGTCGTAGAGGAAGGTCAGCCAGGCGAGGTTCTTGTGCTCCTCGCCGTCTGGCACCTCCAGCACCGTGACCGTGAAGCCGGCGTCGACGAGGGCGCGCTCGACCGTCGCGCGGTACAGCTTGGCGACCGTCGGGTTGGTGATGACGGCGATGCGCTTGCCGAGGCCGAGCTCCTGCAGGCGCGCGCCGAGGCGCGCCAGCGTGCCGGCGCCGATGGCGACCGGGTAGGAGCGATCGCCGAGCGCGACCATGACGGTGGCGGTGGCGCTCATGTCGGACTCTCGCTGGCGGCGGGGCGATGCAAGAAGGCGGCAATGGCGGCCACGCAGGCGTCGAGTCCGCGGTCCGAGGTGTCCAGGGTGAGATCGGCGCTGGCGTAGGCGTCGGCGCGCGCGGCGAGCAGCGCCGCGATGCGGACGGCGGGATCCTCGCCCTGCAGCAGCGGGCGTGTCGGCCCGGCGCCGCGGGTGCGCGCCAGGATCACGTCCGGGCGCGCCGTCAGGCAGACCAACGGCGCGGCGGCCTTGAGACTGGCGCGCGTGGCGGGATCGACGACCGCGCCGCCACCGGTGGCGACGACGGCACCCGGCACGGCCAGGGCCTCGGCGATGGCGCGCCGTTCGGCGACGCGGAAGGCGGCTTCGCCGTCGCTGGCGAAGATGTCGGCGACGCGTCGGCCGGCGGTCCGTTCGACCAGCGCGTCGGTGTCGACGAACGGCGCCGTCAGGCGCGCCGCCAGGCGCGTGCCGATGCTGGTCTTGCCGGTGCCCATGAAGCCGGTGAGGATCACGATCGTCATTTCCTGTCGGACGCCCGGTCGGACGGCATCACCCGTTCGGGTCCACCGTCGAGTCGCGGTTCTCCCACAGCTTCTGCGCGGTCGGCAGGCCGCCGGTGCCGGAGGCGGACTTGAGGACGCGCGGCGTCAGGAAGACGAGCAGGTCCTCGCGGCGCTTGGCCTTCGACTCGCTCTGGAAGAGCCACTTGAGGCCCGGGATGCTGTTGAACCAGGGCACGCCACTGGTGCTGTCCGTGTTGGTGTCGCGGTAGATGCCGCCGAGGACGACGGTCTGGCCGTCGCGCACCAGCACGTGCGAGGTCGCCTGGCGGGTGATTTCCGTCGGGATGTTGTCGACGGTGCGGGTGAAGTCGGCCTGGCTCGACTTGGCGAACATGTCGAGCAGCACGAAGCCGTCCGACGACACCTGCGGCGTCACCTCGAGCGTGATGCCGGTCTCGATCTTCTCCGTCGCCGTGGTCGCGGTGCCGGCGCTGCCGCCGGCGCCGGTGTTCACGACGGTGCCGGTGGATGGCAGACGGACGCGCAGAATGGTGAGGCTCTGAATGGTCGCGGCGACGTTGTTCAGCGTCACGACGCGCGGACGCGAGATGATGCGGCCCTGGCCCTGCTGCTCGAGCGCGGTGAGGCGGACATCGAGCGAGTAGGCGCCGTTGAGCGAGCCGAGCGCCAGGTCGAGGGCGCTGCCGGCGCCCGGGACGAGGTTCTTCGCCGGGAAGTCGACCAGGAATGGCACGCCGCCCGAGCCGGTGCCGAGGCCGGAGCCGCCGAACCCGACGGTGCCGGGGAAGTTGCTGCCGGTGCTGGTGCCGGTCTGCGGGCCGATGTTGGCGTTGTAGCCCCACTGGACGCCGAGCTCGCGGGCGAAATCGGTCGTCGCCTCGACGATGTTCGACTCGATCAGCACCTGCGGGATCTGCACGTCGAGGCGCGCGACGAGATCACGCGCGTTCTTGATGCCGCGGTCGACGTCGCGCACGATCAGCGTGTTGGTGAACTCGTCCACCATGACGCTGCCGCGCGACGACAGGACGCCCTGCTCTTCTTCCTGCTGGTCGGCGCGGCCGCGGCCGCCCTGCTGCTGGCCGAGGCGGCCGGCGCCGCTGACCAGCTCGCCGAGCTGGCGCGCCTTGGCGTAGTTGACCACCAGGTAGGCGACCTGCAGGGGCTCGATGATCTGCGCGGCGCGCTGCGCTTTGTGCTGCTCCTCGCGCTCCTCGCGCAGCCGCTTGACGGTGGAGATGCGCAGGACGTTGCCCTCCTGCTCGCTCTCGAGGTTCTGCGTCTGCAGGACGATGTCGAGCGCCTGATCCCAGGGGATGTCGTTGAGGCGCACGGTGATCTGCCCGGTGACGTCATCCGTGGCGACGATGTTGAGGCCGCTGACGTCGGCGAGCAGGCGGATGACGTTGTGGACGTCGGCGTCCTTGAGGTCGAGGGAGATTGGCTGCCCATAGTACAGCTTCTTGGCGCGCGGGCTGGTTCTCGCCTCGGTGCTCACCAGCACCGGCGGCGGCGGCTCGCTGGCGCGTGCCGGCGGCGGCGGCGGCGGCGCGTAGGCCGGCGGCGCCGGCTCGGCCTTGGCCCAGGCGGTGACCGGCTGCGGCGCCGGCGCGACGCCGGGCACGGCGCGTTGCGTGAAGACGATCGCCTCGCGGATCGGGTCGCTGGTGCCGCGCGGCTCACCGAGGAACGCGATGATGGTGTCCTTCAAGTCGTCGACCGACGACACCGGCGCGGTGTCCCCCTTGAGCAGCAGGGTGACGCGGACGCTGCCGGAGTCGCTGCCGACCTGCACCTGCGAGATGAGCGGATTCTCGACCGCGTAGCGCTCGGCGACGATGTTCTCGCCGGTCGGGCCGCGCATCTCGATCAGCAACCGGTTGGGATTGCTGAGCAGCACGTGCGTGACCCCGTCGGGCACGCGGTTGAGCTTGGCGAAGACGCCGGTCTGGCCGTTGTCGTCGATTACCTTGAGCTCGCGGATCAGCAGCACGTCGGCGGGCGCGTCGGCCGCGGCGACGCCGACATTGGTCACCTCTTCGCTCGATTCGACCACCGCGCGTTCGCGCGGCGCGCCGTCGTCGAGCGACGCCTGCGGCGGCGCGCACCCCGCCAGCGCCGTCGTTACGCACCCGATGGCGCACGCACGAGCGAACCCGCGCACCCCCGCACCCATTCCGCTGGCCACGTTCATCACGGCTTCTCCTGACTGGCGCTGTCGGACTTGTCGTCCGTCGGCATGTCGATGGCGACCTGGTGGGTCGTTTCGCGGCCGTAGTAGTCGAGGACGATCTCCTCGACGACGACGCGACGCGGCTCGATCGATTTCACCACGCCGTGGCGGCGCCCGATGGGCGTGCCGGGCGTGACGATGTATCCCATGCCGCTGTTGTCCTGCAGCATGGCCCGCGGCGTGGCCAGGTTGAGGACGACCCCGGCCAGCCGCAACTGCGCCAGCTCGTAGCGCTGCAGCGGCGACAGGATCTCGGTGTCGTCGATGGCCGGACGCAGGTCGAGGGTGAAGGGGCGGAACGGATCGCGCCGCGTGTCGACGATCTCCACGGCGATCTCTTCGCCCGGTGCCGGATCGGCGTTCGGGTCGACGACCGCCGCGGCGACGGCGCCGTCGATCGCCGCGACGGCCGGGGCCGCGCCGGGCGCCGCCCCCTGGCCGCTGCCGAAGACGGTGTTGATCGCCGAGCGCGTCACGCTGCGCGCCTTGCCGGCCATCGCCGCCTCTTCGGCGGCGGTGGCCGCCACGGCCGCGCCAGGATCCCCGGCGCCAGGATCCCCGGCGCCAGGATCCCCGGCGCCAGGATCCCCGGCGCGACGATCCTCTGCGCCACGATCCTCGGCGCGCGACGCGGCGGGCTGCGCGAGGGCGAGACCGGCCAGCGCCAGAGCGCTGCCGAGGGTCAGAATGCGTGCGAGGGGTGTCACTTTTTCCCCTCCTTCTCCTTGCGCTCCTTGGCGATGCGCGCCCGCTCGGCCTCGTCGAGGAAGCGGAAGGTCGTCGCCGCGCAGGACGTCTGGAGCTTGACCGGGTCGTTCTCGATCAGCGTCGGCGCCTTGATGCCGATGTTGCCGACGTTGACGATGCGGGTGAGTTCGGCGACGCGTTTGAAGAACGACTCGACCTGCCAGTACGATCCCTTGACGAGAATCTCGACCGGGACTTCGGCGTAGAACTCCTGGTAGATCTCGGGCTTCTGTTTGAACTGCTGGATTTCCAGGCCGGCGTCACGGGCGACGGCGGAGATGCCGCTGAGAAGGTCGGGAATCTCCTTGGTGTCGGGCAGCTGCTCGACCGCCTCTTTCAGCGCCGCGTTGAGGTCGGCGACCTCCAGGCGGGCCTGCGGCAGATTGGCGACCAGGGCGGCCTTGCGGTCGCGGTCCTGCTGCAGGGCCACGAGGTTCTCCTCCTTGGTCTGAATCTCCGCGTTGCGCGGCAGGAAGAGGAACCACGAGTAAAAGAAGAACAGCAGGAAGACCGAGCCGACGATCAGCAGCACGCGCTGCCGCACCGGCATGTCGAGGAGTCTGTCAAAGAGCTCGTTCATGCCTGCGGCTCCTGCGTCGCCGGCTTCGCCGCGGCGGGCTGGCCCGGCGGGACCTGGCCCGGCGGCGGCTCGGGCGGCTTCCCGTCGCGGCCGAAGTAGTCGATCGTCGCCTTGACGATGAAGCGCGTGAAGGAGCCGGGCGCGTCGGCGGCGGGCTGGGCGCCGGGCTGCTGGCGTGACGTCTCGACCAGGTCGACGCCGTGGAAGTAGAGCGATTCCTGCAGCAAGCGCATGAAGCGCGCGATGGTCTCGTTGTCGAGCGCCAGGCCGGTGAAGGTCGCGCCGCCGCCCGTCTCGGTGAAGTCGATCAGCCACAGGTTCTCGGGCGTCGCGACGCTCAGGTCGTCGAGCACACGCGACGGGCCGACGCGCTTGCGGTTGAGATCCTGAATGATCGTCAGCTTGGTCTTCACTTCCTTCTTCAGGCGGTCGAGGTCGCGCACCTCGCGCACCTGGGCGTTGAACTGCTGGATCTCCTTGGTGACGGCGCTGACCTGGGCATCGAGCACCGACAGCTTGCGGCCCTGGACCAGGAAGGGGATCAGCATCATGAGCAGCATCGTCACCGCGCCGAGGGCGACCAGCGACATCTGCTGGCGGCGCCCGAGGGCGCGCGCCGAGTCCTTGAGTGGGAGGAGGTTGATGCGGATCATTTGTCCCCCGGCCGGCGCACCGACAGCCCCAGCGCGACGGCATACTCCGATGCGTGCCGCGCCAGGGCGGCGGCGTCGGTCGACGGGCTGAGTGCGATGCGGCTGAAGGGGTCGGTCACCTCGACCGGCGCTTCGATGCGTTCCGACAGGCGCTGCGCCAGCTCCGGCGTCTGTGCGGCCCCGCCGCTGAGGTAGAGCACGTCGATGCGCTCGTCAGTGGCGGCGGTCCAGAAGAAGCTGAGGGCGTAGTGGATCTCTTCGATCAGCGCGTCGACCGCCGGCCCGAGCGCCATCGTGAGCTGCTCCGGGTCGATGCCGTCGGTGCCGCGCCCGGTCTTCAGGCGCTCGGCCTCCTCGGCCGGTACGCCGAGATCGCGCGTCAGCGCTTCCGTGATGTCACGGCCGCCAACCGGCACGTCGCCGGTGAAGACGGAGCGCCCGCCCTTGAGGATGTTGATCGAGGTGTAGCGGGCGCCGATGTTGACCAGCGCCACGACCTGGTCGGGCGAGGGGTCGTAATTGAGCTCATAGAGGTTGTCGAGGGCGAAGTAGTCGACGTCCACGACCACCGGCTGCAACCCCGCCGCGCGCACCGTCTCGATGTAGCTGCTGACGATGTCCTTCTTCGCCGCGGCGAGCAGCACCTCCATCTCCTTGGCGTCGGCGCGCGTGTCGATCACCTGATAGTCGAGGTTCACGTTCTCGAGCTCTTCGGGGATGAAGTTCCCCGCCTCGAGCATGATGGTGTTCTCCATCTCCTGCGGCCCCTGCGCCGGCAGCGTCACCCGCTTGATCATCACGGCCGGGCCGGGCACGGCGGTCACCGCCTTGCGCGCCTTGATCCCCTTTGCATCGAGCAGCGCCTTGAGCGCCGCACCGACGCGGTCGGGCTCGCTGACCATGTTGCTCTGGATCGCCGAGGCCGGCGTCGGGATGGACCCCCAGTTGAGCAACTCGAGCTGGTCGGTCGAGGTGCGCACCTCGAGCACCTTGATCGAGCTCGAGCCGATGTCGATGGCGACGTAGCTCTCCTGGCGCTTGAACGGATTGAGATCCTCCAGCGACACCGTGAAGAGCCGCTTGAATCGGTCCTGCCAGTCAGCCGCAACAGCCATTCCCGCTCCTCGTTCCGCCCTTGCACGCGTCAGAACGCATGCGACTTCGCATATACCGAGCGGCCGCCACAAACGCTGTACGGCTGACAGTCAGCACATCCAGACCCCAACTCCACCCGCCACTTGAACGCCATCGGATGGGGGGTCAATGCGAAAACCAGGCCAAGCTGGCCCGAGTAGGCGTTTGATTGCCCAGCTGGCCTATCGGCCGAACGTGGGCAGCGCCTGACACCACAAATGTTCGCCTTATGACACCAAAATGTCGAAAAACCTGCGTCCATCTCTACCAGATGACCGGTCAGGCTATTCTGGAGTGTCAGATGATGCGTTAGGCGATGAGCGGGGTGGCAGGGCAATGACACCCGGATGACAGGGCTACGACGCTCTGAAGCCGGTGCACACCAGGTAGAGTTCCGCGGACTCCTTGCGACTGGCCTCGGGCTTGGTCAGCTTGGCGGTCGCGAACGAGCGCCGCGCCGCGGCGGCCACGACGTCGGTTTCGGCTCCCGTGAAGACTTTGATGACCAGCCGGCCACCCGGGCTCAACAGGGCCCTGGCGATCTCCAGGGCTGCCTCGGCGAGCTCGGCGGCGCGGGCGGAGTCGCGGTCGCGCACGCCGGACAGTTTCGGCGCCATGTCCGATAATACGACGTCGACCCGGCCGCGGCAGCGCTGGCGCAGCGCCGCCTGAACCTCCGCCTCGCGCGCGTCACCGACGACTGTCGTCACCTGCCCCTGCCCGAGGGGATCGATCGGCAGCAGGTCGATGCCGACGACGACGCCCTGCGGCCCCGCCAACTCGGCCGCCACCTGCAGCCAGCCGCCGGGCCAGGCGCCCAGATCGACGACGTGGTCGCCGCGCCGCACCAACTGGTAGCGCTTCGCCAACTCGACCAGTTTATAGGCCGCGCGCGAGCGGTAGCCTGCCGCCTTGGCCCGGGCATAGAATGTGTCCTTGCGCTGATATGCCATCGCCGCCGCCCCTGCATATGATGAAAGCACTCACACGGAGAAACGGAGCGCCGGACGGAGCCCGTCCTCTTTCGTCCCGCACCGTTGCTCCGTTCCTGCGTGCGAGTCTTCTTCTCGCCCTGCTCGCCGGTCCCGCGGCGGCCGCCGATCCACTGGCCATCATGCGCGCCTACTGTCAGGCCGACGGTCGCGGCGACCGCCTCGCGGCGTCGACCTGGAGCGCGGTGGCGCCGCTGGTGGCATGGAACCTCGAACCCGCCTGGGACCGCCTGCACCTCATCCGCGGCTTCGAGATCGGCACGCCGCAGCGGCGCGACGGCGTCGTCGACATCGACGTGAAATACACCCTCTTCGCCGACGTCTCCGCCGACGGCGTGCGCCGCGCCGAGCGCATTGAATCACGCCGTTACGTGCTCGAGCCCAGCGGCGAGCGCGGCTGGCGCCTGCGCGGTCCACCACCGCCGCCCTACATCTTCGAGAGTCAGGCCGACGCCGCGGCGCTCGCCGCCCTGCTCTCGCCAGACGATCCGGTCTATCTGAGCAACTCCGCCTTCGTGTGGAACCTGCTGCGCGACGCCGGGTGGGAGATCGCCCACAGCAATACCGCCGACCTGCCGAGCGCCGCGGGCTACACCTCCGAGCGCACGGCCAACGTCGGCGACCTGGTGCTCTATTACGCCGACGGCACGCCGTATCACGTCGGCATGGTCGAGTCGGACGATGCGGTGGTGTCGTCGACGCTGAACGGCGGCATCCGACGCACCCCGTTCGGCGCCTTCGCCGGCGAGATCCGATACCTGCGCCCGGCGGCAGAACCGGCGGCGACGCCGACCGCGCCACCGCCAGGGCGTCAGATCCCGGCACCCTGATCCGCCGCGCGCCGCAGAGCGGAGGCGGGCGCGCGATGCGCGCCCTGGGCGCCCCGCTCGCCGCGCCAGCGCCGCTGTACGAAGCGAGCCGTTCATCCCGACCGATGCGCGCGTTTCTCGCCCTCGCCCCCATTGCCCGCAACGACGCGGTCGTCATGATCGCACGGCGCCCCGGCTCGTGAGCGCGCCGCTGCCGCCGGCGGGGCTGCGCATCCTCGCCTTCACCCAGCTCGGCGCCGGCTCGTTCGGCATGCAGGTGCTCGGCGACCTCGGCGCCGAAACCGTCGCGCGACCGCTCGGCATGGGCGGCGACGAGGTCGAGCGCTTGCGCGCCGCCGGGGCAATCTAGGAAAGGACTCACACGGAGGCACGGAGACACGGAGGGGAGCAGACTCTCTCCGTGCCTCCGTGCTTCCGTGTGAGCCTTTCTTCGCATGGATTTCTCCTCTTCCGAAGCCGAGCAACGCTTTCGCGCCGAGCTGCGCGCCTGGCTCGCCGCGCATGTGCCGCGCGGCCCGCTGCCGGAGACGCTCGCGGCGGAGGCGGCGTTTCTCACCGCCTGGCAGCGGACGTTGCACGCCGGCGGCTGGGTCGGCGTGCACTGGCCGCGCGAGTACGGTGGGCGCGGCGCCTCGCTGACCGAGACGGCGATCTACCAGGAGGAGATGGCCCGCGCCCGCGCGCCGCAGCCGATGAACCGCGTCGGCATCAACAATGTCGGCCCGACGCTGATGGCGCACGGCAGCGAGGCGCAGCGGCGCCGTTACCTGCCACCGATCCTCTCCGGCGAGGAGATCTGGTGCCAGCTGTATTCGGAGCCCAATGCCGGCTCCGACCTGGCATCGCTGCGCGCCCGCGCCGACAAGCAGGGCGACGCCTGGATTCTCAACGGGCAGAAGGTGTGGACCAGCTACGCGCAGTTCGCCGCCTTCGCCATCGTCCTGGCGCGCACCGATGCGGCGGCGCCGCTGCACCAGGGCATCAGCTGTTTCATCCTCGACATGCGCGCCCCCGGCCTGACCATCCGGCCGCTGCGCCAGCTCACCGGCAGCGCCGAGTTCAGCGAGACCTTCTTCGACAACGTCGTCATTCCGCGCGCCCATCTCATCGGCGCCGAACACGACGGCTGGCGCGTCGCCACGGCGACCCTGGCGCACGAACGCGGCACCAGCTTCGCCTTCAAGGAACAGGTGCTGCACCGCATCTACCTCGACGAGCTCGCCGAGGCGCTGCGCGCCGGCGGCGGCGCGCGCCACCCCGTGCTGCGTCAGCGCTGGGCCGCCAGCGCCATCGAGGTCGAGATCCTGCGCCTGCACAACTGCGCCACCATGAGCCGCCTCGCCCGCGGCGAGCTGCCCGGCGCCGAGAGCTCGCTGGTGAAACTCTTCTGGGCCGGGTTGTCGCAACGCCTCACCGCCCTCGGCCACGACGCCCTCGGCCCGGCCGCCCAACTCGCCGCCGGCCCCTGGGCGCAACGCATGCTGTGGTCGCGCTGCGCCAGCATCGCCGGCGGCACCGACGAGATCCAACGCAACATCATCGCCCAACGCTTGCTGGGCCTGCCGAAGAACTGACGAAGCGCTTCAGCATGGACCTGACGTTCTCCGCTGAGGAGGAGGCCTTTCGCGGCGCCGTGCGCGCCTGGCTGACGGCGCACGTGCCGCCGGTCGCGGAGCACGCGACGCTGGCGGAGGAGGTGCGCTTCCTGGTCGACTGGCAGCGGCGGATGGCGGCCGGCGGCTGGGTGGGCGTCCACTGGCCGCCGGAGTACGGCGGACGCGGCGCGACGACGACCGAGAACTACGTCCTGCAGGAGGAGCTGGCGCGGGCGCAGGCGCCGGAGGTGATCGGGCGCATCGGCGTCAACCTGGTCGGGCCGACGTTGATCCACTACGGCAGCGCCGCGCAGAAGGCGCGCCACCTGCCGCGCATTCGCGCCGCCGACGAGTTGTGGTGCCAGCTGTTCTCCGAGCCCGATGCCGGCTCGGATCTCGCCGCGCTGCGCTGCCGTGCGGTGCGCGACGGCGACCACTTCGTCGTCTCGGGACAGAAGGTCTGGACCAGCTACGCGCAGTTCGCCGACTGGGGCATTTTGCTCGCCCGCACCGATCCCGAGACGCGCGGCGGGCGCGGCATCAGCTTCCTGATCGTCGACATGCACGCCCCGGGCGTCACGGTGCGGCCGCTGCGGCAGATGACCGGCAGCGATGAGTTCAACGAGGTGTTCCTCGAGGACGTGCGCGTGCCGGCCGCCAACCTCGTCGGCGCGCTGCACGCCGGCTGGACCATCGCCCAGACGACGCTCAGCCACGAGCGCGGCACCTCGCCACGGCAGCTCGTCGTGCATCGCATCCTGCTGTTCGAACTGCTCGCCTTGGCGCGCCGCACCGGCGCCGACCGCGACCCGATCATCCGCCAGCAGCTGGCGCAGGCCTGCATCGAGGTCGAGATGACGAAACTGCACAACTGGCGCACCCTCACCCAGCTGCGCCGCACCGGCACCCCGGGGCCGGAGAGCTCCCTGGTCAAGCTCTTCTGGAGCGAAATGAGCCAGCGCCTACACGACGTCGCCATGCAGATCCTCGGCGTGCACGGTCAGCACTGGCCGGGCGAGCCGCGCGCCGTCGCCGGCGGCCGCTGGGTGCGCTCCTACATGTACTACCGCGCCGCCTCGATCTTCGCCGGCACCAACGAGGTGCAACGCAACATCATCGCCCAGCGCGTGCTGGGCCTGCCGCGCGCCTGAGCGCAGGGAGCCCGCCGATGGAACTGCGCCAGCCGACCGACCTCTACCTCCTCCACCCGGCGATCGGCCTTGCCGGGCGCGGGCTGTTCACGCTGATCTTCTTCCTCTCGGGGACCACCCACTTCACCGACCTCGAGCGCTACGTCGCGCTGATGCCGGCCGCGATTCCGTTCCGCCCCTTCTGGGTGATCATCTCCGGTGTCGTCGAGCTGCTCGGCGCCGGCATGATCCTCACCAACCGCCAGCCGCGCCTCGGTGCCTGGCTGATCGTGCTGTTCCTGATCCCGGTCACCATCACCGTGCACG
>Ga0209591_10000502_pt1 | contig 50353 bp, 42 predicted proteins | sample MAT01_FD_187207 | JGI IMG/M metagenome (GOLD analysis project Ga0209591, IMG submission 187207) | Freshwater microbial communities from Lake Fryxell liftoff mats and glacier meltwater in Antarctica - MAT-01 (SPAdes) (version 2) | ecosystem: Environmental > Aquatic > Freshwater > Ice > Liftoff...
ATACTTGCCAAGCAAGGAGAGCAGCAGTACTTCTCAAGTAATAGATGAGATAGAAGTAACAACAGGTCAGGGAGAATTGATTTTAGTTGTCGATGATGAAGTAGCCATCACTGAGATTACCAAAACTGCACTGGAAATCTATAACTACAAGGTATTGACTGCCCAAAATGGGATTGAGGCTCTTGCCCTCTACACCCAGCACAAAGATGAAATTAGGCTGGTGCTAATGGATATAATGATGCCGTCAATGGGTGGGGAAACAGCTATCCGTACCTTGCAAACCATTAACCCGCAAGTACCAATTGTTGCAATGAGTGGATTAGTTACGGCTGAGGCATTAGTCCAAACTAAGGGTATTCATATCCAAGGCTTTTTAGCGAAACCCTTCACTGCTAAACAATTATTGAACTTTGTCCAAACAATATTTCGTTAAAAATAGTTAAAATTTTGGAGTTTTGTGACTCTGTGTTTACTCAGTTAGCAACTATTAACGCCCTGAAACAACCCACTAGCTCTGCTTGGGTTGAACAAGCGATCGCTAATTTAGATATCATCTTACTCGACCACTCGCACTGTGAACGCAAAGCAGCAGGTGTAGCCTTGAACATGATGTTTCGCTACCCTTCCAATACTAAAATGGTGCGGGAACTAACTGCGATCGCCCGCGAAGAACTAGAACACTTTGAGCTAGTTAACCAATGGTTAGAACGCCGGAATATTCCCCTAGCCCCCCTACCACCGCCTCCCTATGGCGCTGGTTTAAAAGCTGCTGTCCGCCTTAAAGAACCTGAGCGATTTCTCGATTCCTTACTAGTCACTGGTTTAATTGAAGCTCGTTCTCACGAACGCCTGGGACTATTAGCTGCTCACTGTCCAGAGCCAGAGTTAGCAAAATTTTATCGTGGGCTAATGGCATCCGAAGCGCGTCACTACGGTATATATTGGGTATTAGCTGCTACTTATTTTGACAAAGAAATTGTCATGCAACGGCTTGACGAATTGGCAATTGTCGAAAGTGAGTTGCTGGCGACTTTACACCCAGAACCTAGAATTCACAGTTAGTAGACTAAGGGAACAGATATGAAGCTTCAGTTAACACACTTGAGACTGCTTGCCTCCAACTACAAAGATTCCTTTCTGTTCTACCGGGATCTGCTGAAATTTGATGTCGATTGGGGCGATGAAGCTAGCGGATATGCTGAGTTTAATACCGGATATCTCAAGCTGGGTTTGTTAAAACAAGAATTAATGGCTGAAGTAGTTCCAAGAATAGAACAGCCTTCTTATGTTGCCAATCGAGATAAAATTGTCTTGATTTTCGCAGTCGATAACGTGGATGAAGTCTATGAGCAAGTCAAAGCTCAGAATGCGATCGTTGTAACTCAACCACAAGATCGCCCCAGTTGGGGAATCCGCACAGCTCATTTTCGCGATCCTGATGGCAATCTCATCGAAATCTACAACAATCTGGGAATTGTCAGTTAATGAACCTTATAGCGTTTCTCGTTTACGTGAGGTACACCCGTAAGGGCACGGCACTGCCGTACCCTTACACTTCGCAATATAATGTTGTACCGGATATGAATGGGAACCGCTATAGTGATTTCCAAGAAATAAATTATCCGGGCGTTTCTTATCTTTTCTTTGTTTTTACCTTTTAAAGGGCGCGATTAAAGGAACCAAACCTGCGATCGCAGACTTTGTTTATATAGTCCCAGGCTTTAAGTAGTGGGATTATATAAAGCTTATGAGCATAAACTTGGCTTGTTTAGGGTAACTTTTATTTAAATTCATCTTTTATTAACTAACCCTAAATTAAATAAAGCATTACCCAAACTTAATCAAAATCAAATATTTTTTATTCAGCATTATCTTTAAGTAACCAAACCATCCTCATGACATTCTCAAGACGTAAATTCTTTGCAGTAGCAGGTACAACTGCTGTCGGCACTTTGATGGTGTCTCCTTTAGAAGGTCTTCTTGCCAAACAAACTTTTGGCCGAAGATTTGGTAAAGGATATGGGCCACTTGTACCAGATCCCAATGGCTTGTTAGATTTACCGGCTGGATTTCAGTATCGAACTTTTTCTTTAACAGGTGAATTGATGAACGACGGCACTAAAGTGCCTGGTGGTCATGATGGTATGGCGGCTTTTCCCGGCCCCAAAAACACAGTGATTCTGGTTCGTAATCACGAACTTAGCCCTACTTCTGATACACAAGTTCAGGGTACAAATCCCTACGATCCATTTTGCAAAGGTGGCACAACAAATTTGGTTGTTGGGCCCAATTGCCAGCTAATCAAACACTTCACTTCTCTAAGTGGAACTTTTCGTAACTGTGCAGGTGGACTAACTCCTTGGGGTTCATGGATTAGTTGTGAAGAGAACACCTCCACTCCGACTTCGTTTCCGCTAGGAGATAGAAACTATGTCTCGAAGTTCCACGGCTATAACTTTGAAGTTCCAGCTAGCACCACTACTTCTGTGAAGCCTGAGCCTCTAATAGCTATGGGAAGATTTAACCATGAAGCTGTTGCCGTAGACCCCAAAACAGGAATTGTCTATGAAACTGAAGATAAGGGAGATAGTCTCTTCTACCGTTTTATCCCGAAAGTACGTGGCAAGTTAAAGGAAGGAGGCACTCTCCAAGCTTTAAAATTCAAAGATATCTTTCAAGCACAAACCTTTGCGGATTTCCCCAAGCGGAAGCCGATGAAAGTCGAATGGGTGACGATTACTGAGCCAAATCCCCCTGAAGATACTGTACGAGTAGAAGGTTTCGCAAAAGGAGCGGCCCAGTTTGCTCGTGGGGAAGGTATCTGGTACGGTAACGGTGAATTTTACTTTTGCTGCACAAGTGGTGGTGCTTTAGGGCTTGGCCAAGTGTGGCGCTATATTCCAGCTAAAGAGACAATTGAACTGTTTGTAGAGTCTACATCTGCTGCCGAACTGGAAAATCCAGACAACATAGTTGTTTCACCTTACGGCGATCTCATTCTTTGTGAAGATGGAGATGATCAGCAGTTCTTAGTAGGTGTTACTCCTAAAGGAGAACTTTATCAATTCGCGCGTAATGCTCTGAATACAAACGAGTTTGCTGGTGCTTGCTTCTCACCTGATGGTAAGACTTTGTTTGTCAACATCCAAACTCCTGGTATTACTTTCGCAATTTGGGGCCCTTGGACAAGTCATAACTGAATCAAGTTGTAATATAGCATTTCTCGTTTACGTGAGGTACACCCGTAGGGGCACTGCCGTGCCCATTGGTGTCAACTTAACGTGAAAGCTAGCATTGGCAAGCTTTCTAGGCTTGACCCTCACCCCCAACCCCTCTCCCAATTTTGGGAGAGGGGAGCAAATTCTCCAGTTCCCCTTCTCCCAACTTGGGAGAAGGGGTTAGGGGATGAGGGCAAAACGTCTTCTCAAAGCAGATTTTTTCTTAAGTTGACACGTATGGGCACTGCCGTGCCCTTACACTTCGCCACATAATGTTGTACCGCATGTGAATGGGAACCGCTGTATCAATGTCCGCGAGGCCGATAGCGAAGGGTTAGCGAGTCTTGCCTACGGCACCGCGAACGAGCGTCATAGCCCGCACTTCTCTACGAGATGCTGCGCCAACGACATCGTTCGACTCCGCTCACCAGCCGCTCAGTGACCACCGCAGGCATCGCTAGTATATCGTTGAATTATCGTTGGTAAGAAGACAAGGGGAGAGGAAGATAATTCCCCTCCCCTTGTATCTTTATTGACAACTTGAGAGTACTCCCTGAAATCGACTCTGCAAGAATTGCTATTTGCTAGGTAAATTGGGATATAGAACCAGAAAAATTTTCTGGGTAAACTTGACCAGCAAATGGTAATGAAAAACTATTATCAAGATTTTTTAATTCGTGATTGGGTGCAAAGCGATCGCACCAGAGCCGCCGAAGTCATCAGTTATGTATTATCAGAATACGGTCTGGGTTGGGAACCAAAGGGCGCTGACCGAGATGTGCTGCGAGTGGAGGAATATTATTTAGCTACTGGGGGAGAGTTTTGGGTAATTGAACACCAAAGCCAGTTAGTGGGTACTGGGGCATATTACCCCATACACCGTGGCAAAAAAGCTGTAGAAATCCGCAAAATGTATCTTTTACCCAGCATCAGGGGTTTAGGATTAGGAAAATATTTGTTACAACAGCTAGAAGCAGCGATCGCAAAACGTGGTTTTGAGCAAATTTGGATTGAAACTGCTAGCGCTTTGGTGGAAGCAGTCAAGCTGTATGAAAGCAACGGCTACACTCCAGCAACGGGAGTAGAAACAACAAGGTGCGATCGCGTGTATGTTAAATTCCTCAACCAACCCTAAATGCATACTTGGATTAAAAATCTTACAGGCTTACTCAATCTTTTTCTCCAATCCCATTGTCCTCTGTGCCAACGTGCAACCTCGCAAGAATTTTGTCAGAACTGCACCAGACAACTGCAAAAATGTCAACATAAAGATCCGATTTCTCTGTGGCAAAAGCCAATACCAGTATTTGGCTGGGGGGAGTATGGTGGCCCGGTGAAACGAGCGATCGCGGCGATGAAATACGAAAATCAACCCCAAATAGCTCGTCCCTTGGGTCACTGGTTAGGTGAAGCATGGTTATTAAATTCACCGAGCCAAGATAGCCGGCCTGTGGTGGTTCCCATCCCACTCCACCCCAGCAAGCAAAAGCAACGTAAATACAATCAAGCCGCACTCATAGCCCAAAGCTTCTGCGAAATAACTGGCTTAAAATTGAAACTAAACGGTTTAGCAAGAGTGCGAGAAACTGAAGCGCAATTTGGTTTATCAGTATCTAAACGAGAAAAAAACTTGGTTAACGCTTTTGCTGTTGGCCAAGAATTTCGCCATCGTCCCCCAAATGTCCCAGTGCTGTTAGTGGACGATATTTATACTACTGGTGCTACTGCTAGGTCTGCTGTACAAACACTTCATCAGTATGGAATTGTAGTTTTAGGATTAGTAGCAGTAGCCACTGCCGTCAAAGACGGATAAATTAAGAATTAATGGGCAAGCTTTAGCAGATAAGTTCATAAATTCACCGAATTACCCTATTTCTGTAGAAAAAATTGCTTGAAATGTATGAATAAAGTTTTTGCGGCAGGTTTAAAACAACTCATCATTATTCCTGCCACATTGCTGGCAATAGGTATAAGTACAAGTGCTGCTTTTGCTCAAAGTAAGTTGTATAGTCCAATTCCTTTATCTAACAGTACTGAATTTTCCGATAACCTCTCAAACAAAGACATTCCCACAGGTCAGGGTGGGTTTGCCCGTGATTACACAGTGAAGTTACAGAAGGGCGATAATTTAGCAGTTGACCTGTCATCCGAAAACTTTGACAGCATCATCACCCTGCTAGCACCTGATGGATCGACTTTGGCAGAAAATGATGATGGCCCTGATGGTAGTAGCAATTCCCTACTATTTACTCGCATCGTAGAAACAGGGAATTATGTGATTCGTGTCCGGTCTTTTGGGGAAACTGGGATTGGGGCTTTTAAACTCAAGGTGACAAAGCTGCAACCGATTAAATGAATTTGTCATTTGTCAAGAGTTAAAAATTCTTTTCCTGCTCCCTTCATTTCTTAAAAGGCGGTCAATACACAGAGAAATAAGGCTTCAGTCCACTCAACGACTGCGCCGTAGGTATCTCCTGTGTGTCCACCTAATTTGTGGTTGAACCACGCACCAGTTAAAGTAGCGATCGCACTTCCAGCAATTATCATTGTCAGTGCAAGAAATACCTGCTGTTTATCTATCAACCAAAGTAAACCACTCAAACTAACCAGCAACAACAATCCTGGTAACAAATCTTTGTAAGAACGAATGGCTTGTTTGTGAAATGCACCTTTACCAGTTGGTTTCAGGTAAGGATATCGCGCGATCGCCACCTGTTGTCCCCAACGTCCCCAGCCACAAGCAGCCATCAGCAACAACCAACGGTTTTCTGGCATATCCGTCAAAGCTGCTATTTTCAGTATCACCAAGGCGATCGCTGCCATAGCTCCAAATGCACCTGTAGCACTATCTGTCATCACTTCCAGCCGTCGATTTGGGTCGCCCACTGCCAAACCATCGGCAGTATCCATTGCCCCATCTAAGTGCAGTCCTCCAGTTATGGCAATCCAAACGCTGACTACTAAAGCACTACGAGTTAATACTGGCATACCCAGATAATCCATTCCCGTATCCAGTAATCCTAAAATTCCCCCAACTATTAACCCTACAACCGAAGCAAGACGTGCGACTCCCCGAAAGTCTAATCCGTCCAAATACGGTACTGGAATACTTGTATAAAATATAATACTAGCTGCCAGCTTTAACAGCAACTTTTTCCACCACCGTTGCTGTTTAGTCATCTTAGTAACATTAATATAGGGTTAATTGCTGGATAATAGACTTGGGTTAAGTAAAACTAACATGAGCATACTTTAAAACTTTAGATAAGATTTACTTCTATTAGAGATTCTTCTTAAAAATTTTGTTATGCTGTTCTAAGTGGTAAATAAATAATTAAAGTACTTTTTATACAAAAACGAATGATTCAGGAAATTAAAATTCCATCAGGGAGCAAAATTTGTGTTTTGTATTCGTTAACTAAAAACTTACTCCAAATTATTTAGACGATTGCCCCACAAAATTGATATTTTTTAAATGTAGGAAGTAAACAAGCTATTCAATTATGACAGTTTAGCTATGTTGTCGCTCTCCTTAGCTCAATCGCTATTTTCCTATGAGTCACCATCTACCCGACATCAGGATACCAGCTCCGTGCATTATTAACACGGGCATCATTGTGAATAAGCTCGACATCCGGCGATTGCTGACAGACTTAGGTCGAGTCCACTACATCTACACCCAAGAAGATAAGGTACTGAGCGAGGGTGAAGGGGATGTGATGGAAGTTTTCGCCAATCCGCAAAGGTCTACCTTAGTGGCTAACCACGCGCTATATCTGAATGTTTGTAGTTTTGATTACTTGGAACTAAAACAGTCGTCGCAACAAGAAACCTATTTTGATTTGATGCAAGAAGGAGTGTGTCTGCGGTTGATTCCCCGCTCAACCCCCATACAAGAGCGACGAGAGCGAAACTTCAATGTCAGCGCCATAGAAGCGATGATGGAGCAAGTCCTCTCAGCCAGGTGGGATGCAGAAATTGACGATGACTGTTCTGATTCTTTTTAAAATAGCGACTGTTATACCAAATTTATGTGAGGCTGCGCTTTATTGATGTAGGGGCAATTTATGAATTGCCCCTACATCGTATAGTTTTGCGTAAGTCCTATAGGCGCATCTTCAAAAATCTAAAATGGTATGAGTGCGAATTTTTCCTTTGAATGTCTTGCTTGCTGTAGCGAAACCAAAGCTAGAGCAGGAGTGTTTTTTACTCCTCACGGTGTTGTAGAAACCCCCAGATTTATGCCAGTGGGAACGCTGGCTAATGTTAAAACTATCACCCCATCTCAGCTACGAGAGACTGGGGCGCAAATGATCTTATCTAATACTTATCATCTTCACCTACAACCAGGAGAAGCGATCGTGGCTGGGGGTGGTGGGTTGCACAAATTTATGGGTTGGAACGGCCCAATGCTCACAGATTCTGGTGGGTTTCAGGTATTCAGCTTAAGCGAGATGCGGAAAATTACTGAAGAAGGCGTTACTTTCCGCTCACCCCATGATGGACGAATTATTAACTTGACTCCAGAGCTATCCATTCAGATTCAAAATACTTTGGGGGCTGATGTGATTATGGCCTTTGATGAGTGTCCGCCTTACCCAGCTACTCGCCAAGAGGTTGAAACTGCAACTGAGCGCACTTATCGCTGGTTAGAACGCTGCATAACGGCTCATCAACGCAGTGAACAGGCGTTGTTTGGTATTGTGCAAGGAGGCGTATATTTGGATTTGCGTTGCCGTGCGGCTGAAGCTTTGGCTAAGTTGGATTTGCCCGGATATGCCATTGGTGGCGTAAGTGTGGGAGAACCGCCAGAAATGATGGCTGAGATTGTGAAAGTGACAGCACCGCTTCTACCGCCTGAAAAGCCGCGTTATTTGATGGGTGTTGGTACTTATCGGGAAATGGCGATCGCGATCGCATCTGGTATAGATTTATTTGATTGCGTAATTCCCACCCGTTGGGCGAGACATGGTACAGCAATAGTGCAGGGCGGACGCTGGAATTTAAAAAATGCTAAGTTTCGTGAAGATTTTACGCCATTAGATGAAACTTGTCCTTGCTACACTTGCCAAAATTTTAGCCGTGCTTACATATCTCATTTAGTGCGATCGCAAGAAATTTTAGCTTATACTTTGTTGAGCATTCACAACATTACCGAACTAATTCGCTTTACGCAGCATATTAGAGAAGCAATATTAAGCGATCGCTTTGTCACAGAATTTGGTCACTGGCTAAACTCATCTCAATCAGCACCAGATGAAGAGGAAATTACAAATGACAAATAACTATTGACCAATGACCAAGAGCCAAACCATGTTAAGATATTTCTCAAATATGAACGCTGTGTTGGATAATTGGATTTAAACAAACATGGAAGCAGCACTTTTATTAGCAAAACTGCCTGAAGCATACCAAATCTTTGATCCTTTGGTGGACGTTCTCCCAGTCATCCCCGTATTCTTCTTATTGCTTGCTTTCGTTTGGCAAGCAGCCGTGGGATTTAGGTAAGTTAATCTATTTTTAAATTTATAGAACAGGTATAGTACCTGTTCTATTTTTTTGTGGCGCTATATTTGATAAAGTTAATATTTATTAATATTTTGTAATGATTTAATATAATAAATAAGATGTGAATCAAGCCATGTCAATATGAAGCCTTGAAAGCCAAGCTTAGAGTCAGGGAGAAATCAGTTATGGGTAATATCAAATTCGTTAAAGAGAATAAAGAAGTAGTGGCGGCAGATGGTGCGAATCTCCGGCTCAAAGCGATGCAAAATGACATTGATATATATAAGTTCATTGGCAAGATGACCAATTGCGGTGGTAATGGTCAATGTGGTACTTGCGTTGTGGAGATAGTTGAAGGACTAGAAAATCTTTCCCCCCGCACAGATGTAGAAAACCGCAAATTTAAAAAAAAGCCGGAAAATTACCGCCTTGCCTGTCAAACTTTAGTGAACGGCTCAGTCAGTGTAGTCACCAAGCCTTAAGTTGTTAAATCTGCCACTGCTTCAATTTGTGTCCAGTCAGTAGTCAAAATACTTACCAAAGTTGAGTTTCTTGATTTTGAATTTTGTTAGCGCACGTCATTTTAAATTTTGAATTGGTATAACTCTGTCGTCGATAATGCTATCCTAATGTTGTTGACTGGAAATTTAAGAGAGGTTTTCTTGCCATGCAAGTTAATGACCTGGGGTTCGTAGCGAGCATTTTGTTCGTACTAGTCCCCACTGTGTTTTTACTAATTCTGTACATCCAAACTGCTAGCCGCGAAGGTGGAAAAGATAATTAAGAGTTTGTGTATCAAATAAAGAACCCCTACACCAGTAGTGCAGGGGTTTTTATTTATTTATTTATCAACCACTAACTCTATTTTGATTTTAAGCGATCGTCCGCGCCAACAATACCGGACAAGTGGCATTGACTCGAACATAGTCAGACAACGAAGATCCGATAAGTCTGTCTATATCAACAAAACTCTTAGCGATGGATGGGCGACGATCTGGAGAACCGAGCAATAATAAGTCTATATTCAACTCCTCTGCCAACCGACAAATTTCTTCACCAGGTTTGCCACTGCTGATATAAGAACGAGATTGGATGCCCTGTTTTTCAGCTTCTGCAACTGCGGCTGCTAAAACTGGATTTTTATTTGAACTAACTTCAGTGATTTCCGATTTTTTGCCGCCTAAATCTGTGGTAATATTTGCCAAAATTAACTCGCCGCCCTGAATATCTCGCAGTAAAAACAGTGCCAATTTCAAGCAGTTTTTTGCGGAATCAGAGTTGTCTAGTGCCACCATAATGCGCTTAATTTTTTTGACATAAATATCATCTTTTACCAGCAACATTGGGCGAGAAGATAGCTGGAAAACATACTGGCTGACTGAGTTTGATAAAATGGATTGCAACCGTTTAAGTCCGCGTGAACCCATAATAATCAAGTCAGCGTCGATTTCATCAGCTACTTGGCAAACTACATCTTTCGGGTCGCCTTCGCGCAAAATTGAAGAAACCTGGCTAGGATCTAAGTTCAAAGTTTGAATGGCATTCGCTAAAATTTTACCGCCATTTTCCCATTTAGCTGTCATGGTAGCAGCAGTATTTTGTGCCTGAACAACATGCAAAATTGTCACTTTTGCAGATTCAATAGAAGGAATTTCTTTCAGGCTTTTGAGCATTTCTTCTGCGTGTCCCAACCCCGATACAGTCAGCAAAATTCTTCTGATCATATTACGTAATTTTTGTGAAGTTTACTTTTGTTTACGCTGTTAATACTTGGCTCAGGTCATATTTTTACTGCCTTGCTCAACAACCTAGTCAGTAACTTGGCACAAATAAACTTTGTTTTTTAGTATTTAACACTCAAACAAATGACAAAGTACAAAAAGCTCAACAAATGTTTAAGTTCATTTGCACAGAGTTACTCAAATTTTAAATTACAGTTCAATGATTAAGCATACTCTCAATTTAGCTTGATAAACTTAATGAATTATGATGATAGCTATTATTTTTAATTTATATTAATTTTTATTAAATAAAAATGAGTTAAGTATTGCAAAAAAATGCCAACATAATTGAAACTAAAACCCTCCAGATAGAATCTGGAGGGTTTGTTTGATTGCTTTTGACACTCTGCGGTCTAAAGACACGCAGATTCTCTAAGACTTGACTTAAAAGGGATAGTCAAATACCCCCCTACACGCTTAAGACAACTACCAGTACAAGAGGTATTGCAATTGCGCTTACTTTTTAATTGCTTCTGCTTTCCGAGTCCATCAATATTTGGGTGGTATACGCTCCATGTTTTCCCATTACTTGTTTACCCAGGGCTGTAACTTGTACAGGTACGAGATAAATCAGGGGTCACTCCTTACAAAACACTTCTTAGCGCAGATGGTTATTCCTACTCACAGTTTAATTTTATCATTTTTGACGCTTGTTAAAACAAGTCGTGGCGTGTTTCCTCCACTGCCTAAAAGCCAAGTGGCTTCCACACGACCAGCGATGTTTTTGTGAGATTTGCTTAACTTTGATGTGCTCCTGGTTGTCCGTTTTGGACTACAAACGAAGCTAGGGTTTTGACAGAGGCATTCAAGTCAATGATGCTTGATACAACACGGTAGTCAGTTTGCCAGCGTTGTGGGGTAAGCTTGCAGCGCACGTATCCCCGGAAAGCACCATCAAAGAACTTAGTATGAGGATTGTTGGCTAGGGAAGCTTGAACTGGAGCAATGAATTCGGCAGGAAAATCAGAGGTAATTGAGGTTCCTACGAACTCAGTGCCTACCGTCGGTGAGTTTGGGTTATTAAAATCAAGCTTCAGATCATGTACCCAACTAGAATGGATGTCTCCGGTAATCACCACTGGATTAGAAGGTTGGCGCTGGTTTAGAAAACTCAAGAGCCGATTACGTGCAGCTACATAGCCGTCCCATTGATCTACATTAAATACACCTGCACCTGGATTGCTATTAAAATTATACTGGCCAAGCATGGTCTGTTGAGCAATCACATTCCAGCGCGATCGCGACTGATCTAACCCTTTTCGTAACCACTGCTCTTGTTCTGAGCCGGTCATGGTAGCATTTGTATCAAAAGCTTCGGGGCAGCGAGGCTTTAGTTCATCATTACAAGGTTGATTAGTGCGGTACTGCCTAGTGTCTAGGACATTGAACTCAGCTAAATTACCAAAAGTCAAGCGCCGATAAAGCATCATATCTGGGCCTTTGGGCAATAAAGACCGACGTAGAGGCATGTGTTCGTAGTAAGCCTGGTAAGCATTCGCTCGCCGTTTCGTGAAAGCCTCTTGGGTTTGATTATCTTCGGGGATTAAGTTGGCGTAGTTGTTGTCAACTTCATGATCATCCCAAGTGACAATCCAAGGGAAGGCAGCATGAGCCGCTTGGAGATTTGAGTCTGTTCTGTAAAGGGCGTAGCGATCGCGGTAATCTGCAAGAGTGATAATTTCTGGACTATTATGCTGACGGGGCCCACCGGATTGTGGCCCATATTCGTAAATGTAATCACCCAGATGAACCACAAGGTCGAGGTTTTCCTCAGCCAAATGCCGATAAGCCGTATAGTAGCCATTTTGCCAGTCTTGACAGGAGACAAAAGCAAAATTCAGTTGTGAGATAGAGCCATAAAATGCTGGTGCTGTGCGAGTCCGTCCAATGGGGCTAACTTCCCTACCTGCTTCAAATTGATACCAGTACCAACGGTTAGGGTCTAGTCCACGGACATCAACGTGAACTGAGTGGGCTAACTCTGGTGTCGCCAACACTGTTCCTCGCCGTACCACCTGTCTCATGTTTTCATCAAGGGCTACTTGCCACCGCACTGGAACATTTACCTGTGGCATTCCACCTCCAGAGAGTGGATTTGGAGCCAGTCGTGTCCAGATAACAACACCATCCGGCAAAGGATCACCAGAGGCAACACCAAGACTGAACGGATAATCAGAAAACCTTGAGTTAGCCAATACCGGATGCCATTGGCTAGCTATTGTTAATCCCGTTAAGAATCCTGCACCCAACAAAAAACTCCGCCGTCTGCACCGATTTGCTAGCAGGCGCGTACCATCCATAAGTTCCATATTCACCCCTACCTAAATGTAAGTACAGTTGGCATTTAGGAGGGTCACTTGTGAAAAGCACAAACAGTGGCTTGATTTGACTTGTCTCCTAATTGCTGCTCAACCAAACACAAGGAGCCTAGCAAACTAGGATCAAGTAGAAATTAAGATTTTGTTAAATTTAAAAATCGTAGTAACTTTTTTTGGTTTCGTAAACTACTTCAAAAGCTAGTTTCTACTCTAACTCTCCTATTTCCCAATAATCCCTCGTTTGAAGTCAACTCAATATATATTCCTCTTGAAAATGCTTCGACTGCGGAAATTATATCAACATAATAAAAGCTTATAGATTCAGAGGGGATTTGACAGCGATCGCTTGTCTCAAAGTGAGTTTTCGATCTACTGAATCTTGTAATCAAGACTGAACAAGAAATCCAAAATAAATATTAAGTAATGTATTCTTTTTAGCTCACGTACTACTGCAAAACTACTGATCCTGCTAATATCCGTTTAAGAGGATGTTTGAAAAGTATTGAGCGAATAGAATTTGCTACTACACAATGCTTAGTCCACCTCCGTGGAAAGCACGAAAAATCAAGGGTTTCTAACCCACGGAGGTGGGTTTTGTATTTCGACTCCGCTCAACACAAGTCTGTATAGCCGCGACTTCTAGTCGCCCAGGCGAGCAACAATTTAGACTTTTCAAACAACCTCTAAGAGTTTAAACAGAATATTTTTTAAATTCACAAAGGATATTTATGAAAAATAAAAGAAACTTTGTATTAGGTCTACTTCTATCTGCTAGCTTAATTAGTACGATAGTTTATAGTAACAATCAACATAGTTATGCTGAAAGTACCCAGCCGAATACTAATATTATCTCCAAGGAATCAGAAAATCCTGATTTAATGAAAACATTAGGTAGCTATAAAATAAATAGGGAAGAACTTTGGATAGCAATTGCTGCAATGATAGCTTGCGGAGCTATTGGAGGTTTTGTCTTTGAGTTACTAACTTTGCAAGGCAATGTTGAAATGCCACATTTCCCTACTGATGATGAGTTGGCAGCAAAATTTGATTATGCGAAACCTAAGCACTTATGTGACTTGGGCTTTATCAGTAGGTGTATTATTGGTGGATTTGCAGCCCCTGCTACCATACTTTTTTTCCGTCCAGAGAGTTACTTTGCTCTTTTGGCAATGTCAGTAGTTGCTGGTTCAGCCGGAACTGCCTTGTTCCGTTCTCTCCAAGATCGGCTCCTTCTAGCTATTGCTCAGAAAGATAAACTTCAGGCTAAAAAAGAAGTTAGAAAAGACAATGCTAAGACTAAATTAGATGAGGCATTGGACATCTTTGAGACGTTAGAAAAAGAATTGCGAAAAGTATCAGATAGACCACAATTAGGATCTTCATCAAATTTTAAAGAAGGTCAGATACAATCTTTATTAAAATTTGATAAAGATGAAACTTTTGATTTTCACTATTTTGATAATTTTAAAAATATTTTGGCTGAGTTAAAGGGAATGAATGTTCAAATAGATGAGGCAATGGATGCCTATAAAACTTTATTACAAGAAGTAAGGAAAATTTCAGAACGAAAAAAAGAAGCAAATACATTAACGTTCCTTGGGGATGCTGAGTTACCTCTTGGATCTTTTGATAATATAAGAAGATTACTGAATGAAGCTAAAGGAATAAATGAAAATATTGTAACTGTAAGAAATATCAGGGAGCTTAACTCTAATCAGGACTTACGCAAAAAAGTTCTGAAGTAGCGGTAATTCATGAATTACCGCTACGACAAATCAGGTTTTTGAGACAATTTTGCGTAAGTCCTATCTAATGTTGATATAGCGTTTCCTAATCACATGAGTTACATCATAGCCCCTCCTCGCTTGCGGGGAGGGGGTTGGGGGTGGGGTTCTTGTACTTCACTCAACTGATAACCGCTATAGCACTTCCCTAAAAAGATAACGGAAACAGATAGCCCTACAAATGGTGCTGATAAAACCAGTGGGGCAGTTGACACTCGAATTTCCCAAACTCCCAGCAGTCCTTTGTAGAAAGCCAACTCAACACCTCTTGGATCTGTTCCTCACTCAGGTGGCTTTTGCTCCCTTTGAGGCACTTTTGTCAAGCCTTTTCTAATTACCAGTTACGAATTATTTAAAACCTGCCATTTCCCTGAACAATGTGCTTGACGGTGGTCAAGGTTTCCAGGCTGATAAATCCCCGGCGATGACCTTTTTGGTTAGACATACCAAGAAACACTGAATCTCCCCGTGAGGGGTTGCGGGAAAAACGCGGCGAAGTGTTGATATAGGTAGAAGCACTGTTAACTCCTAAAGCAAACTGCCGACTTTCCTGATAGGATTCAGTAACTATAGAGTCGGCATGACCACTGCTGTATTCATTAATCCAGGCGATCGCAACTTCTAAGCTATCCACCAATTTAAAAGCTACTGTCCTAGTTAAATAAGGGTTTCCCCATTCGCCTTCCTTCACTAGGTGCAACTGGGGAAAGGCTTCTACTAGTTCTGCATCCCCTTTAATTTCAAAGCCTTTTTCCATCAAGCTGTTCCACAGAACGGCTATTGACGATGGCAAGGCTTGGCGATGAATAAGTACTTTTTCAATGGCATTAACTTGGTCTGGTTCGCTCTGATGGCTATTAAGAATCATCAAGCGCACCATTTCTAAACTGGAATTTAGTGACCAGTAGAGATAACAGTTACCCATCGCTGACTTTAAGACTGGGCAAGTTGACTGTCGTACTACCTGCTGTACCAAACTAGTACGTCCGTAGGGAATCACTAGATTCACGTACTGGTCTTGGGTGACTAAATCCCGAATCGAAGCACCATGTTCTGCTGTGATCAATTCTAGACAGCCAGGAGCTAGACCAACTTCTGCGATCGCACTTTGCAGTACCTCAGCGATGACCGCGTTGGAATGGCTAGCTTCAGTACTGCCTTTGAGGATTATACTATTGCCAGTTTTGATACAAAAACCCGCTGCGATCGCTCCTAAATCTGGAAACGCCTCATAAATAAATCCAATCACTCCCAAGGGCATTAACTGGGTGTAACTTTGGGAATCTTCCAGTTGATAATCAGCCGTTCTGACGCGCCGCAGCGGATCTGACAATTCCCCCAACCGTTGTAAAATGTCCACGGTCATCTCTAGCCTTGTGGGAGTCAGCTTCAGCCAGTCTAGTATCAACTCAGGCACTGCCATTTCCCGACTGGCTTCTAAATCCAAGGTATTGGCTTCTAGAATGTCGTCAAATGAGCGCTCAAGGGCTTGTGCCATTGCCAGTACTGCACGACTCCGGTCTGCTCCCTTTGTGATCCCCAACTTTAGGGAAGCATGATAGGCGCGTTGGGCACTAGTAATTGGTTCGGGGTAATCATCCAAAACTTCAACAGTCATTGAGTTAACGTCTGTAGGTAAGCCAGACCATTAGCGCTGGCAGAATAGCCAATAGCACCGCCACCATTGCCCAAGCAACAATGCTGGAACCATTTGCCAATCGCAGTGCTAATGGTAGCCATATAATCACTAGCACGAAAATAATGCCAAGTGCTATAGGCAGATAGCTTTCTCCCAAGCGCGGATGGACAACATGCCAACTATTTCCCATCCAACGCCAAGCCCGTTTGTAGGGATAGGTGGTAGAAAGCTGTTCTAGGACATGACCATTATCTTCTACTACAAAGATTTGCTGACAGCGATCGCAACCAAATGCTTCTGTCAACGTAATCGGAATTAACTGACCCCGGCGACGACAGGGACAGGGGTATTCAGCATTGAAATCTATTTTTTCGGGTTTTTGAGATTGCACAAGCGTTCTAGTAACTTGAGCGTGTTTTACACGAACTGTGAGAATTATAATTCCTTGGTAAATGCCTGATAAGGCTTCTCTTGTTATGAAAATAAACAGGCGATTCAAACATTGCCATCATTGCAAACAGTAGATGCAGCAGACTCTAAATATCCTAATTGCCATATCAGTACGAGGTTCTCTGTTTCTAATCTTTCCCCATAGCTGGCAATCTTATCTAAAAATTTCCTTCTCTTCATTTGTCGCTTTAAAGGTAATGTGGTTGCGTTTTTGGGCATTTATTGTGATGACACACAAAGATTGTAGCCAAGCTAATCTATATCTACACCAGTCTAAAGCTGGGTTTTATATTTCTTAGCAAGTGGATAACGCTTCTTTTTGTGAGCGATATTCAAATTGAGACAGTAGACGATTTGTTTGCTCGATTTGCCCACATTAGGAGTGATTCACAAGAGTGTAGTGCTAATCGCCGAAGACTTCAATGCACCCTAAAAACACTAAACCTCTTGCAGTTTTTAACTTCAAGAGGTTTAGTTGGAAGCGGGTGACGCGATTCGAACGCGCGACATTCACCTTGGCAAGGTGACGCTCTACCACTGAGCCACACCCGCAATCAATTGCCATATACAAATATCTCAGATTTATCCCTCTTTGTCAACCCCTTTATTTAGTTATGAGTGCCGAGTTTTTTAACTCATAACTCAGCACTCATAACTCAGCACTCATAAAACCTCGCGGTAAGTGGGAAACGAGCGTGTCTTTAGACCTGAGAGGGAAGCGACACGAGCGATTTTAATCGCCGTGGTCTTTGTCTTTATATTAAAATGGAGTTGTGAGTAAGAATTATTGTCTACGTGTTGAAGCATCCTAGTACGGAGAAATCCCGGCTCCCGTGAAACAACGGTTAGGTTTTAGTCCTGGCGACAGTATGACAAGAAAGAGCAAGTAATGGCAGGTTGCGGAGCGTACCGCGTTTTGGCTTAGTGATAGGTTCTGAAAACTCGAAAAATTTAAAAGTAAGCGCAATTACAATACCTCTCGTACTGGTAGTTGTCTTGAGCGTCTAGAGGGATATTTGACTATCCCTTCTATGCTTGTCTTAGATAATCTCAGCGTCTTTAGACCTGAGAGTGTCAATTAGCCGAGTTCTTCTGACTCCACAGTTAAATTGCCGATGGTGGCACTTTGAAACGAGGCTGGCAAAGACTGGCTGTTACGAGAATATGGCTCTGCCAGGTTAGAACGCAGTTGCCGCATGAGGCTTGCCATTTCTAGGGCATTCATGGCATAATCCCAGCCATGATTACCTTTGATGCCTGCCCGTTCTAAGGCTTGCTGCATAGTGTCTACTGTCAAAATGCCAAAAATTACTGGCACTCCAGTTTGAAAGCTAGCGGCGGCAATGCCTTTAGAAACTTCGGCGGATACATAATCAAAATGGGGTGTTTGCCCTCTAATAACTGCACCTAGACAAATTACAGCATCATAACGATGGGAAAGTGCTAGTTGTCGAGCTACTAAAGGTACCTCAAAACTTCCCGGAACCCAAACATAGTCCACCTGATTACCTTGGGGGTTAGGATCTACACCGTGGCGTTTCAAGCAATCTTGACATCCATCTAGCAGCTTTCCGGTAACTAGGTCATTAAATCGACCAATCACCACTGCAAACCGCAAAGGCTCCGTTTGGGTAAAAGTTCCCTCGAAAACTGCCATGACTGCCTCTTAATCAACTATAGTTCTGGCCAATATACATTTCTTATTTAAATGTAGAGGAGCAGGAAAGCACGGTTAAAAAAAGGAAATCGGAAAAAATCTTTCCTTTTTCTCCTTTGGTCTTTGACCTTGGCTTTTCTGCTCCTCTAGTTCTTATATTATGTGCCTGCGCCAGAGTGAAGCCGTCGCCTACACGACAAAAAAGTTTAACAAACCAACTAAAAATACCAAACCAAACCAGGCGGCGGAACCAACCCAGAGCAGTTTTTTAGATTCAACCCAATTTTGGGGAGTGGCGTAAGCTACGGGAACGCCAACAACCAGGACAAAAGACAATAGAACTAGGCTTATCAAAGCGAATTGGAATATTATGGTCATTTTTGCTTCTCCCAATACAGCGAAATAGTGATATGTCTTACACTAACAGTAAGGTGTACAGTGTAGGCAACGAGCGTGACTCCTGCTATTGCATAGGACATTTCCAGAAGCTCTGGTTTTATGTACCTGTGATCCCCCACGGTCAACAATTTGATTTTTTCTTCCTTTCGTACCCCACAAATGTTACGACACAGGATGAATTGCTTATGACTTTTGCACTGATGTGTAAACCAATGGTAAATTTGCATTCTTTGAAAGGATGCCTACTCGTTTCCCGTTGTCTAACGTTTCACGTAGGTTTCCCAGAGGGCAGTAAGCGGGGTGTATTAGCGACCGTGGTGGCGAGTAACCACTTAAATCATAATATTTGACAATTAGGGCACTGACTCTGAGGGATAAAGGGTGAGGCTTCTGTCCATTTTAGCTAAAGAGCTACACTGATACTTTTTTCTTGTTTTTCAGTTACCAAAAATTGCAACATTTTAGCCGTTCCTCCTTTGTCTAAGTACCGATGACTAATGACTCTTAACTATGGATTTAATTCTTTGCCACACAACAGCAGATTTTGACGCACTAGGGGCTGCGGTAGGGTTAACGCGCTTACTACCGGGAAGTAAGATTGTGCTGAGTGGCGGTTCTCACCCTCCTGTAAGGGATTTTTTAGCATTGCATCGGGATGAATATCCCCTAATTGAACGCCGTTCGGTGAATCCAGAAAAAATTCGTTCTCTGACTGTGGTGGATACGCAACAGCGCGATCGCTTGGGTAAAGCTGCTGAGTGGTTAGATTTACCCCATCTTAGAGAGATTATAATTTATGACCATCACTTAGGACAAGAATCAGATATTCCGGCTACCGAATCATATATTTCCTCAGTAGGAGCAACTACAACTTTAATCGTTGAGCAATTGCAACAACAGGAAATTTCTTTGACTCCTGCCGAAGCAACTGTGATGGCTTTGGGTATCCACGTTGACACTGGCTCTTTGACTTATGACCAGTCCACACCACGGGATGCCCTAGCTTTGGCTTGGTTGATGCAACAAGGTGCGAGTTTATCGGTAATTTCCACCTACCGTGACCCTGGCTTGTCTGTGCAATTGCAGCAGTTATTAACTGAATCGCTGGAAAATTTAGAATATTTTTGTCTACATGGATATACGGTTGCTTGGATAACTTTGAAAACAGATGGTTTTGTGCCTGGGTTATCGAGTTTGGCATCGGAACTCGTGGAATTAACCGAAATTGATGCCCTAATGTTGGCTAATGAATATGCTTTGGATGAAAGTGATTCACGGTTAACTGTAATTGGGCGATCGCACATTCCTAAAACGAATCTTAATGTATTATTCCAACTTCTAGGTGGCGGCGGTCATTCACAAGCCGCATCGGTAAACTTAAGGGGAGTTGATTCACAGGCAATATTAAAACAACTCCTTGACGGGGTAAAAGCGCAAATTCCCCATCCCCTCACCGCTAGAGACTTGATGTCCTCTCCTGTTCGCACAATTCTACCTGAAACCACAATTGCCGAAGCCCAGCGCATTTTATTACGCTATGGACACTCTGGTTTATCTGTAGTCGATGCCCAAGGGCAACTAGTAGGTATTATTTCGCGCCGGGATCTTGATGTTGCGCTGCACCACGGATTTAGTCATGCGCCAGTTAAAGGCTACATGACGACGAATCTTAAAACGATCGCACCAGATACAACATTGCCACAAATTGAGTCGCTGATGGTGACTTATGATATCGGACGCTTACCAGTATTGGAGAATGAACAGTTAGTTGGTCTAGTTACTCGTACTGATGTGTTGCGGGAATTACATCAAGAAAGGGATGAAGACGAAGACGGACAAAAATTCAAAATTCAAAATGACGCTAACGCTGCGCTAACAAAATTCAAAATTCCTCTCAGCACTGAGTTGCAAAATCGCCTTGCTCCGCAACTGTGGCAATTACTCACTACAGCATCGCAAGAGGCAGAAAAACGGGGTTGGCATCTTTATCTTGTGGGGGGTGCAGTGCGGGATTTACTGCTAGCTCAAGCAGCATCGGGCACTTTGATGATTAAAGATATTGATCTTGTAGTTGATGGCTTTCACAAATCAGCAGATGTTGGTGCTGGTGTAGAACTAGCAAAAGCACTCCAACAACTTTACCCTGCGGCTCGCTTAGAAATTCACGGGGCTTTTCAAACTGCTGCTTTGCTGTGGCACAAAGATCCAGAATTAGATTCTCTATGGGTAGATATTGCCACCGCTAGAACAGAATTCTATCCTTATCCAGCAGCAAATCCAGAAGTTGAGGCGAGTTCTATTCGTCAAGACTTGTATCGTCGAGATTTTACCATCAATGCGATCGCCTTGCGCCTCACTACTCCCCGTTCCGGTGAATTACTCGATTTTTTTGGTGGATTACTAGATTTACAAGCTAGGCAAATTCGGGTTTTACACCCCAACAGCTTTATCGAAGATCCCACCCGGATTTATCGTGGCGTGCGCTTTGCTATCCGCTTCGGATTTCAAATTGAACCGCAAACTGAAGAGTTTATCCGCTATGCCATCAACAGTGGTGTTTACGATCGCACTGCTCAAGAGAATAGCAAAACTCCAGCCCTGCAAACTCGACTGAAAACAGAATTAAAACACATCCTAGACGCCCCCTATTGGAAATCGGCTTTGCAGTTACTCGATAATTTAGGGGCATTGCAATGTATCCATCCTACCCTGAAGCTAGACGCAGAACTCCTGCGACAATTACGTTTGCTAGAACGCTGCTTGCGGCGATTTGATGCTGAACAAACTCTCATGCATTGGGAAATGCGCTTAGAAGCGTTAATCGCCCATCTAGCACCACAATATCGGGCGAAAGTGGCAAAGAATCTGCAACTGCAAGAGGATAGCATTAAACGCTTGCAAAACTTGGCTTCTGCCCAAACTGAGGTGATGGAATCTTTGCCTAAGTGTCAAAGTCCCAGTCAAGTAATGCAGTTGTTGCGACAGTACGATTTACCTATGCTGATTTTAATCGCCGTGCAAAGTCCGCGATCGCTTAGACATCAGATTTGGGAATATTTAACTGTTTTGGCTAATGTGCAGCCACTATTGAATGGCAATGATTTAAAGAAACTGGGTTACACACCAGGGCCGCAGTATCGGCAAATATTAGATGATGTAGTTGCTGCTACCTTAGATGGAGTGATTAAAGATAGGACTGAAGCAGAGGAGTTTTTAGCACAACACTATCCTAAATAAATTAGTGAAGCGATCGCTCATGTATTTGTGGAGTGTTGAGCAATAGATTATAAATTTAGGTTTCATCATCAGGCGGATCATTTTCATCAGGTTTGATAGCTTGTATAACCTGTTGAACTATCTTTGGGTGTAATAGTTTTCCCGAATGAAAAGGAATGACAACCCTGATATTTTCTAGGCGATAGACTCTGTGACTGCCTTTACTTCTAATCTGGATAAAGCCAGCATCCAATAATATTTTTTCCGCTTCCTTGGCATTTAGTCGCGGTAGTTTAGGCAACCTGAACCTCCAAAGTCATAGTCAGGATTTCCTTCTTTAAAAGTTCCTGTTTCTCCGACTTTGATAGAGTTTCTAGGTAAACTTCAACAGCTTCTTTGATATTTGAACTTACTTCTTCCAAAGAATCACCTTCACTTTGACAGCCTGGAAGTTCTGGAGAATAAGCGTAATAGCCATCTTCATCTTTTTCGATAATAATGTTTACTTTGTAAAACATAAACTAATCAACTATCTGATGAGGATTCAATCTTAACATTATTCTTAAAATATAAATCGTACTATATTTATTGCCGCTTTATAAAAGCAGGCGATCGCCTACGGGACGCTATGCGATTATTAGATTAGTCTAAATTGTATCTGGATCGATATTTAACTCGCGCAGTTTTGCTGCCAAACGTTCTGCCTTTTGTTCTGCCTGTTCTGCTTTTTGTTGTGCTTGTCCTGCCGTTTCTTCAGGTGTTGGTACTAGTTGACCATCTCGTGTAAAAAACCGCAATAATCCCTGATAAGCTCCCAAATATAACCCTAGTTGTTGACTCCACAAATATCCTTGCTTACTTGCTTGTAGACGTTGATATTCTCCATCTACTAAATGAAATCCCGCAAATTCTTGTGTGTAAGGGTCGAACCAAAAATAATCCAACGTGCGGAAAGTATCTTGATAAATTTCTTTTTTTAAACCTTTATCAGTATTAGCTGTTGAGTCAGACAAAATTTCTAGAATTACATTCGGATATTTGCCATCTTCTTCCCAGACTACCCAACTTTTGCGGGTTTTACGTTCAGTTCCCAGCACTACAAAAAAGTCTGGCCCTCGGAAGTATTCTGATTTGCGTTGGCGTGGACTGTAATAGATAGTCAGATTTCCCGCCGCATAGAAATCATTTCTATCTCGCCACAACCATTCCAGACATGTTAAAAGTAGGATTATTTGCCGTAAATGCAGTTCGCTTTCCAAGGGAGGCTCATCACTATATAAATCACCAGGGGGAAATATAACATCTTGGCAGATGCCTTTTTGAGAATCTAATTCTTGAGCTATGGTCATAGAATGGATACGGCATCAACTAGTTATGGATTTATTTTAGCAGTCTTGTAGTTAGCGATCGCGATCGCGTACCGTGGGTAATCGCCTATTTTTAGGGTAAGGGTAAATAAACTATTCTGTCTTGATATTCATCGTCTTCTGACGCCAAAGCAACTATTATGAGTTCTTCTATATTTTCACCAATACTCAAATTTGGATTGAGGATGAAAATTCCTGGTACGTGACGATTAACAACAATATGGTCAGCTAAATGTACTGGCATAGAAGTTCGGTTATTTGTCACTAATATAAAATTATTATCCTCACACCAACACAGAATTTCTGGAATGCTTTGCGTTAGCTTTTCCCCTAATCGGTTCGCTTTGAACTCCAGCACTGTTTCACTAAAATCAACTCCCGCTACACGAATAACATCAAGTGGCTTGAGTGCTTCTAAAGCTGATTGTGCATTAGTAAAAGCCAAGTAATCCTTCCTCCTTCCCGATTACGTCCCAATTCTCGCAAAACTTGATAGTCGTGTTCGCTGAAATCTGGATATGGATAGCTATTCATAAGTTCAAGGGCAATAAGTAAAATATCCCAAATCTTCTGTGTAGTACGCAAATACACTTAATTTAGCAGGGATAAATCAATTAATCAATATTTTTAACAATAGTTACAGGTGCGGCACATCTCTATCAAAATTTCTCCTGAAACTCTTCCCTCTGCGTTCTCTGCGCCTCTGCGGTTAAAATCTTTATTAACCACAGAGGCGCAGAGAGTACAGAGAAGAAAAAAGCGATCCGCGAATTCTATTCACCAAGACTGAACTAGCACATCGCGCCACATAAATCTCTAACTCCCCAGCAGAAGCCGTAAAGCATACAGGCAAGTTATAATTCTCTTGCGGATCAACGTAACAAAAATTTATGAGTAACCCCCTTGTGCAAGCCTTTTTCGTAGGCAGAGCAGTAGCTGAAGTAGTTAATGAGCGTTTAGAGGTCGCCTTGACCGATGCTTTGAGTGATCTGGGCAAATTTGATGCCGAAGCTAGAGAGCAGCTGCGTCAGTTTACAGACGAAGTTCTAGAGCGGGCAAATCGGGCAGCAGAAGCTGCTAATAGTGGTCAAGCTACCACAGGTAGTGGACAAGCCAGTTCTGATTCAGGTGACTTGCAAGCAGATATTGATGAATTGCGAGCAGAAATTGCCCTGTTGCGAACAGAATTGCAACATTATCGCAGAACTTCTGCATAAATTTTAGTCGTTAGTCATTGGTCATTGGTCAAAGGACAAAAGACAAAGGACAAAGGACACTTTATCAAAAATAGTTTAGGAATCACAAGTGTCTTTTCTTTCAAGTGATTCGGTTGCAAACCAACGGTACACAAAGTATATGGAACAAGGTTATTCAGATAAAGCATACCGTTGGAATCGGGAAAAATACTCTAGCAGACGGCGTTTTGTGGACATTTGGTCTTTTGTCTTGACCTTATTGTTCAAACTTTGGCTATACAACAAATCTTGGAGTTATCCGGGTGGTGTGACTGAGGCAAAACAAGCTGCAAGACGCAAAAGCCAAGCGGTTTGGATTCGCAATACCCTGCTGGATTTAGGGCCAACCTTCATCAAAGTCGGGCAATTGTTTTCTACCCGTGCTGATATATTTCCTGTTGAATATGTAGAAGAACTAGCCAAATTACAAGACAAAGTACCGGCATTTAGCTATGAGCAAGTAGAAGCGACCATTGAGAAAGAACTAGGCAAAAAAATTCCTGAACTCTTCCATAATTTTGAACCTGTTCCTTTAGCTGCTGCTAGCTTGGGGCAAGTACACAAAGCTGTGCTGCATACAGGGGAATCGGTTGTTGTCAAGGTGCAACGTCCTGGACTAAAAAAGTTATTTGAAATAGATTTACAAATTCTCAAGGGAATTACCCGCTACTTTCAAAATCATCCTAAATGGGGAAAAGGACGAGATTGGTCAGGTATTTATGAAGAGTGTTGTCGCATTCTTTGGGAAGAAATTGATTATCTCAATGAAGGTCGTAATGCTGATACTTTTCGCCGGAACTTTCGCGGCTACGATTGGGTAAATGTCCCAAGAGTATACTGGCGTTACGCCACTTCCAGAGTACTGACTTTGGAATATCTGCCTGGAATTAAAATTAGCCAATACGAAGCTTTAGAAGCAGCAGGTTTGGATCGAAAGTTGATCGCTCGTCAAGGCGCTCAAGCCTACTTAATACAATTACTCAACAGTGGCTTTTTCCACGCCGATCCTCACCCAGGCAATATTGCCATTAGTGCAAGTGGTGCTTTGATATTCTACGATTTCGGCATGATGGGGCGGATTAAGTCCAACGTCCGTGAAGGACTGATGCAAACACTGTTTGGTATTGCCCAAAAAGATGGCGATCGCGTTGTGCAATCTCTGATCGATTTAGGCGCGATCGCCCCAACAGATGACATGGGCCCAGTGCGGCGTTCCGTCCAGTACATGCTGGATCATTTCATGGATAAGACCTTTGAAAATCAATCGGTCGCGGCAATCAGTGACGACCTTTACGAAATAGCTTATAATCAGCCATTTAGATTTCCAGCAACCTTCACTTTTGTGATGCGAGCCTTTTCTACCTTAGAAGGGGTAGGCAAAGGTTTAGATCCAGAGTTTAACTTTATGGAAGTTGCCAAACCGTATGCAATGCAGCTTATGACCGATATGAATGGTTCTGAGGGAAATAGCTTTATTAACGAATTAAGTCGTCAAGCAGCTCAGGTAAGTAGTACCGCGTTTGGTCTACCACGTAGATTAGAGGATACCCTAGAGAAGTTAGAACGCGGAGACATGCGCTTGCGTGTTCGGTCTATCGAAACTGAACGCCTATTGCGCCGACAGAGCAGTATTCAGCTCTCAATAAGCTATGCTCTGTTAATCAGTGCTTTCACCCTTTCAGCTACGATCTTAGTGGTTACGAATTATGTATGGTGGGCACTAGCGCCTGGTTTAATTGCAGCAGGGCTTTCAGTGATCATGATCAGACTACTTTTGCGCCTTGACCGTTACGATCGTATGTATTAATTGTTGGTTGCAAAAATAATTTATGAAACTTAATTTCACGGGTTTTAGCGATCCGGGACTTATTCGTTCTAATAATCAGGATGCTTACTATATCGACCCAGAGGGGCGGTTTTTTGTTGTTGCTGATGGTATGGGTGGTCATGCCGGAGGTGAGGAAGCAAGTCGCATTGCCACTGGAGAAATTCAAGCTTATTTACTGGCAAATTGGGAATCTTCAAAATCTTCCCAACAATTGCTAGAGCAAGCTTTGTGGGGTGCTAATGAAGCGATTTTGCACGATCAGCAAAATCATCCCGAACGCGCCGACATGGGTACAACAGTTGTAGCGGTAATTTTTCGCGCCCCAGAGACGCCCTGGTGCGCCCATGTTGGCGATTCGCGGCTGTATCGCTTTCGAGAATCGCACTTAGAACAAGTAACAGAAGACCACACTTGGGTAGCACGGGCAATTAAAATCGGTGACATCACCTTAGATGAAGCACGATTACATCCATTTCGTCATGTATTATCACGCTGTTTAGGGCGTGAAGACTTGCATCAAATTGATGTGCAACCACTCGATGTAAAAGCTGGCGATCGCTTGCTGTTATGTAGCGATGGTCTCACAGAAGAACTTGTCGAACAGAAGATTTCTAGCTGCCTCCAAGACACTCCTTGGCTTGATAAAGCCGCCATCTCCCTAGTTGAAGCTGCCAAAGACCACGGAGGACACGATAACATCACAGTTGTCATCGTCTCACTCGACTAAATAGTCATTGGTTATTAGTCATTAGTTGATGCTTAGTAACTTTAAACAAATGACAAAGGACAACTGACAAATGATAAATCTGGTAGATATACTCAGAAATTTGTTCAGCATGAGCATTTTTACTTTTTACAATTTGATACAAATATTTTTAGCCTCGAAAGTGACCTAAAAGAGGCTAAATTTGCATAAATTGGTAGATTTACATCTTGCACGTAATCATGTAAAGCAACTATAATTCACGCTTATTACCATCCATTCTCCAACCTCCTTAAAGTCCCAACCCTCCGAAGCTTCCTCCATCTATATTGGGGGAAGACAGCATCTTAGTTTTTCTCAAACAGCGAAACTATGTAGGATTCAGGACAAAATCTGCTCATCTCCTCAAAGGAGAGTTATGCAAAGCAAAAAAGGAGTCAAGATGTCCTTATACCTATCCAAGACCAAACAGAGAATATTTTCCGGAATATGGCTCGGCTGAGTTGGGTGGTATATCAGTAGGATTAGGTGCAAGATATCATAGCAGAAAAATTCTGCATTTAGGATGTGGGCAAATGTGTCAAACAATTGTTATCTTTCGTAATACGGAGGAACAAATGTTGGACAATTACAAGTCCAAGTATTATCCCATTTGCACTTCTGTGAGCGATATCACCTTTACGCGTTGTTTTTTCGGAGTTAACTTATGAACCAACCAATGAAACTATCCTTGGAACAGCAATTCAGCATCTGCTCATTTTCTACTCAGGTACAAAATATGAGCCACGATCAAGCCAAAGACTTTTTGGTAAAACTCTATGAGCAAATGGTCGTGCGCGAGGCAACTTATCAAGAACTTCTTAAGCACCAGTGGGGCTTAGATTCCGGTTCCACTATGGCATAGAGTCGTTCTACTGTCGCAGTGGGCGACCTCCTTCTCTTGCTTGGTTCCAAAGAGGAAAAGAGCTGGGGCTGTCGGGGCGTCAACTTCGATAACCAATTCTGTAAAGGTTCGACAAAAATTAAATTCAAAAAACTAATAATGAGTAAACTTTTCGACGACACAGATGCTAGAGTCTAGGCTTACTTTAACTTTTTAGTACAAACCTACTATTTGCTTTAGCCAGACTTCCTTTGGGTTCGTCTAGTGTGGGAATTAACCTGCGTAAATTACAATCTCTTGCAATATATACACAGGAAGACTGAGAGAGAATTCAGATAGCTGTGACTTGGCTGCTAGTTTTTTCACTCTTTATACATATAACTAGAACTTACATCTTTATATATATTTTGTTTATAAAAGTTTACATTCTTCAAGAAACCACACCTTAGTTACATCTAAGACATGTAACATAAATAAATTATTCCTAGCTGGAAAGATCGTATGGAGAATCTGTATCAATACTTTCCAGTTTTGCGAGAATTTGAGGCTTAATCTTTTCGTACTCACTTTTAAGCAAGCTTTTACTAATTTGCGGGTCGGCAGAAGACATCAATGTGTTGCTAATTGCGACCCACTCTTGCAGTCGTTGGCGCTGGGCAGAAGCGACGCTAGAAAGTAAGATATGGGTACAGCGATTTGGTGTTTCTCGTGCAAAGAACAACAGACGGTAGTAACCTGTGTGCTGTAGTAACCGGGTAATTTCTTGACCAAGACTGGTTTTGAGATCAAGGTAGTAAGGTAACCATTTAGCGCCATGTTTGCGGTTGTAGATGACAGTAATCCATAGCAGCATGGGATGAGGAACAGAGATGAACAGAAATTGGTTATAGCGGGTACAGAGTAAGCGCTTTTGAATTTCCTCTTGCGGTAGCATCACCCACAGAGCTGGTAAAAGCTCCCCATTGCTATTAATGGACTGGGGAAACACAATATCGGCAACTGGTTTATTTTGGGGCCAGGAAATGGCACGAGCGATTTCATCGTTTGACCAGGATACCCGCAAATCGCCTTTTGTCTTTTGTTCAAGCTCATTGCTCACTCTAGTAGCAGGAACTAGCGCATGGCTGTCTTGCTTAATTTTGCGTGTATGCTCAGGCTTTTCTAGAGATGCTAAAACCTTAAGGATTTCAGTGATATTTTGGGGGCGATCGCGTGGTACTTTAGCTAGACAACTCATCACCAAATTTTCGATTTCTTTTGGTAATTCTAATCCGGGGACAACCTCAGCAAAAGAACGTGGTTTTTGATAGTGATGTATTTTATACCATGCTCCAAAAGAGTGAGTTGGTGACACCAGTGGCATTTTGCCTGTGAGCATCTCAAACATCATGACACCCAAACTATAAATATCAGCACGGTTGTCTAATTCTTTACCCTCCATCTGTTCGGGAGAAGAATAAGCCAATGTCCCCAAATAGAATTTTGTATGGTCGCCATCTGACTGTAATAATTTAGCAATACCAAAATCTAGAACCTTGACCAATTCTCCGAAACTGGGATCTTGAATCACCAGCATATTGCTTGGCTTGACATCACGATGGATAATTGGGCAAATTGTGCCCTCAACAGGGATACCATCATGGGCGCACTGTAACCCCAGGCTGAGTTGACGCGCCATACTCAGGAATCTTGGTAAAGGCAGTCGTTGCTTACGAATAATATTGTTCAGGCTTTGTCCTTGTAGATATTCCATGACGTAGAACGGGGTATTATTCTCATCTACGCCATAGTCCATGACTCGGACAATGTGAATGCTTTTTTGCCCTAGTAAAGCACAGGTTTTTGCTTCTCGCTCAAAGCGGTCTTGCAATCGCAGCTTTTCATTTTGGATTGATAGCGCCAGAAACTTAACAGCAACAGGTACACCTCCCAACAAAGTATCTTTAGCACGATAAACCCGACCCATTGCTCCAGTACCGATTAACTCCTGGAGTTGGTAGCGTTTGCTGAGTAAGCGACCAATGTTGGGGTCTGACATAGAGAATTTGAATCCAAAAGCAGGTTGTAAGTGTTTAGGAGGAAAAGTGCATTCAAACTGATATCTGATTATTGCGCCCATAAATGACTTTCTAGGCTCATACCGCAAGGCAGAAATGGAAGCCAAAAGGTAAAAAGTTTATATACTAGCCTTTTTGGCGATTTCCAATTGTTGGTCTTTTTACGCGCTGCTGTATTAGCTTGTTTCAGTCCTCTTTTAGAAGATTGAAAGCATAATCTAGCCGTTTGCAACCGAGACGGTTATTACAACTGGTGCAACATATCAGATCAAACAAGCAGAAAGAGTAAATTTATAATGACGTTTTGTAGCATTTTGCACTTTCATTGTGGTGTAATTTTAGTTTGCCCAATTTTGACTAAATAGATAACTCTAGGATCTGCCAAAAACCTTAATTAGGTAGCACCACACTCACCACAGAGTTCTAAGAACCGAGTCATGAGTGCGGAGTTTTGCTTAATTAGTACTTTCCTTCTACCTCCAGCAAGGCTGTTCTCTACGTTGATTTTGTAAGTAGGGATAATTAAAAATACTTAGAGGATGTTTTAAAAGTCCCGAAAGGTATAATTTTGCAGTTCTGCACTGGGTTAAGTACAAGGTAAAATCAAGGTTTCGCCATATACTGAGATGCTTTGCTGTGCTAACTATAGGAATCATATTTGATTTTTGAACAAAATTAGGTATTGTAGGGTGTGTTAGAACGCAGTTCGTAACGCACCAAACCCTTGATGATAGTGCGTTACGCTGTCGTTAACACAACGCCAGGTCGCTCAAGTCGGGAAACCCGCCCACACGACTGGCTCCCCTACGTATCTTTTCAGAAATAAAATACTAGTCCTATATGAGAGCAAAATACCCTTTTAAAACATCCTCTTATTGCCTTACCAGGTTTTTAACCTTCAGGCTCATTCTGACTACGTAAGGATGGATTTTTATTGAGAAAAATGTAATAGTACTAATTGGTAGTTTTTCGTTCTCTCTGTATGTTATAAGAAATGTCAAAAACTGATTTATTACCCATCACATAGTATTGAATTCGACGTTCGATAATATTGCTCGATCGGGAAAGAAGATCATAAAAGAAGTACGGGTTTTTACGCATTTCTGTCAATGCTGTTAACCATTTTCCTTCCTTGAGAGGCTCTACAACTTGAAGGTAAGCTAGATGTTTTTTATAGACTGAATTATTATAAGACAAAGCACGCATTAAAGCTGTATTTTTTTTCACAACTTCTTCTTGCATGAAAGAATTACTAGCATTCAAGTATTGATTTAGACGTGACAATTGGCTTTTATGTACAAGAGATCCGGGGCGTGAGCGGTAGAAATAATAGGGTTTTGGCTCAAGGAAAAAGCGTGCTCCTTTGATTAAGCATTTCATATCAATCCAAAAATCTTGACCCATCCTGATGGCATCATCGTACTCGATGCCGTGCTTAACCAGAAATTCTCGTTTGAATAGAGGCTTGCTTATACCAAGATGCAACCCTGGTTGTCCATAGACATCAGTTTCTACAAAATAAACGATATCAATTTGGACAATTTTATCTATACGTTCTTCACTTTCTTGAATCAATGTACTCCAAGGAGATGTTTCGCCATCATTGATTAAATAAAGATCGTCAGCAATCATGTCTGCATTTCTTTCGTTTGCCAGTGACACAAGCTTTTCTAATCTTTCAGGAGCATACCAATCATCTGAATCAAGTACAGCAATCCATTCTCCTTGGGCTGCTCTAAGGGCACGATTACGCGCAGCAGCAGCCCCAAGGTTCTGTTGATTAACTATTACTTTGAGACGTGGGTCAGTAAAACTTTTAGCGACTTCTACAGTTTTATCACTTGAAGCATCATCAACTATGATAACTTCAATATCTGTAAGCGTTTGCTCTAAGACTGACTCTATTGCCTTCGCAAGATAAGCTTCAGTATTGTAAGCAGGGATAATAACAGAGACTTTAGGATTCATGAAACTGGACTCCAGACTACACGGTTCGGTAAAAACACTAAAAGTCTAACGATAATTTGATAATTTCTTATTTAGTATACAACTCAGTAGGCCAGTAATAATAAACGATGACTCCTTGAGGTCAGGCATGAGACATTGGGCGTTGAGGAAGCAGTGCATTAGCATTATTTGAGCGGCAGCCTTCCAGCCTAGACGGACAGCAGCGCTACCTTTAGGTTGACTGACGCTCTAGACTAGCTTCCATTGTGTTAGTTAAAAAATGACCAGCCAAGATGCCACTACTGAGGTAATATCTATCTTCCGAAATTCGGTGCAGGGTTTCAAAGCCACTACGACGCTGACGATCGCCTATTACCCAGTAACGCTGCACAATAGTATCTAAACCAATCCAGCCTTCACCTTCAATCTGCCCCAAAATATTATGCTGGAGTAAAAAAGTATACTGACGCTCTCCCTCATGAAGCCGCCCTTTGTATTGCAGAGAGATTTCTGAGCGATCGCTACCAGGAAATATCAGTTTTGTAGCCATAGTAAACCAGTTATCTCGATTCCAAGCTACCAAGGTCATACCCTTGACACTGATTGGCATACCATTACGTTCCAGCCAATTTCCTTGCATTGTCCAGCGTCCTGGTTCCAATAAAAAAGTATGAGCCACCTTCTATATTCCCTATTCCCTGTCTTGATCGAGTGCCGCCAAGACTACAGTTATAGCAGTGCTAAGTTGCGTTAGCGAGAGCGGGGCGTTGAGCCAGTGCTGAATGAAGAAATTTTTTATCTTGTTTATTGTTCCTATCTCAGCACTGAGTACTGACTTTGGTGAATTTCTCCTAAAAGCACTTCTTGAGGTGCCCCAGTTGCAGTAGGTAGGTTGCCAGGAATACCCAAATGTCGCCAGTAGGCTAAAACTGCAAAGGCGATCGCTTCTTTAAAATCTGCACTCAAACCAACTTCATCTGTAGTCCACACTGGGATTGATGGCAACAACAACTCTAATCGACGTTTCAAATAGAGATTGCGACTACCACCGCCACATAATAATACCCTTTGTGGCATTTCTGGCAAAAAAGTGCGGTAACTATGAACAATTGAAGCAGCTGTAAGTTCGGTGAGAGTTGCCAGTAACTCGGCAGCACTGAGTTGGTATGCTTGGGCATCTTTTAAACACTCATGCAGGTAAGTCACACCAAATAACTCTCGACCAGTGGATTTGGGCGGCGGTAGATGAAAGTAGTCTTGGTTGAGCCATTGTTCTACCAATAGATGGCAAGGAGTACCACTCGCTGCCCAATTGCCATTTTCATCGTAAGTTTTAGCACCAGCGCTTAAATGCTCCACCGCTAGATCCAACAGACTATTTCCTGGGCCAGTATCCCAAGCACGAATTTTTGAGAGCCAGTCGCCACGCCGAGGCGGAATATAAGCAACATTACCAATACCACCAATGTTTTGAATACAACGCCCTTCTTCAGGATGACTGAGTAAATAGGCATCGACTCTGGGGACGAGAGGCGCACCATGACCACCAATAGCGATATCAGCAACACGGAAGTTGCTCACAGTTGTAATGCCCGTAATATGGGCAATTAATGCACCGCGCCCTAGTTGGAGACTGTAACCTAGTGGGGAGTGGGGAGTGGTTTGCTTCTGCATTCCCCTATTCGCAGGTGGTCGATGATAAACTGTTTGACCGTGGGAGCCAATGAGAGTAGCTGGCTGATGAGCAATTTGAATATTTTGGGCGGCTTGGGCAAAGACAATGGCGATCGCATCATCTATTTCTGCCAATTCTGCCATTGAGATGGCAACGCCTGCACCAACTGCCAATATTCTTTCTCTGAGTTCGGCTGGATAAGGATATGTTGCCCCAGCTACCAACTCAACTTTGAGATCCAATTCTGTACCAGAAATCTCTACCAACGCAGCGTCTATGCCATCTACGGATGTGCCACTAATTAAACCGATAACGCGAGTAGGGACAGCAGTTTCTTCAGTCGGATGCATTGATAAAGATTCTTTTGTTGATTGCAAGAGGTAGTTTAATTCATGTTCCTACCGATGTCAAAAAAACTCAGGTGGCATAGTTGAATGGAGAAAGAGGAGTAGGCAGAGCAAGGGAAGAATGTCAAAACCAATAGCAATGACCACGTATCTATTTCTACTGATTAGGAAACAGGCTTCTCTAAGACCGTCCGTTATCTTTATTAGTCCTTAATAATGACAACATCCGAAGATACAAATTCTTAATATATATAATCTAAATTTACAAGTTTTTTATCTTCAGATAAAGAACAGATAGCTTATCCATTATTTTACTAAGTAAAACTACTTATTTAGCTCCTAAAAAACAGCAAAATATCTGCCAAATATATGGATTTACCAGTAAGTGAAAATCCAGTGATTTCATCATGTTATTTCTTATGTAAGGCATTCCATAATTAACTCAGGTCGCACAACAAATTGATCAACAAATAGAAATACAGAATCTCAAAATTATGTCTTTTAAAAAAATTGCTTGCATCGCTGCTCTATCTTTATCTGCAATCTCTTCATTTATCTATGCAGGTTCTGCCCAGGCTATTTCCTTCCAAATAACTACAGGGATTGCAGGCCCTAATGGAGAAACTAACCAAGGTGCTTTTTCTGAGTTTACTAAGCTTCCCGGTACGACAACTGTTAACTTCAATGATGGTAAAGCAACAACCACTGGTTTCGCTAGCTACTCATTTGAGAACGGTAAAAAGAGCAGTGTTAGGTCAGATGTATGGGCACCTGCCGGAGCAAAGGGTGAAGTCAATAAGACTAGCTATTTGGCAGTTTTTAACGGTGATAAAGTCACAGTTAACCTTGGAGGCTACCTCAATTATTTCGGTATTGACTGGGGAGCTATCAGTGCCAATAACACTTTCTCTTTCTACAATGGCAATACTCTAGTCAAGACATTTACGACTAATGATGTAAATCCGGTTGCTCCAATTAAGGCTTCACAGCATGGCGGTCAAGGCAATGGCTACCTCCACTTCTACTCAGATAGTAGCAACGATATCTTCAACAAGATTGTCATCTCCCAATCAAGCACAGATGGTGGTGGATTTGAAAGCGACAACCATTCTTTCCATTCAGGAACTGGCAGATTTACAGGTTTTGACCCCAAGTCTGTTCCTGAGCCTAGTGTTATCTTAGGTATGCTGGCTGTAGGTGGTATGTTTCTACGCAAAGGCAAGAACGAGAAGTTACAAAGCGTTAGCCAATCTCATTAAAGTTTTCCTGATTTTCTCTATCCCTAACCCCAGGCTCCAGGTTTGCGTAGTGTGCCGGATGTAGGATTTAAAAACTTCTGACGACAATTCAACATTAAATACAAGTTAGGGCGAGCTTACTTTAGGTAAACTCGCCCTAATTCTTTTGCCATTTTTAAATATTCTCCTACGGACAGCACAACGCATAGCAAGCTTTTAGAGTAGGACTGACACAAAACCCACATCCTCAGAATCGATATGATAGAAAAGTAAATAAAATTTAAAAAATATTTATCGAATGGTGGTTAAATCATCTGGCTTGTCCAAGGTCAAAGACTCATTAACACAAAAAATCTTCTTGGGTAATGAACCTAATGCAGAGTTAATTGCAATTCTCACCGTTTATTTTGTCCAAGGAATTTTAGGATTATCGCGTCTAGCCGTTAGCTTTTTCCTCAAAGATGAACTGCTGCTGAGTCCAGTCGAGGTGTCGGCGCTGTTGGGAATTGTCTTCCTACCTTGGATGATCAAGCCGGTGTTTGGCTTCATCTCTGATGGCTTGCCTATATTTGGCTATCGTCGGCGTCCTTATTTGATTTTATCCGGGATACTGGGAACTGCTTCTTGGGCGATTCTGGCCACAATAGTTCATACTAGCTGGGCAGCTACATTAGCGATCGCTCTTGGTTCTCTCTCCGTCGCCATGAGTGATGTCATAGTTGACTCGCTGGTTGTGGAACGAGCTAGAGGCGAATCGCAAGCAAAAGCCGGTTCATTACAATCTTTGTGCTGGGGTGCATCTGCGATCGGAGGTTTAATAACAGCATACTTTAGCGGTCTGCTGCTCCAATATTTTACTACGCGTACTGTCTTTGGAATTACCGCCTTCTTTCCTCTTATCGTTTCAGGGGTAGCTTGGTTAATTGCTGAATCCCCCGTTAGCAAAGATCCTCAAGATAGTAATCACACCAACTCTTTACCAATCAAACATCAACTGAGGCAGCTACGCCAAGCCATTAGCCAAAAATCAATTTGGCTACCAACGGCGTTTATCTTCATCTGGCAAGCTACCCCAAATGCGGACTCAGCCTTTTTCTACTTCTCTACCAACGAACTCCACTTTCAACCAGAATTTTTGGGGCGAGTCCACTTGGTAACAAGTTTCGCTTCTTTAGCAGGTGTTTGGATTTTTCAACGTTTCCTTAAAAACATCCCTTTTCGCGTGATTTTTGTTTGGAGTACCGTCCTTTCGTCAGTTTTGGGGATGACGATGCTATTGTTAGTGACTCACACAAACAGGCTCTTAGGTATAGATGACCACTGGTTTAGTTTGGGTGATAGTCTTATTCTCACTGTGATGGGGAAAATTGCCTTTATGCAAGTGATGGTGCTAGCAGCAAGGCTTTGTCCCTCTGGTGTGGAAGCGACATTATTTGCGTTGTTAATGTCAGTGTTTAATTCAGCAGGAACAGTTTCCCATGCATTCGGGGCATTAATCACCTATTGGCTGGGGATAACCGCAACGAACTTTGACTCACTTTGGCTATTAGTGCTAATTACTAACCTCAGTACGCTGTTACCCCTACCATTTATTAACTGGCTACCTGCTGCTGAAGAACAAACCGAGACATCAAAAGATGGGGAACAACCGTTTTTGCCTGATTTGATGTCTGAGTTGGTACTGAGAGAATCAGAGTCGAAAATAGTGGAATAGTGTAATAAATCTCACGCACTAGCGGAGAAAAGTTGCAAAAAAATTATTTTTAGCAGCTAGACATCCTCGTTCAAGTTAACAAGAAAAAACAAAGTATATGCAATTTAAAACTCAAGAAAGCCCAGTTACAGAAAAATCCTACACCCGTGAAGACTGGCAAGGAGGATATCAATCTCTCACCCAAGAATTTGATTATTTGATTGATGATATAGAAGGACAAATTCCCACAGAATTACAAGGTACGCTGTTTAGAAATGGCCCCGGATTGCTGGATGTGAATGGACAACCTATTCATCACCCATTTGATGGGGATGGGATGATTAGCAAAATTACCTTTACTAACGGTCGTGCCCATTTTCGCAACCGCTTTGTCCGCACAACTGGTTATTTGGCAGAGCAAAAGGCGGGAAAAATTCTCTATCGTGGCACTTTTGGCACTCAAAAACCCGGCGGTTGGCTAGCTAATATCTTTGACTTTCAACTCAAAAATATCGCTAATACAAATGTTATTTATTGGGGTGGAAAACTGCTAGCACTATGGGAAGGTTCTGAAGCACATCGCCTCGATCCCTACACTCTTGAAACGCTAGGAAATGAATATTTTAATGGTGCTTTGTTACCAGGTGAAGCTTTCGCTGCACATCCCCGCGTGGAAAATAATTGTTACCAAGACGGGGGCGCACCTTGCCTGGTCAACTTCTCGATTAAGCCGGGATTATCTACCACAATTACTATTTTTGAGCTAAATCCAGCAGGTGAAATTGTCAGACAGCAGGCTCATAGTGTTCCAGGTTTCTGTTTCATTCACGATTTTGTCATTACTCCCAATTACTGCATCTTCTTTCAAAATCCTGTTACCTTTAATCCCATACCTTTCGCCTTGGGAATCCGGGCGGCGGGAGAATGCATCAAATTTCAGCCAACTCAGCCAACTCAAATTTTAATTATTCCCCGCTTCCCCAAAGAAGGGCAAGAAAAGATAAAAATTCTGGAAACTCACTCTGGTTTTGTCTTCCACCACGTCAATGCTTTTGAGGTAGGAGACGAAGTTTTGATTGACTCCATTTGTTACCAAAATTTACCAGAAGTGGAACCCGAAAGCGATTTTCGACAAGTTGATTTTGAAGCGCTTTCACCTGGGCAACTTTGGCGATTTTGTCTGAATCTAAAGGATGGGACAGTCGGGCGGGAATTGATTGAGAGCCGATGTTGTGAGTTTCCCAGTATACATCCGGCGAATGTGGGACGCCCTTATCGATATCTATATATAGGTGCGGCTCATGCAGAAACTGGTAATGCTCCCTTACAAGCATTGTTGAAAATTGATTTAGAGTCTGGAGAGAGACAATTTTGGAGTGCTGCACCCCGTGGTTTTGTTGGTGAACCGATTTTTGTCCCGCGCCCAGGTTCTGAAAAGGAAGATGATGGTTGGGTATTAGCTTTAGTTTATGATGCTGCCCATCACCGTTCAGATTTGGTAATTTTGGATGCTAGTGATTTCTCTAAAGGAGCAATTGCTCGGCTACATCTGAAGCATCATATCCCCTATGGTTTGCATGGGAGCTTTGCTTCTGAGGTTTTTGGGGAAATTTGATCCCCTATTTGGGTGAAAGCATTTTTTCGCTGGCAATGATATGCAAATCTATATTTTTGAGCAAGCGCACTAATTTTTGCGTCAAAGATCCTTTGAGGAGCATTTGCCAGCGCGTTAGCAAAGCGCCTCCGAAGGAGTAGACATCAATACCTGCTGCCAAAACTATTTCTACATCTTCGTAGCGTTTTTCGCGTGGGGAACCAGTAACGAAAAAGTTATCTATTTATTCCTAACTCAATTACAGACGCGATTAATCGCGTCTCTACTCCAAACTCCAAACTCCTAACTCCCCATTTACTAATTTTGCTGACGATTAAAATCTTGTAAGTCAAGAGCATAATTCAGTCGGAGAACATTGACACCCGGTTCGCCAAAAATCCATAAAAATCTGCCATCAGTATACCTATTAATTAAACGTAGGATTTCCTCTTCTTTAACTCCCCGCGCTCCAGCAACCCGCGTCAATTGCTGCCGTGCTGCTCTCAACGAAATATGCGGATCTAAACCGGAGGCAGAGGTATAAATTGTATCGGCAATCGGTTGAAGATTTTCGTCTCGCAATTGATTTGCCTGTTCTAGAATCCGCTTTAGTAGTTCTGGATTGCTAGCAGCGAGATTGCTGGCTCCAGAGATGCCAGTTGGTTTGGCTTTTTTACCTTGGCTATATCTAACAGTACTGGGACGAGGATGAAAATATCGCTCAGATGTGAACAATTGACCAATCAAAGCTGAACCAATTGGTTCGGCTTTTAGATTCAGCATAATGCTGCCATTAGCTTGATAGGGCAAAAAAACTTGACCCACTACAAGGATTATTAGAGGATAGATGATTGCAGTCAACAACCAAAGCATTAAGGTTATAAAAATTGCTCTGATAGTTTCTCGAATAATAGCCATAAAATTTTTCCAATTGCTTATAATATTTTATTTTTTACTGCCCTTAAGCCAAGCCCAGAATTGTAATCAGTAAATCTATCAATTTAATGGCGATAAATGGCGCAATCACCCCACCTAAGCCATAAATTAAGATATTGCGTTGCAGTAGCTGATTAGCTGTCAGAGGTCTAAACCGGACACCCTTTAATGCCAACGGAATTAAAGCGGGAATAATCAAAGCATTATAAATCAGCGCTGATAGAACAGCAGAATTAGGGCTGGTTAAATTCATAATATTTAAGCTTTGCAAATTAGCAGCGACAAATATCACTGGGATAATCGCAAAGTATTTAGCAATATCATTAGCGATAGAAAATGTCGTCAATGCCCCGCGAGTAATCAACAATTGTTTGCCAATGCTAATGATATCGATCAGCTTTGTGGGATCGGAGTCCAAATCTATCATGTTGGCGGCTTCTTTTGCAGCTTGCGTCCCTGTATTCATGGCAACGCCGACGTTAGCTTGGGCTAATGCGGGAGCATCGTTAGTCCCATCTCCAGTCATGGCAACTAGTTTGCCTGCTGCTTGTTCCTTTTTAATGACGCTGATTTTGTCTTCTGATGTGGCTTCGGCAATGAAGTCATCGACTCCAGCTTCTTTGGCAATGACAGAAGCTGTAATTCGGTTGTCTCCAGTTAGCATGATGGTATGCACTCCCATCCGTCGCAGTTGCTCAAAGCGATCGCGGATACCAGGTTTAACTATATCTTTGAGATAAATAATCCCATAGATTTCGTTATCTAGGCTGACTGCTAGGGGTGTACCTCCCAGGCGAGAAACTCGTTCGTAGGTAGCATCCAATTCTGGTGTATTGCGTCCGTTGCGGGAACGGACAAATCCTTTAATGGCTTCTACTGCTCCCTTCCTCGCCTCATACCCACCAGGCAAGTTTGTACCACTCATGCGTGTTTTGGTGGAAAAATCAACTCCTTCTGCGTGATTGAAGTCGAAATCAAACCTTGCGCCTAACTTTTCTGCCAGTCGCATAATAGATTTACCTTCTGGTGTATTGTCAAAGATACTAGCCGCCCAGGCAACATTAGCAATTTCCGAAATGGAATGACCGTTGATAGGAATAAACTCTTCCGCCAAACGGTTGCCGAGGGTAATTGTACCTGTTTTGTCGAGAACTAAAGTGTTGACATCTCCACAAGCTTCGACTGCTCGTGCGGAAGTGGCAATGACGTTAAATTGAGCAACTCTATCCATCCCAGCAATGCCGATGGTAGTTAGTAAACCGCCAATAGTTGTAGGAATTAATGCTACTAGTAGAGCAATCAAAATTGGGATGCTGACTGGACTGTTGACATAGTAGGCAAGTGCGGGCAGAGTTACCACGACTAACAAAAACACTAAGCTGAGAACTGCCAGCAATACTGTCAGGGCAATTTCATTGGGTGTTTTGCTGCGTTCTGCCCCTTCTACCAAGGCAATCATCCGGTCAATAAAGCCTTTACCTGGGTCAGTAGTGATGCGGATAATTAGCTCATCTGAGATAATCCGCGTCCCACCAGTGACGGAACTAGCAACGTCGGAACCTGATTCTTTTAATACTGGTGCAGATTCTCCAGTAATTGCCGATTCATCCACTGAGGCGACACCCATGATTACCTCGCCATCGGCGGGGATGATATCGCCAGCAATGACGTAGATGTTATCGCCCTGTTTAAGGCTGGTGGATGAAACTTCAATAATTGTGCCATCGGCAGCAAGTTTTTTAGCGATCGCCTCTGATTTCGTTAATCGCAAGGCATCGGCTTGGGCTTTACCCCGCCCTTCTGCGACTGCTTCGGCAAAATTGGCAAACCAAACTGTAAAGAATAAAATCCCCGATAACAAACCGTTGAAAACTTGCGGGTTTTTTTGTAAGGCTGGGCCAAATAGATTGGGATCAATTGTTAGCAATAGGGTGATGATTGTCCCTACCCAAACCACAAATATCACTGGATTTTTGATTGCATACTTAGGTTTGAGCTTGACAAAAGCATCTCTCATTGCCCTTAAGTACAGCCACTTATTACTTGTCCTGGCCTTTTTACGTGCTTGGCGGCGATCGCCAGAACGAGGATTTGGCCGTCTAGCTTTGAAGTTAGTTGCCACTTAATTCATGAATAAAGTTTAGAAGTTAAAAGTTAGGAGTTAGGAGTAGGAGTAGCGCTGTCAAGGTAAATCTTGTATTCATTACGATCTGAGCTTCTGAACTCGGAAGTTGAGCTTCTTAACTCGGCACTTGAGCCTTTGAACTCGGCACTTGAGCTTCTGAACTCGGAAGTTGAGCTTCTTAACTCGGCACTTGAGCCTTTGAACTCGGAAGTTGAGCTTCTGAACTCGGAAGTTGAGCTTCTGAACTCGGAAGTTGAGCTTCTGAACTCGGAAGTTGAGCTTCTGAACTCGGAAGTTGAGCCTCTGAACTCGGAAGTTGAGCTTTTGAACTTGGAAGTTGAGCCTTTGAACTCCGAATTTTCAAAATTCTAAAAGAAGAAGTGAAGATTTTGTTTGAACGAATATGAAATTTAAGCTATATATCACCTTGACAGGGCTAGAGTTAGGAGTTATTTGGAACTTCCAATACAAAAAAGATCCAATCTGTAGAGGGCGTTACTAACGCACCATCTGATGAAAGTGCCTTACGCGATCGCTAACACACCCTACGAAACCGGATAATTTATTTTTTAGTATTCTCTTATATTCCAAACTTATAACTCATAACTCATAAATTTTCTAACTGCCAGATGCTAGTTTCAAACCCTCAGCTATGGGGCCTAAAGCCAGAACGGGAAAGAAAGTCAATACTCCCAAAACCAGCGTCACTCCAGCCGTGATACTAGTAAATACCAGAGAATCAGTTCTCAGAGTACCAGGGGTTTCTTGTACTTGTTGTTTGCCAGACATGCCGTCAGCTAACAGCAGAATGGCAATTATCGGAATGTAGCGTCCTCCGATTAAGCTAACTATTGTACTTAAGTTCCACCACAAGGTATTATCCTTCAACCCCTCTAAGCCGGAGCCATTGTTTGCTGCTGCTGAGGCATATTCATAAACTACTTGAGAAATACCGTGATAACCAGCGTTGCTAATTCCAGATAGGGAGATTGGATAAGCCAAGGCGATCGCACTGGGAATCAAAACTAGAATTGGGTGAATCAACAGCACGACGCTGGCGAGGATGATTTCCCGCTTTTCAATTTTGCGTCCTAAAAACTCTGGGGTGCGTCCTGCCATTAATCCGGTTAGGAACACTGTGAGAATTAGGTAAATAAATAAGTACGCTGTTCCAGTTCCCTGGCCACCCCAGATAACCTGAATAAATAAGTTGAAGAGAGTCGAAAATATTCCTTGCGGCATCAAAGAATCGTGCATCCCGTTCACAGCACCAGACATAGTAGCGGTAGTCATAACTGCCCAAAATGCCGTTTGTGCCCAGCCAAATCGAACTTCTTTACCCTCTAAATTGGGCTGTTCTAATCCAAAAGCGTTATTAACAAGGGGATTACCTTGCAGTTCTCCCACGGCTGTCACTCCCACCAGAACTACAAAAATCACAAACACCATCCAGAAAAGTAGCCAAGCTTGTTTGATGTTGTTAGCAAATATACCGTAGGTGTAAATCAAGGCTGCTGGTATAGAAATCATGGCGAGCATTTCTATCAAGTTAGAAGCACCATTGGGATTTTCAAAAGGATGGGCTGAGTTTACGCCAAAAAAGCCTCCGCCGTTCTCGCCCAAAAGTTTGATCATTTCAAAGGATGCCACCGGGCCTCTGGCAATATATTGCGTTCCACCTTCTAAGGTTCTTACAACCAGAGTCTCTTTTAATGTTTGTGGTACACCTGATATAAGCAAGGCGATCGCTCCAATAATCGAAATCGGCAGCAAGATTCGCGTAATTCCACGGACAAGATCGACGTAAAAGTTCCCCAATTTTCTCCCCGTCAACCCGCGAATAAAAGCAATTCCCACGGCTAACCCGGTGGCTGCGGAGGTGAACATCAAAAAGCCTAAAGCCCCTACCTGGCTAAAATAGCTTAAAGTTGTCTCACCAACATAGTGTTGTTGGTCGGTATTCGTCACAAAGGAAATCGTTGTGTGCAGTAATACATCCCATTTGGGCGCACCGAAGCCGTTAGGATTCCAGGGTAAGAGTCTCTGAAAATATATCAGCGAATACACTGAAATACCCATGAGCAAGTTACTAAAAATTACAGCCCGGATATACTGCAAACCCGTCATATCATCTTTTCTGCGGACACCCGCTAGTACGAACATACTTCGCTCTATCGGGTTCATTAAAAAATCAAGCAGTGTTCTTTCTCCCAAGAAGACACGCGCTATGTATTTACCGAGTAACGGAGTGATTGCTATGACAATACACAGCGTTAAGCCAATTTGCAAAAAACCTTGTCCCATATATTTCGCGCTCAATTAAATTTAAGTGCTAGCAAGCCAATTCTTAGAAATAACAGATTAACTGTTAGGGTATTTGATTTTGAGGGATTTGGTGATATCTCATGTCACCGTCATTTTTAAATCTAGATTTACTATTTTCAGTTATTACTATCCAGATACTTATTAAATTTATTGTTGAGAATATGTAATTTTTTATTATTAATTCATCTATCTCGCTAGTTAGGATTATTTGTTTATACAATACATTCTCGAACTTTGCTACTTTCAAAGAATATAAATATTGCAGAGAATTTTAGTAAAGGGATTACGGATTGGGAAGGTTGTGGTAAATACTCCACCCCTTGTGGGTAACTACTTAGCTCCAAATCTTCATTTACCCAAGGCTATTTCATTCTCATCTAGCCCGCCTCAGAATGAATTCTGAGTCTAACAGCGAAAGTCATCTAAAGACGACTGATAAAAGGTTATAGCCCGTTTTAACGGACTTTAGCAAGAGAGGAACTTTAGTTCTGGGCGGTTTATGTCTAGAACGAAATAGCCCTATCAGTCCCCAGTTGCCGTTTTTGCATCTGGACAATCAGAATTTTCGGGTTAATGCTCAAGTTAACATTTGCAGATATAGATTGCAGATAAATCATAATCGCTAAATTAAATAGTTGTAAAGATTGTAAGATAACGATTTTTTAGTAAATCAAAAATGAACACGGCTTACGCAAACAATAGCCAAAACCCTAATTTTCCAGTAGGGGCAATTCATGAATTGCCCCTACTGCGTGTAGTTTTGCGTAAGTCCTAATGAAGATATTAAATCGATTAGTGGCTATGAAAAAAGCTAGAAACGAGCGTAGGGAGACTTATGGGCTAATAGCGATCGCCTTTGCGATCGGTTGCAGCAGGGGCTTCTTGGTGGGATCAAACGGCAACAACAGAAATTAGAGCAGCTTTTGAGGGTAATTCTACTGTGCTGCTGCCTGCAAAAACTGAGGAATCCTTAGAAAATCCCCTAACCAAGCGGGAGCAAGAAATTTTAGCACTTGTGGCAACTGGCAAAAGCAATCAAGAAATTGCTGAAATTCTCTACATTGCCCCTGGTACAGTGCGGGTTCATGTCCATACTATTTTACAGAAACTAGAAGTACGCGATCGCACCCAAGCCGCAGTTTTAGCTATCCAAAAAGGATTGGTAGCACCAGAATTGTTGATTAATTAACTTGAAACCAGGACTATTTCATTATTTATACTATTTCACTTTAATAATGATACAAATACGCCAGTAGGGGCATGGCAATGCCCATTGGTGTCAACTTAAGCTAGAAATAGCTTAACTGTTAGCTTCGTCACCCACCTTGAACTAAAGTTCAAGGCTAATAGCTAAAGTCTACTGAAGTAGACTAAAGATTTTTGCAGATATTTAGTAATCTTTAGATTACTTTTGCTATAAGCAAGGAACTTCAGTTCCTTGCGGGACATAAGTTTTACGTTAAGTTGACACGTATGGGCAATGCCATGCCCCTACAAGAAACCCTACCTCTTTATCAATCTTTTACCCCAAGAAAATCACATAATATTTAATGGGTCTACATCTATTGTCAAACTAACAGATGAAGGACAAAGCGATCGCACTTCTTCCCAATCTGGCAATTGTGGTAATGCATCGGGGGCAAATTTAATCAATATCTGCCAGCGATAACGATTAGCTACCCGCAAAATACTTGCTGGTGCTGGGCCTAATATCTCAAATTCTTCTTCTGTACTCAAGGTTGTGGCAATTATTTGCGCGGTATTTTGCACTTGAATGGGATCGAGACTACTTAAGCGCAATAAAATTAACCGCCCATAAGGGGGATAATTGAGGGCTTGGCGTTGTTCTAATTCTGCTTGGGAGAAAGAGTGATAATCGTGCGATCGCACTGCTGCAATTACTTGATGTTCTGTAGTATAAGTTTGTATAATCACCCTCCCCGGATCATCGCCTCTACCAGCACGTCCAGCGACTTGAGTCAAGGTTTGAAATGCCCGTTCACTGGCGCGATAATCTGATAAATTTAGCAATCCATCGGCGGCGACAACGCCCACAAGTGTCACCTGTGGTAAATCTAATCCTTTGGTGAGCATTTGCGTACCTACTAATAAATCTGCTTCGCCGTTGGCAAATTGGGTGAGTAGAGTCCGGTGTGAACCTTTGTTGCGGGTGGTATCGCTATCAAACCGAATCAAGCGTAACTCTGGGAATTGTCGCGCTAGTTCCTGCGTTACTCGCTGAGTACCGCTACCGAAAAATTTCAGGTAAGGGGAACTACAATCGGGGCAAAATTTGGGATGCGATCGCGCATAATTACAATAATGGCAGCGCAATAATTCCGGCGCTTTTTCTTCGGTATGGTGATACGCTAACGACACGTCACAGTGTGGACATTCCAACACATATCCACAACTGCGGCAAGATACAAAAGTACTGTGTCCCCGCCGATGAATAAATAAAATTCCCTGCTGTTTTCTCTCTTGCAACTGTTGCAAAGCTTCTTGCAGCGATCTACTAAATATAGAACGATTTCCCTGCTGCAACTCTTGCCGCATATCGACTATTTCCACAGGCGGTAAAGGGCGTGAGTTGATGCGTTCAGGCAAACTTAAGTAATAACTCCTCCCTCCCGACTTTTGATTTAAAAGCGATGAATTAAGATTTCTCTCTTCTCCCCCCTCTCTGCTTGCGGAGAGGGGGCTAGGGGGTGAGGTTCCGACGCTTACCCAACTCTCCAACGAAGGGGTAGCGGAACCCAACAGCAAGGGGCAATTTTCTAATTCTGCTCGCCACTGGGCGACGGTACGGGCGTGGTAGGTGGGTATGGGGGAGTCTTGTTTAAAGCTGCTGTCGTGTTCTTCATCTAAAATGATTAAACCCAACTTGGGCAAAGGGGCGAAAACGGCACTGCGCGTACCAATGACAACTTGAGGTTCTCCTGTGAGCATTTGTCGCCAAGTGTCGTAACGTTCACCATCGGAGAGGGCGCTGTGATAGACGCTGACTTTATTACCAAAACGGGCGCGAAAACGATCAGTTAGCTGGGGTGTGAGTCCAATTTCTGGGACTAAAACAAGGGCGGATTTGCCTTGGTTGAGTAAAGGGGCGATCGCTTGCAAATATACTTCTGTTTTTCCTGAACCTGTCACTCCATGCAACAAAACTTCAGCAAATCCATCTAGTGTTTGGATTGTCGCTAAGGCGCTAGCTTGAGCAGTTGTTAAAGATTTAGCCCTATCGCCTGCTAATGCTGGCCCCTGTTCGGTTCGCAATACTTCCCGTTCTTCAATGACGATGTAACCTTTTTGTGTCAACGTCTTGAGGATAGAGGAACTAGCATTGCAAATTTGTAGTAATTCATTTTGCCACAACTCTCCACCATGTCGCCGTAGCACTTCCAAAATTTCTCGCTGACGAGTAGTTAAGTCGTGATCTATTGTACCTGTGAGCGTGACTGCTTTTTGCAACTTTGGTCGAGTTAGTCGCGGCGGTTCTAAATAGCTTTCTACTAAACCGAATCGCAGCAACTCCCGAATTCCCCGATAGGCAGATTTGACTTTTTGCTGAAGGTAAACGAAACTGTAGTCCCCCGCCGGTTGCGCTTGCAAAAGTTCCCAAACTTGCCGCGCAGTAGGAGTCAAAAAAGCTGAAGGATTAGGAGATGCCAGTAAATAACTACTCCCCCCCTGCCCCCTGCTCCCTGCTCCCCCTCCTCTAATGATGCGGATACGACGCTGCGATCGCCCCAGCAACCCTGGTGGCAGAGCAACCCGGATCACTTGAATTAGAGGTGTATAGTAATATGCAGCGACTCGATTGAGTAATTCCCAATAAGCACTTGGGAAAAATCCAACGCTGACTATATCTTCTACTTCCCGGATTTTTTCTGGTGGTAAATCGACATTTGGTTGTGCCAGTAACCGAATTGCGATCGCTCCTAATTGTTGCGCCCCAAATGGCACACTCAAAATATCCCCTGGTTTTATTTCTAACTGGGCTGGCAATCGATAAGTAAATAGTCCTGTACTTCCTGGACAGTCTACCAGTACTTCTACCCACCTATTAACAGTTATACCTGATTGGTATGATTGACTAGGTTCAGATACTAATAAAGGAGATAATTTTACGTCATTAATATACATAGTTTCTGACTTTATAGTTAGTTATTTACCTCACATAGCTGGTTAAAAATAACCTAGCTTAATTAAGTCTAATTTTTTATTTTTTTAGACTTAAATGGTATTTCCCAATACTGTTATTCTTCATAATACTTGATAAGTTTCCTCTTATGTAATCTACTAGACAAATTCGTATCAACTATACATGCAATAAATATTTGGTATCCACTATCCAAATAAAAGCATGTCAGCCCTTTCTGCAACAGTTGCTCTATCTACTAAATAGGGAGTAGCCTTTTTCCGCCTATCGATAGATATTCAACCCTTTTTGTATATGAGATGCTTTTATACAAAGTAAGAATATCTCGAAATTAAGCTGCCATTATTATAATTTATCTCATCTGGGTAACTTTAAATTGGGAATCCATAACCCCAGCACTAGATTTTGAAGTTATCCAGTGGCTTCCAACGGATAACTTCAAAATATTTATAAAAATATATGAAAGTTTAAGATATTTGGATAGTTAGCTGAGATTTCTATGTTTGTTAAGGTTGAGAAAGTTTGAGGGGGTTTGACATATTTGGTAATTAAGAAAAAAATGAAGAATATAATTTGTTAGGAGCCTGAAAAGAAAGTTTTGTTGGGTGCGAAGGCCAGTTTAGTTATAGGTTGTATCTAACTGTAACGTATATGTGTTAGGTAAATGCCGATTTTCATTCCTGAAGAAAAATTAGCATAAGCCTGTATTTCACTATATAAACGGGTGCATTCGTCTCTTAGGGAAAACTACCAAGCCTCAAACGAGTAGCTGTAACTAAATTATGTACCAAACAAAGTAACAATCCCTAAAGGAAACTATGAATATTGCTGAATTGGGAAAAATGGAAATACTGGAGAATACTGCTGATATTGAAGAACCATTACTCGATATTTTGGAAGGAGTGGCAGATGAAGAGCCTCCAATTGTAGTAGAAAATCTGGAATCAGACGAACGCGACGGGGATGATATGGCTGCGGCCCGTCCTTCGGGATACAATAAAACCGAGCATGATGATGCCGTCGGTGCGTTTTTTAAAGAGATGGCGCGTTATCCGCTTCTAAAAGCTGATGAAGAGGTAGAGTTAGCGCGGCGAGTTAGGTTTCTAGAAGAAGTTAGGGAATTACAAGCAGCCTTAGAATTAAAACTGGGACAGGAAGCTAGCAAGGTAGAGGTGGCTTCCGAGCTAGAAATGACCGAAAAGCAATTAGAAAGTCGCTTGTATCAAGGTAGAGTAGCGAAACGCAAAATGATTCGCTCGAATCTGAGATTGGTAGTTTCTATTGCTAAACGATACCTGAATCGGGGAGTGCCTTTCCTGGATTTAATTCAAGAAGGAGCAATGGGTTTAAATCGGGCTACAGAAAAGTTTGATCCCGATAAAGGATATAAATTTTCTACTTACGCCTATTGGTGGATTAGACAAGCGATTACCAGGGCTATAGCTAACGATGCGCGGACAATCCGGCTACCTATTCATATTGTTGAAAAGCTTAACAAGCTGAAAAAAGCCCAACGAGAACTCAAGCAAAAACTTTGTCGTAATCCTACTGAAGGAGAAATGGCAGAAGCTTTAGAAATTAGTGTACAACAACTACGCCAGCTACAACAGCTACGTCGTCAAGCACTTTCTCTCAACCACCGCGTCGGTAAAGAAGAAGACACGGAATTGATGGATTTGCTAGAAGATGAAGATAACCTGTCTCCAGAAGCAAAAATGAATGAAAACATGATGCGTCAGGAGATTTGGGAAGTCTTGGGTGACGTGTTAACTCCACGGGAGAAAGATGTAATTTCTCTGCGCTATGGTTTAACAACTAGCGAACCCTGTACCTTAGAAGAAGTTGGCAACATGTTCAATCTTTCTCGTGAGCGAGTGCGACAAATTCAAAGCAAAGCCATGCGGAAATTGCGCCGTCCCCACATAGCCAAGCGTTTAAAAGGTTGGTTAATTTAATTACATTTACGAAGATAGAAATGCAATACCTGCTCTAATTAGCTCCATTAACGAACATGGATCAAATAAAGTGCAAAACTTTAAATCTGGTAGGGTGTGTTATCGCGTAGCGTAACGCACCACTAAGGATTTTAGGTGCGTTAGGACAAATGCCCATAACACACCTTACGAACTAGCTCTTTATTAAATCCACCAGGGGATAGCGGGAAGGATGGGAGCCGCGTCTCTTAAGAGCGCGGGGGAAATCCGACTCGTGCGAATTTATTCGCCTCCAATATTATCCATGAAACCAAGTAATATCAATGGTTTCATGATA
>Ga0209591_10000503_pt1 | contig 50330 bp, 45 predicted proteins | sample MAT01_FD_187207 | JGI IMG/M metagenome (GOLD analysis project Ga0209591, IMG submission 187207) | Freshwater microbial communities from Lake Fryxell liftoff mats and glacier meltwater in Antarctica - MAT-01 (SPAdes) (version 2) | ecosystem: Environmental > Aquatic > Freshwater > Ice > Liftoff...
CTTTCATCCCTTGCCTAAAGTACGAAATACGCAACTGAGTTCGGAGGCGGAGTGTCTCCGACTCCGCGCTGTTTCTCAAGGGTTTTCAGCATTTTCCTTATAATTTTAGACAATACTCTAAATATTCTGCACGCGATCGCCCAGCCTCTCCACAGGAGAATCGCGCTTTAATCTTGATAATTAATCCAGGCGCTATTATTGGCTGTCTTAAATTGCCTCAGCCTGTAAGATTCACACTACAGTTCAGAGTAACTGAATTATCTTACCAGAGGTTGCCCAAATTCCATAATAGATTTAGGGGATAGTTTTTTACTCTTACCTGTCACCTGTAACCCTCCCCTTGTGGGTGGTCTTTCAACTCAAACTCAGCACTCTTGATTATTGTTCCAACAATTTCATCTTTTGCCACCAACGATTTAGAGGATAATAAAGCACAGGTGCCCACAGACTACTAAGAATGGCAGAAGCTAGGGCGACACGCTGATAATATGTCCAGATATCTGTGACTTTGCGCTCATTGCCGATCAAAGTTAATTGCAACCCAAAGATAGTTTCCGCTAAAACTGCCATACCAAAGACAATAACAGCAATAGAAATAAAATCTTCTTCGATAAAACGCTGTTTCTGGAGCAGACCAGTTAAAATTCCCACTATACCTAAACTGAGGGCATGAGTCGGATTAGGTGATGTCATTGAATCTTGAAGTAACCCTAGAACTATACCTGCCAATGCTCCCGAAAAGACTGGGCGCTTCACACTCCAAGCTACCACCCAAATTAACAGCCAATTAGGGCCAATTCCCAATAATTCCATACCTGGCAGACGGGTTGGCAATAACAGTAAACATAATAGTACAGATCCAAGCGTCACCATCCAACCCAATAACTGACGGATACGGGGATGCCAACGAGAAAGCGGCTGGATTTGGAATTTGGCTTTTCGCCTTGGTGATTTTGGCTTTTTCTGCCTGGTGCCACCAAATGCAGGAATCTTCATCTTTACTATGGATTTTCAAGGGAGAATTTACTTAGACTTTTGCGGCACTTCATTTACCGACTCTTGATTTTCTGGCTTTGGATAAACAGCTACCCAATCGAGAGAACGAATAGGCGGAAAAAGATCAATTTTCGCCACTGATGCGGGAAGTTTCTTTAAATCCAGCGACTTGATTCGTCCCACTGCCAAACCTGATGGAAATTTCTGACTATAAGTAGATGTGGAAACTAAATCTCCTATCTTGACATTTGGGACTTTTTCATAAAACTCCAGCACAGCTTCCGCTGAAGAATCTCCTCGCAAAACGCCTTTAGCTGCCGTGCGGCTAATTGATACACCTACCTGACTTTTGAGGTCACTGATTAACAACACGCGGCTAGTATTGGGAGTTACACTCTGCACCAAACCCACCAACCCGCCATCTGCTTTGACTATAAAGCCTTCCTGAATCCCCACATTTGCACCGCGATTCAGGGTAACTTGTTGCCACCAATGGTCAGCACTACGTCCGATCACTCTGGCTGGAATTGGCCTTGATGCCAGCGGCTCTTTTTCCACATAGCCTAAGAAACCTTGTAGGTTTGTCTTTTCACTTTCCAAATCTACTATGCGGGTTTGCAATTCCAATATCCGAGCATCTCTGATGCGTTCTTCTGGAGTTGGCCCTGGCTGTAACATCTCCAACGGACGGGTAATTGCATAGTATGTCTCAAGCACCAGTTCACCTTGAGTCTGTCGCAATATCCAAGCACTACCAACTACTAGAGCTAACAATCCAATTTGTAACCCTTTATGATCCCACCAACGCCGTATTGTAACCATATATACCTTTGTATACTTATACAAATCAAGTTCTATTTGGATTCTATTTATATAGAACCCAAATAGAACTCAAATAGAACTCAAATCTGATATTTTTTCGCTACATATTGCGAGAGCTTTCGGTAACAACTCGTTCCAACTGTTTGAAGTTTTCTAAAACCCGACCTGTTCCTAGCACGACACAGCTCAAAGGATCGGCAGCAATGTGGGTAATAATCCCTGTTTCATGGCTAATGAGGGTATCTATGCCTTTGAGCAAAGCACCGCCACCAGCCAGCATAATACCTCTGTCAATAATGTCTGCTGCCAGTTCTGGAGGTGTGCGTTCCAGTGTGCGCTTCACAGCTTCTATAATTACTGACAATGGTTCCATCATACTTTCACGGATTTCTGGGGCTTTGATTGTTATAGTTCGCGGTAGACCAGAAAGTAGGTGTAAGCCTCGGACTTCCATCATGGCTTCATTATCATCATGAGTAGGATAGGCAGAACCAAGCCGAATCTTGATGTCTTCGGCAGTACGTTCACCAATAACTAAGTTATGAACTTTCTTAATGTACTGAATGATCGCTTCAGTCAGTTCATCTCCAGCAATGCGTACTGATTCGCTGATCACCGTACCCTGAAGACTTAGCACCGCAACTTCTGTTGTGCCACCACCAATATCGATGATCATGTTGCCAGTCGGTTCGGCAACAGGTAGTCCTGCACCAATGGCCGCAGCTATCGGTTCATCAATTAAATAGACTTTTCTTGCTCCTGCTTGGTGAGCTGCATCCATCACAGCTCGCCTTTCTACTCCTGTAACGCCACTGGGAATACCAATGACAATGCGGGGTAAAATCAAAGACCTGCCTTCATTTACACGTTGAATAAAGCTTTTGAGCATTAGCTCGGCTACATCGAAGTCAGCAATTACACCATCACGCAAGGGGCGGAGGGCAATCACATTTCCCGGTGTGCGACCGAGCATTTTTTTGGCTTCTTCTCCGACTGCTAGTGCTACTTTTTCGTTGACATCGATCGCAACTACAGAAGGCTCTTGCAATACAATACCTTTACCAGCTACATAAACCAGAGTGTTAGCGGTACCGAGGTCGATACCCATATCCCATGATGTGCGAAAGTTCCTAAAAATACCCACGCGTCCTTTAAGCCCCTTATGTGCGATACTTTTTAACTACAACGGTAAGAGTTAATCGTGCCGGATGTCTCAGTCCTCTATTTCATGATCTTCTCTGGTTAGCTTAGTATAACCGTATACTTTTATGTGTTTCTCCAAGTAGTATGTATAATTCTTCAATTCAATTATATTGTTAACTGTTTAACACATTATTTTCAAGTGTTTCACATTTCGCTATGATGAAAGTCTAAACTAATAAGTACACCCGTACTAAAAGGTAACACCTATGAGTATTAATGTTGTCACCCTCATTGGTCGTGTAGGCGGCGACCCAGAGATTAAGTATTTTGAGTCTGGTAGTGTTAAGTGTAGATTGACACTAGCTGTCAATCGTCGTACTAAAGAAGGCGAACATACCGACTGGTTTAATTTGGAACTATGGGGAAAAACGGCGGAGGTGGCAGGTAATTATGTACGCAAAGGTAAACAAATTGCTGTTAAAGGTTCTTTAAAGTTTGACACATGGAGCGATCGCCAAACCGGAGCAAACCGCTCATCACCAGTTATCCAAGTAGAACAGCTGGATTTATTAGGCTCTAAGCGTGATGGTGAGGGTGGTGCAGCAGATATGTCTTCAGAAAATTTCTAATTGGGCAAAACAGTTGCGTTAGCGGGGCGTTTAGCCCGTTCCCAGTAATGAGTGCTGAGTAAATTGAATTACTCTAACGGGAGCGGTATCTGCTGTAACGGGAGCGGTATTTGTCGTAACGGGAGCGGTATCTGTCGTAACGGGAGCGGTATCTGTCGTAACGGGAGCGGTATCTGCTGTAACGGGAGCGGTATCTGCTGTAACGGGAGTGGTATCTGCTGTAACGGGAGCGGTATCTGCTGTAACGGGAGCGGTATTTGTCGTAACGGGAGCGGTCTAAGTACAGCCAACTATAAAAAGGGTATGGAATTTAATCATTCGTAGGTTGGGTTAAGGCAATACGTTACCCAACAAACCCCGTAAAACGTTGAGTTTCGTTTCTCAACCCAACCTACTACTTGACAAATGACAAATGACAAATGACAAATGACAAATGACAAATGACAAATGACAAATGACAAATGACAAATGACAAATGACAAATGACAAATGACAAATGACAAATGACAAATGACAAATGACAAATGACAAATGACAAATGACAAATGACAAATGACAATTAATAACTAATTTGCAGCGTCACCGATGCTTCTACTTGCTGTTCACCACCAACGACAGGGGTGGAAGTATCAGCTAACTTTGAAGCCTCAGCCCGTAAAAACATCGGTGGTGGTGGTGCAGTCGCATTATTAACTTGAATACTAACCACTTCTTTGGATTTAAAACCCAAAGCACTGAAAACAGCATCAGCTTGCTGTTGGGCATCTTGGGTAGCTTCTTTTAATGCTTGTTTTTGAGCAGATGCGATCGCTTCATCATTCGCAACAAAACTTATACCGTTAATTTGTGTCGCCCCCGCTTTCACTGCATCATCCAATAATGTCCCAGCTTTCTCAGTAGGAATGCGAAAACTCACAGTGTTATTGGCAGCATACCCTGTAATTCGCTGTACATTATTGGTGTAGCTGTAAACTGGATTGAGTTGGATACCAGTAGTTTGTAATTTTTCGACATTTTGGCTCTTCAGAAACGCAACCACAGCCGATGACCTCCGGGCGGCTTCTTGCTGTACCTCCTGGGCTGTTTTCCCTTGAATCTCTACTCCTAAACTGACTTGCGCCAGGGTTGTCGGAATTGTTTCCACTCCGCGACCGCTAACAGTAAGGGTTCGCCACAATTTATCCTTTTCTTGTGCCAATGCAGGTAGGATAAAAGTTGCACACACTAGCATTGCTAGAGGCAATATTTTCCACAAGTTTCCAGATAGAAACTGAGAACCGGGTAAAGCGGCTTTAGTCATAAGATTTGCACTCCTCAAAGTATCCACAGATGTTTTAATTAGCATACACAGCAATCTTCTGGTAGCCGTTGAGAGTCAACAGCCACCACAAGTTTTTCACAACTCAAGTGCGATCGCTAGATATGATTTATATGTTCTTACTTTGACACTGCGATCGTTAAAAGCTGAAATGGTTACATTTTTGGAAACTCAAAAAATTACACTAAGTAGAGCGGCGTGAATAATTCAAGGTTTGTAGTAAGGACTTTAGTCCTAATTTGAGGGCTGAAGCCCTCTCTACAAACTCATCTCAAGATTTTTTACATTACTTAATCTACTTTGATTTCTTCTCACCTACTTACTTAGGAACGCAAATTTAATAACGTGCAATTCTTATTTAATTTGGAATGGTGCGTTACGCTCCGCTAACACACCCTACTTTTGCACTTTATTTAATCCACATTCCTTAGTACAACACGGCGCACCAGTGAAAAGTTAAGGCAATTGTACTTTTAACTGGCTTTTGCAGAGCTTTGACCACTCCTAAATCAGCAATTCTCTTTTGCAGCATGGTTTAATTACAGATGGCGTTGTATCCTAAATTCCCAATGATTAACCGCCGTAATTTGCTCGTTGGTTTAGCTGCTACTTCCTCAATCTTCGTTTCGCCCCTCAAACCGGGGAAAGCATCCCCGCCACCACTATTAAAACCCAAACGGTTGCAGACTGGCTCCGTAGTAGGAATTGTCAGTCCTGCAAGTGCAACCTTTGTTCGTGAAGAATTGGAGGTAGTGATAGATGCAGTTAAAGCGTTGGGACTTGTCCCCCGCCTTGCACCTCATTTACTGGAACGTTATGGTTATTTAGCGGGCAAAGATCAAGAACGTGCTGCTGACATCAATCAGTTTTTTAGTGATGTATCTGTAGCCGCTATTTTACCAATTCGTGGTGGCTGGGGATGTAGTCGGATTTTGCCTTATTTAGATTACAAACGCATCCGGCAAAATCCCAAAATTATGATCGGTTTTAGTGATTTAACCGCTTTAATTCTGGCTTTGAATGCTAAGACTAATCTAGTAACATTTCACGGGCCAAACGGACTGACTTCATGGAGAACAACCCAGACAGAATATTTTCGCCGTGTGTTATTTAACGGTGAAAGCGTTACTTTTCAAAATCTCAAGGATGGAGATGATGAAAACCGGCTGATGCAAGTCAAAAACCGGATACAAACTATTACTTCCGGTCGCGCTAAAGGTAAACTCATCGGTGGGAATCTTTCGGTTTTGTCGGCAATTGTCGGTTCTCCCTACTTACCAGATTTGCAAGGTGCAATTTTATTTTTGGAAGATATCGGTGAAAACATATATCGTATTGACCGGATGATGACTCACCTAAAAATTGCGGGGCTATTTGACAAACTTGCTGGCTTTATTTTTGGACAATGTAAGGGATGTTCGCCTGACGCTGACTACGGTTCTCTCACCTTAGAAGAAGTAGTGTGGGATCACATCAAGCCTTTGGGTATTCCGGCTTGGTATGGTGCGATGATTGGTCATATCGAGCCAGTGTTGACATTACCTATTGGTTTAGAAGTAGAAATAGACGCTGATACTGGAACAATTCGGATGCTAGAATCCGCAGTAGTGTGAGCAGCGATGAAGGTCATTGTATTAAAAAAGACTAGAGCGAAAGTTAAAGCGATCGCTCACAAGTTACGCATGAAATATTTTCTATAGAACTTACGCATTGACAGAAAATACCAAATATGTGTAATGGAAAAAACCGCATCTGTCGTAAGGGTTTAGCAATGCTAAACCCCTACAGCGCGGATCTATTTACCATCAAAGTAATACTGTATTTTTTGTTAATGTCTAAATCCTAAGCATAGATATTTTTCAGAAACACGCCAGAATCAAAGAGAAGGATTTTCAGATAACCTAATGCATTTGTTAGATCAAATCAGCTACTCTTTTCCTCTGCTGGCCAGCGCAACACAAGCCGCAGACAGTTCAATGGTCGTAGCAGCCGTACTGCTAAGTTTAGTAATAATTTACCTCGCTAGCAAAGTTGGCGGAGAGGTATCAAACCAAGTAGGTTTGCCGCCCGTGTTGGGAGAACTCTTAGGTGGTGTAGTAGTCGGCATCTCTGTTTTCCACCTTTTGGTGTTTCCAGAAGGCGGCATAGACAGTTCTAGCTCTTTAATCATGTCCTTCCTACAAACCACTGCTGGTTTAACGCCTGAAGCGACTCCAGCAGTGTTTGCAGCCCAGTCCGAAGTCGTTTCTGTTTTGGCAGAATTGGGTGTAATTATCCTGCTCTTTGAAATCGGCTTGGAGTCAAACTTAAAAGACTTAATGGCAGTTGGTATCCAAGCCATCGTTGTAGCAATAGTTGGGGTAGTAGTACCCTTTGCTGCTGGTACTGTGGGACTAATGACTTTGTTTGGTATCGGCGCTGTACCTGCAATTTTTGCAGGAGCGGCTTTGACTGCCACTAGTATTGGGATTACTTCCAAAGTGCTGTCAGAATTGGGGCGACTCAATTCTAAAGAAGGGCAGATTATTCTCGGTGCTGCCGTAATTGACGACGTACTGGGAATCATCGTTTTAGCGGTAGTTGCTAGCCTAGCTAAAGATGGCGTGGTGGATGTGAGCAAAGTCATTTATTTGATAATCAGCGCCACTGGTTTTATTTTGGGAGCAATTTTACTAGGCAATGTTTTCAATAAGTTATTTGTAGCGATCGCTGATACACTCAAAACACGCGGTGGACTGGTGATACCAGCATTCATCTTCGCTTTTGCTATGGCATACCTTGCCGCCGTCATCCACTTAGAAGCAATTTTGGGAGCTTTTGCGGCAGGTTTAGTTTTAGAAGAGACAGATAAACGTAAAGAACTGCAAAAGCAAGTCATACCCATTGCCGATATGCTCGTGCCAATTTTCTTTGTGACTGTTGGGGCAAAAACCGATTTGGGAGTGTTAAACCCAGCGATTCCCGACAACCGCGAAGGTCTAATTATGGCAACTTTCCTGATTGCAGTAGCAATTATTGGTAAAGTAATCACAGGTTTAAGCGTGTTTGGTCAACCGGGAATCAACCGTTTAGCGATCGGTGTGGGGATGATTCCTAGAGGTGAAGTTGGATTAGTGTTTGCTGGTGTCGGCGCAGCCAGTGGCGCTCTCTCGAAACCATTAGGGGCGGCAATTATCATGATGGTTATTTTGACAACCTTTTTAGCTCCTCCCTTGTTACGATTTGTATTTCCAGAACCAAAAACCGTGGATGCAAGCTCAGAGCAACTTATTTTAGACGGGATCTCTGGGACATCGTTGGTAATTGAACCACCTCCAGAATCTGAGGATAGTTAATCAAAGTCTTGGGGAAATTATCAAGACAGAATTCAGGAGTCAGGAGCCAGAAAACAGATAAGACTTTTGGGAAACTGGCGGATAGCAAAGCGGTAGCGAGTCCGTGTAATTCTGCAAAGAAGCAAGCTACGCGCAACATCTGGTAGAGAGCGTCTGAATCAAGGGGCTTAAAACCCCCAAGATGCCCACTAATTGATTCTGACTTCTGACTTCTGACTTCAGCACTGTGACATTGCTTTGAAGATTTTGCCATTGTGCAGTGGAAACTTCTCTCCCCAAATTTCTGTCTCATCTGATTGTAGAATAATCGTCTGTTTCTAATTTCTAGTCTCCCTCGGCTTATGAAACTTTATCTGAATATTTTCCAGATAATTGGGGAGTAACATCTATAAATTTTGTTAGATCATCTGACAGTAGTGGGAACTATTTACTTAGTGCATCAATGGCAACAAAGAACAAACATTTATTAGTGAACGGTTATCAATTATAAGTTTTGTAGCTTCCTTGGAATTTAGAATCCTCCACCTCTACAGGTGGATGTTTCACATGAGGATTTAGACCCAAGATCAGTGATAACTGATTAAAGTATGTCTTTATACCATTTTAAAAAATCAAAGAAGACATCAAAGGTCAATTTAGGTGGTGACGGTGTGATGATTTACCAATGAGTTGAGATATTAACGGCTCCCATGAACGCGAATTAGGAGAAAGGACTGTGAAATTACACTGGTTACTACCCAGCACTATTGGAACTATCTTCATGCTATCGTCGCCGGTAATGGCCGCGAGACTTGAATCTTGGCGCTTTGATGCCAATCAAAACAGGCTGGAAATTAATACTGTAGGGGCAGTTCAACCCAAGGCACAACTAATTTTTAACCCGACTCGACTGGTAATTGATTTGCCAGGAACCATATTTGGGCGTCCGCAAATAACCCAACAGGTGGGCGGTGGAATTCGCTCAATTCGGGTTGGGCAGTTTGATACAGAGACAACCCGCATAGTTGTCGAACTGACTCCTGGTTATACTTTAGACCCCAAACGAGTCCAATTTGTGGGTACAACTGGTGAACGCTGGACGGTGCAATTACCTACGCCAGAAGTCGAAAAAGTTGCTTCACCTCCGAGAAGTGTTTACAGTGTTGTTACCCCAGACTCTGAGCCTCAACCTACTATTTCAAGGGTTGCCACGACTACACAAGGGGCGACTAAAATTGAGAACTTACAAGTAACAGGCGATGGGTTATTCCTTCGCACCAGTGGCGGTAATCCTGCAATTCAGGTAATTCGCAGCCGCGATCGCGCTACCATCTTCATGGACATTTCTGGTGCATCTTTATCACCACGTCTGGCGCGACAGAATAATATACCCGTTAACAAACATGGTATTAGCCGCGTCGAATTAACTCCACTCAAAACTCAACCTCCTGGTATCCGCCTGACTTTGCGGGTAGATAAAAATAGTCCAGACTGGCGAGCAACTAATAGTAGCAGTGGTTTGGTAGTTCTGCCTAGTCGCGTTGTCGGATTGCTTGGAAGCAATAATTCGGACAATCAGTCAGAATCCTCTTCCTTTCCTAGCAGAACATCTGCTAACAACTCGCCAGCAACAATTGAGTCTGTGGAACTTGCTGATAATGGCACACAACTGCTAATTAAAGCCGACCAAACTTTATCTGCTACGGGAGCCTGGGATAGATTATCAGGTGTGTTCCGCATCACAATTACCAATGCCAAATTAGCTCCCACAGTCACAGGTCCGACTTTTGCTGCTAATAGCCCCATTCTTCGAGTACGTCTGCAACCGCAAGAACCCAACACAGTCGTTGTCTTAGTTCAACCAGCAGCCGGAGTCCAAATTGGGCAACCCAAGCAAATCGATGACCAGCTTTTAGTACCAATACAAGGCTCTCGGCGAGTTATCGCCCTCCCCGGAAGACCCCCCTTTGCTTTACCTGGACTACCACCGCCAAACCGTGGGTCATTCCCAGACCCAAATAATCCCAATCCTCAGCCCCTATTACAACCACGTCGTCCATTTGCCAATGGGCGATTGGTAGTCGTCATTGACCCCGGACATGGTGGCAAAGACTCTGGAGCAGTAGGTCTTGGGGGAATACTCGAAAAGGATATTATTTTGCCTATCAGCAAAAGAATAGCTCAGGTTTTGCAGCAAAATGGCGTGCAAGTAGTTATGACGCGAGATTCTGACTATTTTGTTACCCTTCCGGGACGGGTGCAATTAGCAGAGCGAGCTAATGCTGATGTGTTTGTTAGCATTCATGCTAATGCAGTCGGGCTAGGTCGTTCCGATGTCAGTGGCTTGGAAACATATTATTACGACAGTGGTTTAGGTCTAGCTCGCATTGTCCATAACAGTATTCTCCAAAGCGTGAATGTCAAAGACAGGAGAGTGCGACGAGCGAGATTTTTTGTCCTCAGAAAAAGTTCTATGCCCTCTATTCTTGTAGAAACAGGTTATTTGACTGGGCGAGAGGATAACGCTAAACTCAGAAACTTAGCTTACCAAAATCAAATGGCAGAAGCGATCGCTCGTGGCATCCTTCAGTATCTAAATCGAAGATAAGTAATTTGGTCTAAATTATTGAGTAAATACATCTAATCTTTACCAATTTAGTAGTAAAACAATTTAAGTATTCTTGCTGCGGGATAAGACTAACTTCTTTGTTATTGTCATCTGATGCTTTGCAAGTCAAATTTATCAGAGCTAATGAATGGCATGGCAAAATCAGAGGAGCGTGCTATATTTTACGCCATTAGCTGTGTGGTATTAATAACAGCGCAAAACTTGAGTGGGTGCGGTGATGGTGTGAGGATTTGCCAATATATTGAGATGTTAACGGCTTCCATAAATGTGAATCAGGAGAAAGGACTGTGAAATTACACTGGTTACTATCCAGTACTATTGGAACTATCTTCATGCTATCGTCGCCGGCAATGGCTGCGAAACTCGAATCTTGGCGTTTTGATGCCAATCAAAATAGGCTGGAAATTAATACTTTAGGGGATGTTCAACCCCAAGCACAATTAATTTTTAACCCGACTCGTTTGGTAATTGATTTGCCAGAAACCACATTTGGGAGTCCGCAGCTAACCCAAGAAGTGGGCGGTGGAATTCGTTCTATCCGGGTTGGGCAGTTTGACGAACAAACAACACGCATAGTCGTGGAATTAACTCCTGGTTATAGTCTTGACCCCAAACGAGTGCAATTTGTGGGCACAACTGACGAATCCCCTGCGGGGACACTTCGCGATCGCTGGACAGTGCAATTACCTACGCCACAAGCCGAAAATGTACCCTTAAAAAATACTGAGGAACAGCAAGGAGAAGTTATCGCCACAGAAACTTCACCAGTCTTATCTCCAAGAAATATTTACAATGTCGTAAGAACCGGCACTGTCAATCCACCTAACAACAGAATGGTTCTCGCTAGGGTTACTCAAATTGAGAACTTACAAGTCACAGGCGATGGTTTTTTCATCCGTACCAGTGGTGGTAATCCTCAGATTCAGGTAAATCGTAGCGACGATCAGAAGGCGATTAACGTCGACATTGCTAGCGCAACTTTATCACCAAGTCTAGAGCAACGGGATTTATTGATTAATCGCTTTGGTGTCAACCGTATCCAATTTACCCAACTGCAAACAAGCCCATCTGTTGTTCGCCTGACTTTACAAGTGGACGAAAATAGTCCAAATTGGCGAGCAACCACTAGTAGTGTTGGTGGTTTTGTCGTTATACCCAGTCGTAGTATTACTCAGTTGCTTGGAGGTAATAGTCCACGTATACCATCTGCTAATAGTTCACCTGCTACTATTGAGTCTGTAGAACTAGCTGGTAATGGCACACAACTGCTGATTAGAGCCGACAAAAATTTATCTGCCACAGGAGGCTGGGATAGATCATCTGGTCTGTTCCGCATCACTATCAACAATGCTCAGTTAGCTCCCAAAGTTACAGGCCCTGCTTTTAAGGCTAATAGCCCGCTCCTGCGAATCCGTCTGCAACCACAACAACCCAACACTGTCACCGTTTTAGTTCAACCAGCAGCCGGAGTCCAAATTGGGGAACTCAACCAGGTTAGCGACCAACTTTTGGCTCTAGAATTACAACGCTCTAGTAGCATCATACCCCCGATCGCTTTACCTCCCCTGCCATCACTAAATCAAGGACAATTCCCAAACCCCACAGATAATCCCCGGCCAATTTCCCAGCCACGCCCCTCGGTTCCTAGAGGGAAACTGCTAGTAGTTATTGACCCAGGACATGGTGGAAAAGACTCAGGTGCCCCTGGTTTGGGCGGACTGTTAGAAAAAGATGTAATTCTGCCTATTGGTAAAAGGATAGCAGCAATTTTAGAGCAAAATGGTGTACAAGCGTTACTCACGCGAGATGCTGACTTTTTCGTAGAACTTCAGGGACGGGTAGACATTGCTGAACGAGTTAATGCGACATTGTTTGTCAGCATTCACGCTAATTCGGTTGATCGTCGTCCTGATGTCAACGGGTTAGAAGTATATTATTACGAGAGTGGTTACGCTCTGGCTGAAGTAGTTCGCAATACCATCCTCCAAGATATCAGTACTCTCAAAGACCGGGGAACCCGCAAAGCCAGATTCTACGTTCTCAGAAAAAGCTCCATGCCTTCGATTTTAGTAGAAACAGGCTATATGTCTGGTCGGGAGGATAATCCTAGATTGGGAACACCGGAGTATCAAAATCGAATGGCAAAAGCGATCGCTCGTGGCATTCTTAAATATTTACAGCGTTAATATTGAAACTTCTTTTAGTGCAGAATTTAGTGGTAAATTTGGGGATTGTTTGCTAAATTCTGTATTTTAGAGCTAAAAACCTAAATTAATATCTGCCTGTGTATTCATCTTCCATCTTTGAAGGGAATCTTGACGATTTTTCTGATCAAGAACCCCAACGTGCCCAAATTGGCATCTTTGATAGTGGTGTAGGTGGACTAACGGTACTGCGACAAATATATCGGCAACTCCCCAATGAATCAATTGTTTACTTTGGGGATACAGCTCGGCTTCCTTACGGAATTCGTTCACAAGCAGAAATTTTGCAATTTACGCGGGAAATTATTACCTGGCTACAACAGCAGCAGGTAAAAATGGTGATTATGGCTTGCAACACCAGTTCGGCTCTAGCACTAGAAACCGTGCGTCAAGAATTTAGCATACCTATTCTGGGAGTGATCTTACCAGGGGCAAGGGCAGCAGTGCAGCAAGGAAGACGGATTGGTGTGATTGCAACCCCAGCTACCGCTAAGAGTAATGCTTATAAGCACGCCATACTCGAAATTGCTCCTGATGCCCAAGTCTGGCAAGTTGGATGCCCAGAGTTTGTACCACTAATTGAACAAAACCGCATTCACGACCCCTACACTGCGGAAGTAGCACGAGCTTATCTAGAGCCTTTACTACAGCAAGAAATTGATACTTTAGTCCACGGCTGTACCCATTATCCACTCTTGGCACCAGTATTGCGATCGCTCCTCCCCTCTCAAGTCCAGATGGTTGACCCAGCTGTTCATGTTGTGGCAGCTTGTACCCAAGAGCTAGACTTACTAGGCTTAAGAAATACTCACCCACCACTGCCAACTCGCTTCGCCGTTAGCGGTTGTCCGCAACAATTTTCCCAGTCGGGAGTGCAGTGGCTAGGCTATACCCCAATGGTTGAAGAGGTTTGCTTCACTGATATCGCTATTTCCCAACTCCAATAAAACTATTAAACTACACTGAGGCTTACGAGAATAAGTTGAGAAATAAGGAAGATTGGTAATTGAAGGAATTTGACAAACCCATTCCACAAGAAAGTCTTGACATTGTTGAGAAAAACAGATCCAACTTATTTTCTTGGCGTGGTCAGTTTTCGCCACAGCTTATTGAAGTTATATTAAGCTCATATTGTCTATCTAAGCTCAGTTATTCTTGATCCTTTTGCGGGTAGTGGAACTGTTTTGCTAGAGGCTGGCATTCTCGCGTTTGAGTCACATGGTTTTGAAATTAACCCAGCAGTCTGCATTCTTAGCAAAACGTATGAATTCATAAATCATTCTCAAAGAAAGGAGGTTATCAAAATTATTAGGACTTTGATAGATAGGGAATTTCCCTTTATAATTTTTGAAAATGGTAGCAAGTGCCAGATTTGGCAGATAAGTTAAGAATGATCAGGAATGATTTAGATGAGGAGGCAACAAGAATATTCATGGTGATTATAAATTCATTTCCCAAGATTGTCAAAGATATCTTGAGAGGACTGCCAAAAAACGATTATCCAGTATTGAACAGTCGTCTGTTCTTTGAGTGCTCCCCTCTGGTAGTGGCGGACAAGACTTCGGCGTGAGCGCTCAGTCCTTTAAAAAGACTCAGGAACCATCGAACGCTGCCCCCACTATCCAAGTTTCAAAATGGACAAGGTTTATATAGCGCTACACACTAGTAACCCAAGGCGGAATTCAAAATTCAAACAGCGTAAGCGTTTTATGGTTACTGAGGGGTTTTTCTTTGATTAGCGATTTCTACGACGAGCTTTGTTTAAGCCAGCATATCTACTAAGTTTGTAACGCTTTAAACCATCTGTTTAAAACTGTACTGATGGTTTTCTTAATTTGATGCTTACGACTCCATTTCTGGAATGCCATTTCGTACTCTTCGCCTTTGGTTTGAAAAGTATTCCACACATCAAACCCTACTGGCAATCCGCAGAATAGTAGAATGTACATTGACCAAGAAATTCCGCCACCATTAATTAAATCGACCAGTATTAAAAAACCATTAAAAATTGTATATTTGACTAGACGCTTCTGAAATCTTCTCTTGCGGTAGGCATCAAAATCCTTTCGGTGTTGGGCTTGTCCTTGTTGTACTTCCCAATCACGTTCGGCTAGTTTTAAAGACTCAGGTGAAATTTCTAACTCAGCAGCAATTTCTAATATATGCTCATAAGAAAATTCTGTGTCTCTGTCATCAGCTTGACGAGCGATCGCTAAGTGTAAAATTTGTTGGACATCTTCTTGGCTATAAGAGCGGATGCTTTGAGGTTCAAACGCCGTCATAATTCTTTCTCTTATATTACTTTTAGTAGGAGTTTGCTGCTTGATAAATTTTTAGCAGCTACGCTAGTACTATTTCGATTATTTCTACACTAGCAAATCTATTGAACTTACGCACAAGAAATCCCAATCTCCGATCTTTGGTATCGTACCAGGATTGATACAATAAGTAAGATTGTGGTCAAACTAACTTTAGGCATAAACCGCCCAGAACTAAAGTTCCAGGCTCATATCTAAAGTCCGTTAAAACGGACTATAACCTTTTCTCAGTCGTCTTTAGACGACTTTCGCTATTAGACTCAGAATTCATTCTGAGGCGGGCTTGTTTTTTTGTAAGTATTTACTGTTCCAATTGAGAATATTTAAATGCTAGCTAAAACAAAACCCTGTAATCTTCTTAGATTATAGGGTTTTATTATCTTTTATTTGGTGGCGGGAAGTGGATTTGAACCACTGACCTTCGGGTTATGAGCCCGACGAGCTACCAGGCTGCTCTATCCCGCGTCGCTCTTAACTTTTTTAGTGTAACCCAAAGTCAAGAGTTTGGCAACTACAAAAATGATAATTCCCCAATTACTTCTAAACGCTTGTATTTTCCCAAGGTCACAAACTTTTCTGAGAGGCTTTCTGCGGCGCTGGGACTAATCCAACCCATTTGCTGGAGTAAGTGAATAGCAACGGCGTGTTTTGCTCGTTTTGCCCCATCCATGACTTTAATCGCCAATCCCATGCCTTCACCGAGTCTACCAATACACTGCACTCCTTCAGCACCAGCTTTACTGACCAGTTCCCCTGGAGTTAAGCGCATTAGTTCTGTATCAAATTCTCCATCTCCTGCTACCATAGCGGGGTGATGAGTCATAGCACGGACAATGCGTTCCATATCCAAATTGGTACTAGAGGCTAGCAGGGCATACAAAGACGCCATTTGACTAAGTTGCATTAGATAAGTCGGTGCGCCACAGTCATCATGAGCGCTGATAAATTCCTCAGATGGCATTCGCAACAATTCTGCTACTTTGCCCAAAATCAACTGCTGTATTGGGTGCTTGCGTTCCAAGTAGTTATTCAAAGGCCAATGGCGTTGCTGACAAACGGCTAACATCCCTGCGTGTTTACCAGAGCAATTGTATTCCAGAGGACTGTGTTTACCTTCAGGAATTGGACATTGGAGTGTAATTGGGTCAATATCTGCCCGCCAAAGGATGTTAAATACCTGTCGGACTTGCTCTATTGTTCCTTTGTGGGAACTCGTGATAATTGCTAAGTCCCGATCGCTCAGGTCATAGCGTTCCAGTGTGCCTGTGGTGGTGACTGCGAGTGCCTGAAATGGTTTGAGCGCTGAACGGACAAATGCAGCAGTTTCCGAGTTTCCGGCAACGGTTAAAACCCGGCCTCTTTGGTCGCATACAACAGCATGGACTATATGCCTGGATTCAATAAGACCTTCTCGCAGCAACCGGGCTTCCAGTGCTGTGGCTTGAGTTCGTTTTCCCATTGTCATGGGTTAATATTTATTACCTTTTTTTAGTTATTAGCCTTTAGTCATTAGTTATCAGTCCTTAGCTAATGACTGATGACTAATGACTTTTTAAAACAAATGCCAAACTATAGTACCAGTAACGAACATTCCCGCCAAGCCAGCAAAGGTAAATTGTAACCGCTGCAAAATAGGTTTGATTTCGTAGGCGACAATTAAGCGATCGCGGTTGAGAACTTCCTGCGGTTTTGTCCAAGTTTGACCATCGTACCAGCCTGACTCTTCATAAAATACTGTGGGACTACAAAGGCGATCGCACACGTAGAACCAGCCTAAGTACAATCTTATCAGTACCAGCACTACCCCGACACTCGCTCCTGCTGCACCACAGAGGATAAAATGGGCAATATACTTGTGAGGAGGAAAACTTGCCGCCGCCACAGGCCCTGCTATTAGCCAAGATAAACCCCAAATCCAGACGAATTTCGTGATATATTCGCGCCAATCTAAAGTGCTATCACGAAACGGCCAGGAAGTTTTTAACTCTTCATACTCATTGAGCGGTTGTTGGTCTGTAGGAACTGGGCAATTTGAAATCGAAGACCTAATCATGTTGGCTTACCCTCACCCTCATCAGATTCTGGAAGGGAAATACGCTCTGCATGAATCCAGAACGCTTCTAAATTATAAAACTCCCGTTCCTTGGGCGTCATAATATGAACGATCACATCACCGTAGTCTTGTAGTACCCAACTCCCCTCGGCTTTTCCTTCTGTCCTTAAGGGACGCCGTTGCAACTCACTTTCGACTTTTCCTTCAATTGTTTGAGCGATCGCCCTTACCTGTACCCTAGAATAGCCAGTCATTATCACAAAGTAATCGGCCAGGTAAGATACCTCTGCTACTTTGAGCAATAAAATCTCACCTGCTTTGCGATCTGATGCTGCTTCGGCAATAGTTGCGGCTAATTTTCCGCTAGCCTCTTCAGTTTGGGCAAAGCCTCTTACCGCAGTCTTCATCAGTGGAACAGACTGTAATGGGAAATTTCCTTGGAAATAATCAGTCATTAAACCTCAGGTGCTTTTTTTCTTTTGAAACAATTGTTTACATTTACTTATAAACAATAAACAATTGCTCTGAAAATGTATCAATAGATTTTTTTGAATACTAACAAAAAAACAGGTATCTATGGGGGCTAGTTTGATAATTGACTGTTTAGATTTCGACATCAGCAATAAGCAGTTACAGATGGCTATTATGCAGCAATAAATCAACCAATAGCTTTCTAGCAAGAATTTCCGGCGAAAATAATCGCAGACTCATCAAACAGCGTAATATGTAATGTAAAGCTAGTAATTCACAGGTAACACTACATCTAAGCTTTAGACTGCCTACTAAAAAATACGGTACAACACAGCAGACTCACACGTGGTCTAACAAAAGTGTGATTGGCATAAGCGTACCAGTTGGTATTCAGGGATACTGACACACCCTGATTATATTGGTAAAAAAATTAGTGTTTCTACAGTTTGAATGAAATGAAGCCGTGGGATTTTAGTTCAAAATGCACCTGAAAACTCGCTTGTCTATACTGGATGTTTACTAGTAAAATTAGCCACCTCAAAATCTTCCTTTGCGTAGGTACTGATGTACGATTGCGACTTTCACAACTAGAATCGCACTGAAAACCCAGGTATGGAATCTAACTCCACTGCTAGAGACTAAACTTCTTGTTTCGTAACTATTTTAGATGTATAGTGAATTGCTCGACGATCTGCCGTCAATGAGTAACACAACGACTCATACTGATTTAAAGCTTGCTCAAAAGCATAGTGTTCAACTGCATATTGGCGACTTTTATAACCCAGAGTTTTGACTTTTTCGGGGTTTTGGTACAAATCTAAAATTGCCATTGCCAAAGCTTGGGGATCTTCTGGAGGAACGATAACTCCGCCGCCACTTTGTCTGATGGCTGTTGCTGCTGTACCATTGTCGGGGACAGAGGCAACTAAAGCTCTTCCACTGGCAAGTAGCACTTGAATTTTTGACGGCATATTGAAGGATACAACATTTTTCTTTTGCACCACCAAACCAACATCCGCAGCTGACAACATTTGTGATAAGTATTTGCGGGGTTGAAACGGCAGTAGCAAAACATTATCTGCGCCGCAGTCTAGACATTCCTGTTGCAATCGTTGTAAACCTTTTGCCTCTCCAACGATCGCAAAAACAATATCTGGGATATGGCGCAACATAGAAGCAGCTTTAACGACGCTTTCTAAACCCTGAGTTAGGGCAATGTTACCAGAATAAAGTACTACAAATTTGCCATTCAGATTATGTGCTACCCGGAAAGGGTTATTTTCTTTAGGTAAAGGCTGGATAAAGTTTACATCAACCCAGTTAGGAATTTGCACAATTTTGTCAGCTTTTACGCCCTTAGCTCGTAAATTCTCCACAAACCCATCGGCGATGACGCTAATTTTACTTGCAGTGTGGTAAGCAAACTTTTCCAATAATGCAAACAACTGGATAAGCAATTTATTTTTCAGTAGACCGACGTGGACGGCTGCTTCTGGTAAAATATCTTGTAGATTTAAAATTACAGGGCAAGCACGTAACCATCCTAAAAGAGCAACTGGTACACAGCTTGGTAAAGATGGCGAAGTTGAGATGATAACATCTGGACGCCAACCGATGAGGGCTGGCACAAAACTAGTAAAAACGAAACTAGCATCTAGCAACACCCGATCTAATAGGTTGGGTTGTGGGCGAATCCAGACGTAACTGCGTTGAATTTGAACGCCATTTTTGTATTCGTTGACATACCACTTGCCCCGATATTCCTGATAAATTTGACGCTCAGGGTAGTTGGGCATAGCAGTGACTACGCGCACTTGATGCCCACGGTTCACTAGTCCCTCTGCTAATTCAGTCATCAGTGGGGCAATACCAATTGGCTCTGGATAGTAGTTGTAGGAGTAAATTAAAATTCGCATAAAAATTTAGCCCGAAAGTATGGCGATTTTTTATTTAACGACAAAATTTGTCTTAGACATGGTTTAGAGTTTGAAAACTCCTATACTTAATTGTCGCTTTAGACTCTTTTTCTGTCAGGTATTTTTGTTAAAGATTGAGTAAACTTTGATATTAAGTACTTAAAGAGGTTTTGATTATTTTTATTATTTCTCAAGTATTTCTTTATGATCGCAGTGTAAGTATAAACTCTTAAGCTTTATGATATTGAGTTAGCACTATTTCACAATATTAGTTATTGAATGAGCGATCGCCCTTGTATTTTCTCATTTTTTGCTGGTTCAGGTTTCCTAGATTTAGGTTTTGAAACCAGTGGTTTTAATATTATTTATGTTAATGAAATTTTTTCTCCATTCATGGCAGCATACCGCTATTCACGGCAGGTTCTCAATCTACCGTTGCCAGAATACGGGTATTATGAAGGAGACGCAGGAGACATAACCAAGCTTACCCAAGGATTACAAGCACAACATCTCCGGGAATTAGTACAAGATTGCCGCAAATCTCATAATATTGTTGGCTTCATTGGTGGGCCTCCCTGTCCTGATTTTTCTATTGGCGGGAAAAATAGAGGGCGTTTAGGAGATAATGGCAAACTTTCCGCTTCTTACGTTGAATTAATTTGCCGCAATCTTCCAGATTTCTTTTTATTTGAAAACGTTAAGGGGTTGTGGAAAACGACAAAGCACCGTTTATTTTTTGAATCGCTCAAGCAACAATTATTGGAAGCAGGATATATATTAACAGAGCGGTTAATTAATTCTATTGAATACGGTGTACCCCAGGATAGAGAAAGAATTATTCTCATTGGTTTCCGAAATAATTTTATTAAAGATATAGGAATAAAACTCGGTAGTGAAAAGTTACTACCTAAGAGATATTTTCCTTGGGGAAATTATATTTTATATCCTCAAAAAAAGGTTTTTGCTTACCCTTGGCGTAAGTGTGAAGCATTTCAAGAAAATTCTATAATGCCTTGTCCTGATGGCATACCTCAAGAACTCACAGTAGAATACTGGTTTAGAAAAAATAATGTGCTGAAGCATCCCAATGCTGAAAACTGTTTTAAACCAAGGACAGGGATCACAAGATTTGCTGCTATTGATGAAGGAGATGATTCTAAAAAGTCTTTTAAGCGTCTTCATAGATGGCGTTACTCTCCGACAGCTTGCTATGGAAATAATGAAGTACATTTGCATCCCTACAAAATCCGCCGAATATCTGTAGCGGAAGCTTTAGCTATCCAATCTTTGCCTGCAAATTTTGTACTTCCAGAGAATATGTCGCTCACGAATATGTTTAAAACTATTGGGAATGGCGTACCATATTTGGCATCGAAGGCGTTAGGTGAAACTATTATGAATTTCTTAGAAACTTCTGTGACAAATGCTGTTGATATTTCTAACCTTACTACTGGCTAATATCAACTTAAACACTTATGTAGCAATCCGATTTGATTTCTGAAATTATTTGCGTAGGCTGGGAGTGGGGAGTGGGGAGTAGGGAAGAAGTCTCTTTGAGTTGTACTGAGTTTGTTCAAAAATCAAATATGAGTCCTATAGTAATTCCGCGACATCTACAAAGCGAATATCTAAGACAAGTTAGCAGTTTGTTTTCAGGATAAACTCGTAATAAATATGGTTTAATACATATATAAGAAATGTTTTAATTTTTTATAAAGTTTAATAATCAACCACTGGCAGAAAACACGATGGCAGCAGACTATCCAGACATTGATATTGCGCCATTTATCGATCACGCCCTGTTAACGTCAACAGCTACTCCAGAGCAGGTTGAGCAGTGGTGTGAAGAAGCATACAGATTCAATTTTGCGGCGGTTTGCTTGTACCCCGCCTATGTCAAGCAAGCAGTCGAACTCCTCCACGGTAAAAACCCGAAAGTCTGTACGGTGATTGGCTTTCCGGCTGGTGCGACGACTTCAGCAGTCAAGCTGTATGAGGCTCAAGAAGCGGCGGATAGTGGGGCGACTGAGTTGGATGTGGTAATGAACTTGGGCTGGTTGAAAGCTGGTAAAATTGAAGAAGTCCACCGAGAGATTGCCGAAATTTGTGAAGAAACGGGGCAAACTGTCAAGGTAATTTTGGAAACCAACTTGTTGACAGATGCGGAGAAAAAAATAGCTGCTGAAATAGCTATGGAGGCGGGAGCAGCATTCTTAAAAACTAGTACAGGTTTGAATGGTGGTGTCACAGTCGCAGATGTGCGACTTTTGCAGGAATTAGCAAAAGAAAGAGTGGGAATTAAAGCATCGGGTGGTATCCGTACTATCAATCAAGCCCTAGACTTAATTGTGGCGGGTGCTACGAGATTAGGTACATCTCGCGGTATCGATTTGCTCCGCCAGCGCGATAATCTGGGAAAGGGTGAATAGTTATTTGTCCTTTGTCATTTGTCATTTGTCCTAAGCTAATGACCCATGACCAATGACCAATGACCAATGACCAATGACTAATGACTAATGACTAATGACTAATGAGTAGAACCTACAAAGCAACAGGAATTAATCTCAAAACCCAGGTGCTAGGAGAATCAGATAAAATAGTGACGATTTTGACACGAGAATTCGGTCTGATTCGAGCAGTGGCTCCAGGGGCACGTAAGCATAACTCCAGCCTGGGCGGTAGGAGTGGTATGTTTGTTGTGAATGAACTATTGATTGCAAAAGGGCGATCGCTTGATAAAATTACCCAAGCACAAACGTTAAAAACTTACCCTGGGTTAACTAAAAGTTTGGGAAAACTGGCTGCTGGCCAGTATTTAGCAGAAATAGTACTGTGTCAAGCTTTGAGCGAACAACCCCAAGAAGAACTTTATGAGTTGTTCAATGAACATCTCCATCGGTTGGAGGCGTTGTCTAGTGCAAATCCATCTGGTGTTTTGGCTCATCTAGCTCATGGGGTATTTCATCTTTTAGCTTTAGCAGGACTTACGCCGCAAGTGCAAGTCTGCTGCCTATCTGGACGCACCCTCAAGCCAAACTTTACAGACCTCAACTGGCAGATAGGATTTAGCATCCCTGCGGGTGGAACGGTTTGCTTAGAAGCTTGGGAAAGTTTACGAACAGAGGGAGAAAGGGAGAGGGGGATACAAAGAAACTCATCTTTTTCTGCATCATCCAATCACCCCATCATCCCATCACCTCCAAAACCTGGCTCTCAAACAATTGTTGTGCATCGGCAAGAAATACCTGTGATTTCTAGCCGTCTGGGTGCTGTAGAATTGGCTTTGCTCCAACATCTGTCACAACCAGAGATAATGCAAATTGATGGTGCTAGAGATTATGACTGGTTATCTGTTGAGCAAATTTTGCGCCAGTATGCTCAGTATCAATTAGGTCGCCCTATTCGCTCTGCTACCTTGATCGACTCTTATTTTGCTGCTAACCATGATGCAATCGTCTGATTTGGATACAAAAATCCTGCCTTTGTCACCAAGCCTGATCAAAAAAGAGAATAGTGCATCAGATCATACAGTCAGTAATCATCTGAGTGTAGTTTCCAAGTCTACACCTAGTCAAATCAATGGCCAAGAAATGTCCCCCAAAGACGTTTCTGAAAACGACCAAAGTTTGACCGGAGAGATCCTAAAAACTGATGTTTCAAGTCAATCAGAAACACAATCTGAAGACCAATTAACCACTGCTGAGGTAGATAGCAACGGCGTTCGCAATGGCCATAATTTGCCAATAGCCACTGTCCCAGAAAAAGAACTACCGAAATTAGAGGGGTCTGGTTTAGGTGGAGGTGCTGTTTCAGGGAATGTAAAACAGCAGGGGTTTTTGCCTGTATTAAAAAATCCTAATTTCCTGGCTCTTTGGGGCGGCCAAGTTTTCTGCCAACTAGCAGATAAAGTTTATTTGGTACTGATGATTGCTTTGATTAATACTCAGTTTAAAGCAGGTGATCAGAGTATTAGTGGTTGGGTATCAGCCTTGATGATGGCTTTTACTATTCCAGCCGTATTGTTTGGTTCCGTTGCTGGTGTGTTTGTCGATCGCTGGTCGAAAAAGGCTGTGCTGGTGGCAACGAATCTTTGGCGCGGTATCCTGGTTTTGTCAATTCCCTTTCTGTTGTGGTTGACTCATGATTGGCAACCCATAGGAGCGCTGCCAGTCGGTTTTATAATCATCCTGGGTGTAACTTTTTTAGTTTCCACACTGACGCAGTTTTTTGCACCGGCAGAACAGACGGCAATTCCTTTGGTCGTAGAAGAACAGCATTTGCTCTCGGCAAATTCGCTTTACACGACAACAATGATGGCATCGGTGATTGTTGGGTTTGCCGTCGGGGAACCGTTGTTAGCGATCGCTGATCGGCTTTGGTTGCAAATTGGTGGTAATGGTGGTTTAGGTAAAGAACTTTTAGTAGGTGGTAGTTATGCGATCGCTGGACTAATTTTGTTTATGCTGGCGACTAACGAAAAACCCCACGACCCCAATACAGAATTCCCTCACGTAATTTCTGACTTGCAGGACAGTTTCGGCTACCTCAAAGCAAATCATCGCGTCCGTAATGCCTTGCTTCAGCTAATTATCTTGTTTTCTGTCTTTGCAGCACTAACTGTTTTAGCCGTTCGTATGGCAGAAATAATTCCCAATTTAAAAGCCTCCCAGTTCGGCTTTTTACTAGCAGCCGGTGGTGTTGGCATCGCGGCTGGAGCAACAATTCTCGGTCAATTTGGTCAACGCTTCTCCTATACCCAACTAAGTCTGTACGGTTCTATGGGCATGGCAGCGTCCTTGATTGGTCTATCAGTATTTACAACCCAGTTGTGGCTAATCTTGTTACTGGTAGCGCTGTTAGGTATCTTTGGAGCGCTAGTGGGTATTCCCATGCAAACAGCGATTCAAACAGAAACACCTCCAGAAATGCGGGGTAAAGTTTTTGGCTTACAGAACAATGTAATTAATATTGCCCTTTCCTTACCTTTAGCATTAGCAGGTGTAGCAGAAACCTTTCTGGGATTACAGGTAGTTTTTTTGGGATTAGCAGCGATCGTCTTTTCAGGAGGTATATTAACCTGGTATAACTCTCATAAGTAATCATCAGCTGACAAGACTTATTGTTTATTACCTTGAAGTAATTACTAATTTCCTTAAAGCTTTTGCGTTCATGGTAAACTGTCGTCAGTGAAAATTTATCACATACTTGCGGGATATCAATCTGACATTAGTCAAAATAAGTTGTTTAAATATAGAAATTAACAACTTATAAATAGAATAAATAAAGCCATAAATCTACTGGTTTAATTAGCTTAAAATAGGCTTTTTAAACTAGATTCTGGTGTATATCTGTAATAAGTAAAAAAACCAGCAAGTATAGCTAGATAAAATAAAAATCACAAAGGACACACAAGTAATAGATCAAACTCGATTTTCTTACAGCTAAACAAAGAATGCGTATAGCCTGGATTGGAAAAAAATCACCCTTTTGCGGCAATGTCACCTACGGTCGAGAAATTACAAATGCCTTGCTAGACAGGGGACATCAAGTTAGCTTTCTTCACTTTGCCCAAGAAGAATCGGAACCTGATAACTGGCCAAATCTTCGAGAGGTTTCCCTTCCTTTCATTTATAAGTCCCAGGTTTACACAATTCCCACTTTTAAAGCAACCAAACTTTTAACCGAGTCGCTGCGGGAAATCAAACCAGATATAGTTCATGCTTCTTTGACCCTCTCTCCTCTGGACTTTATGTTACCGGATATCTGTGAAGATTTGAGGTTGCCTCTAATTGCCACTTTTCATACACCGTTTGCTGGCAAGGGGGCAAAGCTGATATCGGGAACACAACTTTTGGCTTATCAACTTTACGCACCTTTTTTGGTTAACTACGATCGCGTGATTGTCTTTTCCCAAATTCAGCGAGAATTATTGGCACGTATGGGCGTGCGGGAAGAAAATATCGCTGTAATTCCCAACGGTGTTGATACCATCAAGTACTCTCCAGGAGCTTCTAAGATTAAAGCAGAGTTTAGAGCCGAACGCTTGTTTGTCTATCAGGGTCGAATAGCCCCAGAGAAAAATGTTGAAGCCCTCCTCCGGGCTTGGAAGCAGTCGGCAATGGGGCCTGGGAGTAAGTTATTGATTGTTGGCGATGGCCCTTTAAAGCCTTCTTTAGAGCAATCTTATGGTTGGGAATATGGCATTATCTGGCTGGGATTTGTTGCTGATGAAGAGCGACGCATCGAAATTTTACGGGGCGCAGATGTATTTGTTTTGCCTTCATTGGTAGAGGGTTTATCCCTATCTTTGTTAGAAGCAATGTCATGTGGCCTAGCTTGTTTAGCAACAGATGTGGGTGCAGATGGAGAAGTATTGGAAAAGGGTGCAGGTGTAGTTATTAATACTAAAACAGCGCGATCGCAATTGAAAACGCTCTTACCAGTTTTCCAAGACCATCCAGAGTTAACAACCCTGCTGGGGCAAAAAGCCAGACAGCGTGTATTAGACCGCTATACCCTGAATAAAAATATTACTCTGCTGGAAGAACTTTATAAAGGAGTTTTAGCACAGCGACCTCTACCCCTAAGTCGCAGAGCGTAGAGAAAGGGAAGAAGTGTGTAGGCGTAGCCTAGTCTGTTGACTTTGTGGGTTTTTGAGTGATATTTTTCATACAATAATGATGTCACCTTTTCTAGAGGGGGTAAAAGTTAATGAAATTCAAAAGCCCAACTAGTAGATTAGCCCGTTTATTTCGTGCAGGTCGGGATAATTAGAAACAAAGAGCTTTAGAAATAAAAGTAAGAGATTTATCAGCGTTGCGAGAGTATTGGAAAAATCGTGCTATTGCTGCGGAACTTGAAGTACCTCAAGAGAACTGAATCTGTCTTAGGGGATACAAAAATCTAACTTTTGAGATCGATTTTCCCAAAAGACTAACACTTTTTAGCTGTAGATGGATTTACAAAATCATGTAAATCTGCATCCCAAACGCTGATGTAAATAAAATCACATTCTTGGCGGATAATCTGACCCTTAACTGAGCCATTTTTAAAACTAAAATTATCAGATTGGCGCTGTTGTACCTGTTTAAGTCCCTGCTTAATATCTTCAGTGGCTTGCCCACTTAATAATCCATTTAAGGTAGCTTCCATTATCTGCGGATCTACCGATTGGGCAAAAGCTACCTCAGTTTGACGCAGCACTTTAGAATTACGATCAAATAAGTAGCCAAGATCAATTTTGTTTGGTACAAGTTTGTAAACGACAGCACGGGTTTTGCCCCACACGCCTCTTAAATCTTGATTTGGTTTGCCGAGGGTGGCTTCTACAACATTTCTTGGTGTACCTGTAGGAAATGCAGGAACGCTTTGTCTGCTGGTAGTGGCAGCTAATTTACTCCGCGGCTTGTTCTGTGGTGTAGAACGCACTTCTGCTGTGGGTGGTGCGTTGGCATTGTCCGCACTTCGACTTGGCTCAGTGACTACCGCAGGTATCGCTTCATTCTCTGGTTTTGGCTGTGGTGTTGATGCTGGTACTGCTACTGGAGTATCTGAAGTTACAGGCTCGCTTTCTGGCTGTGGTGTGGATATAAGTGAGGGATTAGATGCTGGCAAAGGATCAGGAGTTAGTTGCGGCTGTGGTGGTGAGGTGGGTACATCTGGGACTGGAGAAGTTTGAGAAGAAACGGGCGGATCGGCAGATGTAGGAGTAGGCAAAGATTCTGGCGATCGCGTGGGACTTGTGACAATTGTTGTCTGTGGCTGTTGCTGACGACTAATACCAGAAATTGCTACTGCACCAATCAAACCGCCTACCAGCAAACTACCAAGAATCACAGTAGGTTTTTGCCAGTTTCTAGAAGTGTGAGATCCATTGATAATTGTACTTTTTTGCGATGAAAATAATGGCTGGGTTTGCGCGGTAAATATGGCAGTAGGAGTATTTACAGCTGACTGAGGGGGAATATGACTAGCAGATTGTAAGTCATGTAGCATTTTACTAGCAGTGCTGTAGCGATCGCCTACATGAGGCTTAATTGCCCGATTAAGTACCATCCTGAATTGAGGGGAGACATTAGGGGCGTGTTGTTGCCAAAGTATTTCCCCAGTTTGCAGATCAGTTAGTAGTTCTTGCGGGTGTTTACCAGTCAGCAAATAAATTGCCGTTAAGCCTAAGCTGTAGATATCGGTGGCGTAAACTGGGCGGCCAATGGCTTGTTCGCTAGGCATATATCCAGGCGTACCAATTACGAGCGATCGCGTGGGGTATCCTGGAGAATTCACTACTGAATGGATTGTTTCTTTGACTGCACCAAAATCAATTAAGACCGGCTTGCCATCAAGGGCGCGGAGAATGATGTTATCTGGCTTGATATCCCGGTGAATGATCCCTTTGCTGTGAACATAATCTAAGACTGAGAGCAGATCCAAAAGAATTTGCCGGACAGTAGCTTCCTTTTCAAAGCCTTTAGCTTGGATAATATTTGTTAAGGTTTGACCATCAATCCATTCTTGGACGAGATAAAACTGCCCGTTTTCAGAAAAGTAGGCGTAGAGTTTGGGAATTTGGTTACAACTTTCACCCAAATACTCTAAGGTTGCTGCTTCCCTCTCAAAGCGCTGTTGGATTATTTTGTAGGTTTGCGGATCATTATTGGTTATCGGTTTGAGTTGTTTGATCACACAACGACGGCGAGAAGGTAGATGGGTATCTTCTGCAAGGAAGGTTTCGCCAAACCCACCAGCACCGATTACCTGGATAACTTGATAGCGATTGTTTAACAACGTTATTGTCATAAAAGGTTACTGAAGAAGAATTCAGAATTCAGGAGCCAGAATCCAGCATGGACTCTGTGCAACTGGATGGAGAATCGAGGTTTAAAGAAGAAGGTTTTTAATCGTGGAGAAGAGAAAATTCTTTCCGTGACTGTTACCCCTGACTTAACTGCTGGGGTATTCTGAATTCTGAATTCTGTCTTCTGACTCCTTCTCATAAGCAATAGCCCTTTTCCAATGTACATCAGATATATCATCCACCTTGGGCTTAACCTGCCATATCTGCTTGGATTTCAACTCAAGTTACGGCTGATCATCGGGTACAGATTGCGTTGGCGAAGCCCGCCAAAGGTATCGCCGACAATGGTTCGGGAATACCTGAAAAAGTGCGATCGCGCATTTTTGATCCTTTTTTCACCACCAAAGATATCGGTAAAGGCACTGGCTTGGGCTTATCCATCAGCTACAAAATAGTCACAGAAAAGCATCATGGCAAGATGTGGTATGATTCCACACTAGGAAAGAGTACCAAATTTGTGGTTGAGATCCCAGTTCATCAACCTGAATCAATGACGAAGCTACTTGATATTAATAACAATCTAATACGCTTGGTTTAGTGATAAATTTGGATCAACTGACACCAAAAAATACTACTCTAGCGATCGCAGTTCTGAGATTATGTGGTGGTTCTGCTTCTCCTGTGGGAGTGTTGGCGTTCGTGCCTTAATTTTTATTAAAGAAAAAAAACCTTTTCATCAACAAACCGATCCGTTTCATCAACAAACTGATCCGTTTCATCAACAAACTGATCCGTTTCATCAACAAACCGATCCGTTTCATCAACAAACTGATCCGTTTCATCAACAAACCGATCCGTTTCATCAACAAACCGATCCGTTTTATCAACAAACCGATCCGTTTCGTGGCGATCGCTTTTTATGGAATTGCCAAATTTTCAACGGGTAACTCTAAAATTGTTCTACACCAAGTTTAATTTTTAATTTAAGTAAAGCAACTGTTGACTTTTTAGCAGTTGACAGGGTATTATATTGATAATGGAAAAAGAGCGCTCAGATATACCCTTTTATCCAAAGATATTCATTACTAATTTTTGATTAACAATCCATCAGGATGAAAAAATAGCGCTGCCCACAATAATTGGGAAGCGCTATGGTTGTAGTTATGAGAATTTTGCTGTTTTGAACGCCTTTAAGAGCGATCGCCACGCTGATGTTTAGTAACACTTAGCGTTTAATTGACTGGTTTGAAGCTACCCTTAAAAGACCTATCTACTCTCGGTCTTCTTGATCCTTGGGCTTGGGTTTTTGTCGCCGTTGTTCCACCTGCTTGTCAATGGTTTCTCTCATTTTGCGATCGGCAGCGTCCATTGCAGAATATTTAAAGCGGTTGATTATGCCACTGAAGAAGTTGCTAAAGAATCTTTCGATTTCCTGCATAATTTCATACCTGGGTATTTAAAGGTAAATTCTTGACTTTACATTGGTCTTGGACTTTTTGATGGAAGTGGGAAATAAAACGCTAACCTGTCCTCGAAGTATCTGTTAGTCTCTTAGCGTTTCTGGGTAGTTTATTATCCGTTAATCACTTTTGTTTGGGAATAACTGTATAAAACAGCATTCTTAATCAAATCAGTATTGTTGAGACTTATGAGATTAAAACGTGCTGGACGTTTATTTATTGTATTCTGTCCAAGGTAATAAATGGGGTAAAAGCACAGGTAACAAATTGTCTACTTGTTTGTAACAATTTTCCGATTTCACTGTCAATTACTCATTAGTGCCTTTGGTGCGATGTCTTGGATGGGCTGTTGAGTGAAGCAACTTATGGAATTACTGAATATTATCAGGGTCTACATTGAGCGATCGCAACCTTGCCTTTAACTGTTCTATCTGCAATTCTGCCTGTTCTGCTCGTTGGCGTTCCTGTTCTGCCACTTCTTCTGCTTGCTGCCTTGCTAAAACTTCCTGCCGTAAAGCCTCTGCAAGCTCATCAGGGATCAGTAATTTTCCCCCCGTATCCTCTCGATAAAACCCAATTAATTTTCCCTCAATCACCAAGCGCAGTTGTAGCGGTTCACTGCGTCCATCCTGTATGGGTTCGTAGATTTCTCCTCGCAGACGATAGCCACGTAACTGTTGTTTTACCCACTCGCCTTTAGGGTCAAATAGCCAATATTCCTTGACACCTAGCTGCTCATAGAGAGTCTTTTTGAAGATTTTGTCTTGTCCCTTAGTACCAAAAGATGTCATTTCAAAAATAACTGTGGGTACTTGACCTTCTTCCCAGATTTTATAGTTGTTCCGACCGCCCGGTGCAACATCAAAAATCACCATCACATCTGGGGCTACCCGCAACTTGGGAAAACCCTGTGCATAATAAAGAAATTGATTTCCCAATACTGTTGCCTGACGATTTGCCAAATACTGTTTTAGGACTTCTAAGGTAGTTAGTAAGGCATAAAGGTGGTCGTAGGTTTCTGCCACTGGTTCACCATCAGCACTGGGGTAGAAGATTTCTGATTCGACACTAAGAGGTAGAGTAGCCGTCATGGTTGTAAAGTCAGTGCTACAAGATTATTGTAAAGCAAGTCTAGCTCTCCCTAATTTGGGATGTGCAAGCTTTTCAAAATATAACTAGATAACTCACAAAATCCTTCGCCTTCGGCAGCAGTGGTAATGTAAGCAGGGGTGATATTTCAACTTATTCATATATTCCAGAACGTTTGCTACACCGACAGAAACCGGAAAATAACGACAATCAAATAAACTTTCATCATTGGGACTATCGCCAACAGTGATAATTTGTTCTGGTGAATATTGGGGCAAATATTCGCGCAATACCTGCAACAATCCCACAGCTTTATCTTGCCCTTGGGGTTTAATGTGACACTGGACGTTGCTATAGGTAAATCCCCAATCCATTTGTTGACAGAGATTGTCTAGGGTTTCTAGTTCGTCTTGATGCAAAGCAGCGACATCAAAAGTCCAATCGGTGATGCGAAAGCAATTATCAGCAGATTCTTGGATTTGGGGAAATTTAGTTTGTAAATTTTTAAAAGTCTTAGCCAAGTGCTGGCGATGTTGAGCTAAATCGGGAATGGGTGTTAAGACTACTGATTTCTGATTGCCAGGTGGAAAGTATAAACCGCCATTTTCGGCCATACCACCTGCCACTGGCATCAAACTACTCAATCCACTCATCCACCCAGCAGACCGTCCGGTGACAATCAGCACCTTAATGTCAGCCGCAGCTAAATCCTCTAAAGCTTGCAGCAGTACGGGAGTAAATTTTCCTCGTCTAGTCAGAGTGCCATCCATATCTGTGGCTATCAGACGAATATTGCTCAAGCTTGCAGATGAAACTTCAGACAGGGCAGGGATGCTCTGGTGTCTGGACATACGCTGTTTGTAAAAGGCTGTAAAAAATATTAATGATACAGCAAGATGGCATTGAAAATTTGGGCATCATAAACATCAGGAGTCAAGTTTTTTAATTTCCCAACCATGACCATTTCGATGTTTCTTGCCCAATCCCCAGGGACAAAGCCTAAAAAAGCATCCCAGGAAGTACCAGCAAATAATCCTCAACTACCACCATTATTGGTGATAACCTCTGGAGGACTGGCTTTAGCGGTGATTGCTTTGATTGTGTATAGTAAATTCCAGATGAATAAGCTGGAGAAAAAACTTAAGTTTGAACAATTCCGGGCGCGCGAATTAGAGAAAAAATTTAAGCTGGCGCTGGAAACAATTCGCAAAATGGAAACTAATCCCGATTTGGTTAACTCACGGGACTTTAACCTCGATTATCTGCGAATGCGGATGTCAGAGGAGGTATTTCATTTTGCAATTCTTAATCAAGTGAAGATTCAGATCAAAGATAAAATTACTCAAGCCCTGCGTCCAAATCAAGCACAACTTGGAGCAGTGGGAATTGCTAATAGCGCTGGACGGCAAGTAGATGAAATTTTTGATGTAGAGTATGAAACTGGGACTCCAGGGAACTCTGCCAAGCGAGTGCTGTTTCGGATTCAAATCAGGTTAACGAAGTTACCGACGCAAGCAAGTTCTGCGACTATTAGCCAAATTATTGACTGTATAGAAACTTACCTAAGCCCCATAGAAGACGAAGATAGTTGGCAACCAATAATTCAAGGTCGGATTGCTACCATGCACTGGGATCAAAAGGCTAAACCTACGCCTCTACTGGTGCTGGAGCAATCGAACGAAGGCGTGAATGTGACTTTTCGCACCAGTCGTCAACCAAATGCCCCAACTCCGCCAAACCAACCTGGAATGAAAAAATCAGGCTTGTCTAGACAATAAATTATGGCTGTCATTGGTCATTAGTCATTGGTCATTAGTCATTGGTCATTGGTCATTGGTCATTGGTCATTCACAAAGATTCACAAATGACAAATGACTAAAATCATGACTGAGTAGCTGCATTCGGGGAATTACGAGTTAATAAACCATCTTCCATTTCTACGATGCGATCGGCTATATCTAAAATGCGGTTGTCGTGTGTCACTAATAAGATAGTGGTTCCCTGGTTTTTGGCTAGGCTCTGCATTATTTCTACAACATCGCGTCCTGATTGTTTGTCTAATGCGGCTGTTGGTTCATCTGCTAGCACCAGTGGAGGACGATTTACTAAGGCGCGAGCGATCGCAATTCTTTGTTTTTGTCCACCAGAAAGATTGTCTGGATAATAATCAACTCGTTCTTCTAAACCAACTGACCCCAGCATGGCTTTTGATTTAGCCACTGCTTCTGTTTGAGAAATATGATCATTCAATTCTACCGCCATTTGCACATTTTGCTTCGCTGTCAAGAACCCTAGCAAATTGTGAGCTTGGAAAATATAACCAATGTTGCGTCGCATTTGTACCAGTTTGTTTTGACTAACGCCAACAAGTTCTTCACCTAAAAATTTCAAACTTCCTTCTTGTACAGATCGCAAACCACCAATTAAACTGAGTAATGTTGTTTTACCTGAACCTGATGGCCCAGTCATGATCACAATTTCACCCGAATAAATTTCTAGATTGATGTCAAATAATATCTGTTTTTTCAGGTTGCCTTTGCCATAGTAGTGATTGAGATTTTTAATGGCAATTACAGGTTCTTGTTTCATCATATTTTTGTAAGTTATAAGTTAAGTTTGTCAACAACATTTTTTAATTAATATTGAATTAATTAAAAGATATCGGCTGGATCAGCAGAACGTAATTTTCGGACTGCGATCGCACCAGAAATAACGCACATAAGTATAGTCAAAATCAACACCATTACGGCGCGGTCAAAACTCATAAAAACTGGTAAAAGTGTCGCTTCTCTGGCGCTGTTATACATAAATAAAGAAAAAACAATTCCAGGTATATATCCTAAAACTGCTAACAGTAAAGCCTCTTGAAGAATGACGCTTAATAAATAGTTTTGTGTATAGCCTATTGCCTTGAGAGTAGCGTACTCAGCTAAGTGGTCTGCAACTTCTGTATAAAGAATTTGATAAACAATCACAGTCCCCACAATGAAACCCATCACAGTCCCTAATGTGAAAATAAATCCAATAGCTGTACTACTTGCCCAATAATTCCGCTCAAAATCAATAAATTCTTGCTTAGTTAAAACATTTACCTCGTTAGGTAAATACTTTCGTAATTCTTGGGCGACAATTTTAGGGTTCGCTCCCGGTTTTAATCTAATTAGCCCAATATCAATTAATCCTTTTTGACGATTGCTAAATATCCGCAGAAAGTTAATATCACTTGTAATTAAATTACCATCTGCGCCAAATGATGCACCTAATGTAAATAGTCCCGCTACTTTAATTCGTCTCCTTCGCACTTCTGCCGTTACAGTCTTTCCTTGCTCATAATTAGCAGTAATTGGGCCATACTCTGGTCTAGAAGAACGGTCAAATAAAACGACATCAGGCAGTTTAAGTTTATCTAAATTTTCCTGAACTCCAGGCAGGTTAACCAGGTTATTTTCTGGGTTCATTCCAAAGAGCAGGATACTCCGAGGGCGGCCTGTTACAGGATTTTTCCAGGTTGTAAAATCCAAATATATCGGATGTACTGATTGTACTGCTGGTAAATCTAAAGCTTTATATAACCGTCGTTGAGAAAAGCTTCTCATCGCCAGGACAGCGCTAGATTGACTGTTGATTAAAACAATATCTCCCTGTAAGCTGTTATGGAATCGAACATTACTATAATACAAAGCATCGCGGAAACCGAGCTGCATAAACATCAAAATGTCAGCGAAAGCAATTCCTGCCAAAGCCACAGCTAGGCGAGTTTTTTCCCTTGTCAGTTGTAGCCACGACAGAGGTATTTTTTGATTCATTTTCTAGGCATCCTAGCAGTTAGAGCAAAATTCAAGAGTCAGAAGCAAATTGATCAAACAGCCTAGTTAAGAACATTGCCAATCCAAAATATCAAATCGAAAACTGATAATACTGCTCACCTATAACTTGCTTAGTTATTAATTTCGACAACAACTTTAGCGTAGGTTAAACCAGAAACTTTCTGGCTATCTTCTGGAGATAGAGCAATTTTCACTTCTACGACTCTGGCATCCACGTCTGCTGCTGGATCTGTACTCAGCACATCTTTTTTACCAATTTTTCTACCAATTTCAGTGACAGTTCCCTTTAATTCATTGCTAAATGCTCCATTATCACTGTTGATAGTGGCATTTTGACCAATACGAACTTTACCAATACTGTCTTCGGGGACTTCAGCAATCACAAACATTTGACTGGTTTGGCCAATTTCAGCAATGCCATTTGCACTTATGGCTTCGCCTGACTTGGTGTAAACTTTTAAAATCTCTCCAGCGATTGGGGCTTGAACGTAGCTCAACCTCAGTTCTGCTTCGGCTCTTCTGATATTTGCGATCGCATTACTAACTTGGGCTTGTGCTATCTGCACATCGGTAGGACTAACATCTAAAATTCTGCTCAGTTTGGCCTTTTCTTCATCGATTTGTCTTTGCAAAGTTGCTACAGTTTTGTCGCGGTTAACCTTGGCTTCGATTAGCTGCTGTTGCAAAGTTGCTAAATTTTGGATTTGGTTAGCTCTAGCCTCAGCAATTTGCTGTCGTAAAATTGCCAATGTCTGCTTTAGCGTAGCTTGGCTTTCAGCAACCTGCTGATTAGAAGTTACTGCACTCAAGCGTCTTCTGTCGCGCTCTTGCTGAGAAATCGCACCTTCTCTGTATAAAAAATCATAGCGTCCGGCATCGACTTGAGCATTGCGCTGTTCGGCTCGAATACGTGTAAGCGTTGCTCTCAGCACATCTCTTTGCCCACTAAGTTCAGCTTCTAGGCGATTTACGGTTGCTTGTTGGACAAGTTTATCCCCACTTAACTGAGCTGCAATCCGGGCGATCAGCGCTTGTTGAGCATTCCTTTCCCCAACTAACTGCGCTTGGAGGCGAGCAATAACTGCTCTTTGGGCTTGAATATCTCTTGGAGATCCGGCTCTAACTTGCGCTAAATTCGCACGGGCTTCTTGCACTTTAGCTTTTGCCTCTTCTAGCCCCGCTATTTGGGTATCGCGGTTGTCCAAAATTGCGACAATTTGGCCTTGCTTTACCTGTTCACCCTCTCTCACCAAAAGTTGCTGAATTCGTGACGATGGTGCTAATCCTGAAGATGGGGCAGACAATTTAACAACTTCGCCTCGCGGTTCCAAACGCCCCACAGCACTAATGCTATTGGAAGATGGCATTATGGGCACGGATGTAGTTAGTTTTCTCAGCTGCTCGATTTTAGCTGTACCTAATATGCCGGCGGCGATTACTACGGGTACAGCTACAGCGATACCCCACCAAATTTTAGGTTGTTCACTATTAAATTGCTGCTCACTTGGCTTTGGCTTTTCAGTCACCCTTGACATAGTATGTTGCCCGTTTATCTGAATTGTGCTGATGGAAGTAAAAATAAAGGGTTTTTAATCAACAGCCAGCCGTTTAGGATAAACAACAGTGGTTTACAGCTGAGTATGACTTTGCAAAATAGTGTTTTCTATAGTGCTTCTCGTTTGGATGCAATATACTTTGACCTCTCTCCAAACCTCTCTCCTAAAAGGAGAGAGGCTTTGATGCTGACTTACTCCCCTTCCGTTGTAGGGAAGGGGTTGGGGGTTAGGTCTGTATTGAAACTGAGAAGCACTATAGTAGCTGGCTATTCAATAACTCTCAGTATTATTGAGACACAAGTGCAATGGCAATACGGTTCGGATAAGACTTGATCCCCCCAACCCCCCTTAAAAAAGGGGGGCTAAGAACGGCTCTATTTCCCCCTTTTTAAGGGGGACTAAGGGGGATCTTTAAGGGCTATGCACCTTAACCGAACCGTATTGAGTGCAATGGGAGTTAGCAGAATTCACAAGCAGGATGAATCTAGATGTAGAGATGTGATATGTCGCGTCTCTATACAAAATCCCAAATTGGTATGATGCGGTACTGTACTGCTACATTCACTACGGCTACAATTAGTCACAAAATTGAAAAGAAACATCAAAAATAGATTGTTACCTTTGGTGGATACAATCTTGCTACAAAAGTTAGTCTTCCTTAAGTCAATCAACGATTAATTAACTAAAAAATATCTGTCATTCTGGTCAATGAGTTAGCAGTGTTAGTTGCTTGCACCTACCAAAACAACAAACCATTTTGTGATATTCGCTTCAAAGACCTTACTATTCTCCCTGTTGCTGTTTTGGGACTCCATTAAACTCTCGTTGAATGAATTCTACATTTATCCCTTAAGAGAAAACGTAACGGAGCTTACAGATGTGGCAGATGGAAGTCTCGCAAACCAAGCAAAGGTGAAACCCCTAGCATTAACGAAACAATTGATCAGGCTCATCGGTGGTCGGACTGGGCGCTAAAGATGGCGATAGTCGTGGTTTGGCTAGGGCGCTGACAGAATTAGCCCTTTTTGCGTTCTCATCCTCTGCATGGGAACCAGAGAGTGATGGTACGAGCTTTTTTCGACTTTTAGATATCTGACATTTTTGTAAAACTGCCATGCTTCCGTTCAACAGGGCTAATATTGAATTGTATCAATATGGAATAGACGAAATAGATAATCATAAGGTGCAACGATGGCATACAGCGATTTTAGTCTCGCTAAGGTGAAAAAGAGTTTTGACTTAAGACTCGATGAAACTCGTAATTTATTTGCTGATACAAAACCTGTGACACCATCAGAAACTCTGAGAACAATTTTAATTGATTACATTCCTTTAGCAACTGCGATCGCCACCGAAAAAGCTAGATCAGAGTTTTTAATTGCACCAATTCTCGCAGAGGTTAGACGATTATTAAATAATCAGATATCACTGTTTTCTGGGAATGAATTTAATGTTGATGCAACTCAAGGCTTGCAAGGTTTTTGCGATTACATTATCAGCAATTCCCAGGAGCAATTATTTATTTCTGCTCCGGTAATGTTTATTTTTGAGGCGAAAAAAGAAGATATTATCGGCGGTCTTGGTCAATGTGTAGCGGCAATGATTGCGGCGCAGTTGTTCAATCAAAATCAAGGCAATGAAGTTGGGCGGATTTATGGTTCGGTCACGAGTGGAACTAACTGGAAATTTTTATTTTTAGAAGATACGACTGTTTATATAGATTTGACTGACTATTATATTAAAGAAGTTGATCAAATTTTGGGTATTTTATTGCAACCTTTTCAGCCTGTTTTAACTGCTGTTTGAATATATAGCAGCCAACAGGTAATCCATAAGGGTGCGGCTATTGTTAAAAGATGGTTAATGAGTAAAAGTCAGTGTGCTGATTTAACTACCTGGTCAATGTTTAAAATTTGCTAAAAAATAAGAGAGGTTAAAGATGCTAAATGCAGTTGAATTTCAAGCAAAGATTCAAAATGGTTTAATTCAGATTCCCGATGAGTACAAACAAGAACTCCATGAAGGAGATGATATTAAAGTAATCGTTTTGGTGACGAAAAAATCATCTAAAAAAAGAGACATAATTGATGAATTAACAGAAAATCCTGTTCAAGTTGATGGTGTACTCAGCCGTGAGGAAATTTATAACCGATAATTATGAGTTCTAGTGCATCTTTTATTGATACAAATGTTTGGCTTTATCGTTTATTTGACGACAAAAAGCTGGAGGTTACAGAAACAACAAGAAAGCGTGATATCGCTATTGCAATTACGCAAACTGAAGGAATCATCATTAGTACGCAAGTTGTGAATGAGGTTGCTGCTAATTTGCTCAAAAAAGCAGCCTTCAACGAAGAGCAAATAAAAGCTGTGATTCAGTCGCTTTATCATCGCTGCACTGTGGTAGAGTTTAATCTGACTATTTTTGAATCTGCATCACATATCCGCAGTCGATATAATTTTTCTTATTGGGATAGTCTAATTATTTCTTGTGCCCTATCTGCAAAAGCAAGTATCCTCTATTCTGAAGATATGCAAGATGGGTTAGTAGTAGCTGGTCAATTCGAAATTGTGAATCCATTTAAAAAAGGCTAGAAACCGCATTTAAGCTGTCTCTAGCCTTATTCTAGTTAATGGGCAGTACCAGACTCGAACTGATGACGTCCTGCTTGTAAGGCAGGCGCTCTACCAACTGAGCTAACCGCCCTTTTGACTAATCCTTAACTAATATAGCAAAACATTTGGCATTGCGCTAGTAGTTTTAAGAAAATCTTTTTTTCTCTTATACTGACTCAGTATTAAGTTACTCAGGATTTAGGATGCCCTCTGGTCGGACGCACGATCGCATTACTATGTATGCTCTGCCGTTGGTGGCGGGGGTTACTTTCTGGCAAACTCGCAGTAGCAATGCGACTTTGTTGGTTGCAGGTGGATTTCTCTTTGGTGGGCTGATGTTTGGCCCCGATTTGGATATCTACTCTGTGCAATTTCAACGCTGGGGTTTCTTGCGCTGGATTTGGCTACCTTATCAAAAAAGTCTCCGTCATCGTTCTTTTTTATCCCACGGGCCGATTATTGGCACGATCCTGCGGGTAATTTATCTGGGCTGTTTGCTGGCTATTTTGGCAATTTTCGGGTTGGCGATCGCCCAAAGGTTGGGGAATCTCAGTTTTACTTGGCAGGATTTGGGTGGAACTGTGGGGCGATCGCTCGTGGATTACGATACTGAATATATTGCTTTGTTTTTGGGGTTGGAACTCGGCGCGATGAGTCATTCTCTTAGCGATTGGGGCGGTTCGGCATATAAGCGCTTTCAAAAACAGGGGGTTCGGGGGTTGCTTCCTAGTGGCAAAATTAAGAAGCGGAAGGTGATTAGTCGGAGTAAGGCTAAGAAATGAGTTTTTAAACGCAAAGGTACGCAAAGGGAAGCGCAAAGGTACGCAAAGGTATGGAAAATAAAGATGAGGTTTTGGGGGCGTTGCAGGAGTTGATTGAGGTGGTGGAGAGGTTGCGATCGCCTGATGGGGGTTGTCCTTGGGATTTGGCGCAAACTGCCGAAACGCTTATGCCTTATGTGATTGAGGAAGCTTATGAGGTGGTGGATGCGATTAAGAATGGGGATAAAAATGCGATCGCGGAAGAGTTAGGGGATTTACTATTGCAGGTGGTATTGCAAGCCCAAATTGCTAGCGAATCTGGGCAATTTACTATGAAGGAAGTAACTCAGGGGATTTCCCAAAAGTTGATTCGCCGTCATCCCCATGTTTTTGGTGATGTGTCGGTGGCCAGTGTGGATGAGGTGCGGCAAAATTGGGAACAAATCAAAGCTGCGGAAAAGGGCGAAGCATCTCCAGACACGCAAAAATTTAGTGCTAAACTCGCTCGTTATGGGCGCACTCTTCCCCCAATGACGGCGGCGATGAAGATTTCTCAAAAGGCTGCGGCTGTTGGGTTTGAATGGGAAAATATTGATGGTGTGTGGGATAAGTTTCATGAGGAGTTGGGGGAGTTTCAACAGGCTTTGGCTGAAGAAACACCAGAGCGACAACAAGCAGAATTAGGCGATTTACTGTTTGCAGTTATTCAGCTAGCCCGTTGGCATAATCTTGACCCTAGTGTTGCTTTGCAGGGTACGAATCAACGGTTTGTCCAGCGTTTAGAAAAAATGGAGGCAGTTGTTGATCGCCCTTTTTCTGATTACAGTTTGGATGAGTTAGAAACTCTTTGGCAACAGGCAAAAGCTCAACTTGCCAAGGAGCAGTAATACAAATGGAACTCAGGTTGATAAAATCAGGAAAAAGTAAAGATTTGTGCTATGACTATTCTTAATATTGCTTCTCCCCTAATTACGATCGCTCAACTAACCCGCCAAGCTGCAAGTAAGCTAGCACTTCTGTCTACTGAGTCTAAAAATCAAGCACTTGTTGCGATCGCTCAAGCTTTAGAATCAGCTAAAGATGAAATTTTACAAGCAAATGTTGCTGATTGTGAAGCTGCAACTGCGGAAGGAATTCCTAAACCACTTTATAAACGCTTGCAGTTGGATGAATATAAATTAAAAGATGCGATCGCTGGGGTGCGAGATGTGGGTAAACTGGATGATCCAGTTGGTAAAGTACAGATTCACCGCGAACTCGACGCTGGTTTAATTCTCAAGCGGATTACTTGTCCTTTGGGGGTTTTGGGGATTATTTTTGAAGCACGTCCAGAAGCGGCGATTCAAATTGTCTCTTTAGCGATTAAGTCGGGTAATGGTGTGATCCTCAAAGGTGGAAAGGAAGCAGTACGTTCTTGTGAAGCGATCGTTAAGGTAATTAAACAAGGATTATCTCATACCGCTGTTAACCCTGATGCGGTGCAATTGTTGACAACTAGAGAAGAAACTTTAGAACTTTTGAAGTTAGATAAATATGTAGATTTAATTATTCCTAGAGGTTCTAACTCTTTTGTGCAATTTGTGCAGGAAAATACTCGCATTCCGGTATTAGGTCACGCCGATGGAATTTGTCATCTATATATAGATAAAGCAGCCGATATTTCTGTTGCAGTTTCGATTACCGTTGATGCTAAAGCTCAATATCCTGCTGTTTGTAATGCTATTGAAACTTTGCTAGTTCACTCCTCGATTGCTACAGAATTTTTACCAAAAGCTGCTGAGGCTTTGCAAAAATGCCATGTGGAATTAAGAGGCGATAAACGTACCTTGGAAATCTTACCTAATATTAAAACTGCAACAGAAATAGACTGGGAAACAGAGTACAGCGATTTTATTTTGTCGATTAAGATTGTAGATTCTATAGAAGATGCGATCGCACATATTAACGAATATGGTTCTCGTCATACTGATGCGATTATTACTGAAGATTTAGCAGCTGTGGAAACTTTCTTTGGACTGGTAAATTCAGCCAATATCTTCCACAATTGTTCTACCCGATTTGCTGATGGTTTCCGCTACGGTTTCGGTGCAGAAGTAGGGATTAGTACCCAACAAATGCCTCCCCGTGGCCCCGTTGGTTTAGAAGGATTGGTGACATACAAATATCAAATGACTGGTGATGGTCATATTGTAGCTACTTACACCGGGGCGAATGCTAAGGCTTTTACGCATCAGGATTTGGGCTAAAACATCTCAGAGTTATGGGCTTTAGTAACGGCACCCGACGTAAGCATATTTTAGTGATTGAGTATGACAAAATCATCGCCAGCTGATTAATTAGTTATTAAACTAATGCTTTCAGTAACGCTTGAAGCTTAAGCTGCACCTCTGCAAACTCTCTATCAGGATCAGAACCGGCGACTATACCAGCACCAGCATACAATCTCGCGCGATCGCCATCTATTAATGCTGAACGAATTCCCACAATAAACTCACAATTTCCGTGAGAATCTATCCAACCCAGAGGCGCAGCATATAAACCCCTCTCAAAGCTTTCGTAATGACGAATTTCGGCACAAGCAACATCTCGTGCTGCACCAGCAACGGCTGGTGTAGGATGCAATTGCGCGACAATCTTTAATGGATGAATGTTAGCCGGAACTATAGCACTGATTGGTGTCCATAAATGCTGAATGTTGGATAATTGTCGCAGACGGGGTGCTAATATTTGCGGTAATAAACCTAGCTGGGATAAGCGTTGAGTTATGAAATCAAGTACCAATGAATGTTCATGCTTTTCTTTTTCACTATTGAGTAAGCGATTAGCATTGGCTGCATCTTCAGCCGGGGTTTTACCTCGTGGTGCAGAACCAGCTAAAGCATCTGTGATTAAGTGTTGATTATTAATACTAATTAATCTTTCTGGACTTGCACCAATAAAGTTTTGTCCTTTGCCATTACTTGTAGAAAAAATATAACAATTCGGATGTATACGCCTGAGATTATTTAATGATTTAATTAAGTCAAAGTTATTACTTGATTTTACATCTAATATATCCGCTAGAACAATCTTACTTAGATGACTAGACCGAATTTTTTCTAAAGCAGAAGTTACTGAAGATTTAAATTTAGCAGCATTGGTAATAGATTTTTTGTAGAACTTTGTCGGAAAATTAATATCTGGATAATAATATTCTAAAGATTGAATAAATTCAATTTTATTTTGCACATTCTCCAACAATCTTTGAATATTTACATTTGCAGTAATCATTGTATTCGTTACTAATATGCATCGCTGATTTTTCACAGCCACTTGCCAACGGGGTAAAAAAACGGTAGCAGATGGAAATGGATAATCTACTTGGGCATTTTTATCAAAAAAGCTGAAATAACAAAAAAAGTGAGGGCCAGAAAAAGGTTGGTTAGTATTTCCAAAATTAATGATATTTTTTAGACAAGATTTGATAAAATATTCGGCTTTAGTAAAACGTTCTGTGCCATCAATTTGTAATTTTGTTATAGCATCAATTGCCGCGATCGCTTCTCCTTTGCCTCTGTCCTCAAAGTAAAAATTTATTTCATTTGCTTGTGTAAATTTATCCAATACAAGTAAAGGATCAACTAAATCGATCTCTTGGGAGATACTGACAATTTGCCTACAATTATTTTTGAGGCACTTTTCTTGCACTGTTAACAGAAATTGATATAAATCTTTGTGCTGTACAAAAAAGTTGTTACGACATGGTGAAACTGTCATGGATCTATAGTAAATTTTTTTTAAGTTAACTTCCTAAGCTGTAATTAATCGTGGTCGTATTTCTACAGGTAACATATTAAGTTGCCATTTTACCAGCGTAGAGTTTGCCTGATTCGTGGTGTTCTCAAACTCTGATAAGCTAGTTCTAGTTTGGACTGCAACTTCAGTTGTACTAAGTACCAAGTGCTGAATCCTGAGCAGAACTCCACGACTAAAGTCTCTTGTGTTAGTAATATTACGACGTTTTAATTAATCACGACTGATGACTACCAACCAGATTTCATATCCCAACACTAAGTTATGGATGGCAGCGATTAAACCGCCGATGTATAGCGTTGCCATTATGCCCATTTGGGTAGGAACAGCAGTAGCATTTGCGGAAACTAAAATTTTCAATGGTGCAGTATTTTCTACTTTTGTAGCTGCGGCAATTTTAATTCTTGCCTGGGAAAATATTAGTAATGATGTCTTTGATTCCGAAACAGGAATTGATCAAAATAAGCACCATTCTCTGGTGAACTTAACAGGCAATAAGCTATTAATATTTTGGTTAGGAAATTTGTGTTTAGGTTTGGGTTTGTTGGGCATAGTAGCGATCGCGTTTTGGCAACAAGATCCAACTGTGATCGGCATAATTCTGTTATGCTGCGGTCTAGGTTATATGTACCAAGGTCCTCCCTTTCGCTTAGGATATCAGGGTTTAGGCGAAATCCTTTGCTTTTTTGCCTTTGGCCCCTTAGCAGTGGAAGCAGCATACTACAGCCAAACCCAAACTTGGTCAATAACGAGTTTAGCAGCCTCAGTGATTGTCGGGATTGCCACAACTTTAATTTTATTTTGTTCACACTTTCACCAAGTTAAGGATGACATAGCGGCAGGTAAGCGATCGCCTATCGTCCGTCTGGGAACAGCAAAAGGTGCCCAACTCCTAGTTTGGCTCACTGGCAGCATTTATCCCCTCACCTTGCTGTTTGTGCTGTGCGGAATTTCTCCAGCTTGGACATTGCTGAGTTGGGTGAGTTTACCCTTTGCCTTTAAATTATGCCGCCATGTCCAAGAAAATCACAACCAGCCTGACAAAGTTAGTAACTGTAAATTTATTGCCGTAGCTGTGCATTTTTGGAGTTGCTTGCTGTTAGGTTTGGGATTTATGCTTTAGCAATTAATGCGTTATCAATTTAAATTTCGTCCCTATCAGCGAAGATTTTTGCGATCGCTTACTACCAATCACGGTATTTGGGATACTCGTGAAGGCATTATCCTTCGTCTTACCGATGAAACTCTTAGAGTCGGCTGGGGAGAAATTGCCCCTATTAGCTGGTTTGGTTCCGAAACCCTAGAACAAGCCTTAGATTTTTGTCGCCAACTCCCAGCAGAAATCACAGATGAGATAATTTTCTCCATCCCAGATGAGTTACCAGCTTGTCAATTTGGCTTTGAGTCGGCGCGAGAGATGGGGAGTGGGGGAGATAATTTTATAACTCCTAACTCTTCACTCTTCTACAGTGCTTTATTACCAGCCGGGGAAGCGGCTTTAAATCAATGGGAAACGCTGTGGGAAGAGGGATATCACACGTTTAAGTGGAAAATTGGGGTGTATGCGATCGCTGATGAACTAGAAATTTTTAACTTACTTACGCACACCTTACCAGCTTCGACTAAACTGCGTTTAGACGCTAATGGGGGACTCAGTTATGAAGAAGCTAAATTATGGCTGTGGACTTGCGACAATCTCAAAGCAAATGCTCAATTATCCCTAGAAATTGAATTTATTGAACAACCGCTACCCGTTGAGCAATTTCGGGGGATGTTGGAATTGAGTATGAGTTATGAAACTGCGATCGCTTTAGATGAATCTGTCGCCACACTTGGGCAACTCGCCGCTTGTCATCAACAAGGTTGGCGAGGGATTTTTGTGATCAAACCTGGGATAATCGGCTCACCATCTCGTTTGAGAAAGTTTTGCCAACAGCATAAAATTGATGCTGTATTTTCATCAGTATTTGAAACTGCGATCGCCAGACTTGCAGCACTACAATTAGCAGCCGAATTATCCCAAAACAACAGAGCAGTTGGTTTTGGGATCAACCATTTTTTTGAACAAGAAGAAACCTGGTTTGAAAATCTATGGAACGACCTTTAGACTGTCTTAAAAACCTAGTTCAACATGATTGGCTGATTGGTTATAATAGTCGTCAATTTAATGAAATAGCTCAAGAATTATATTTAGAACTAACACAGTTATCAGGGTGTGGAACACCACCAAAAATTATTTTAGCTGAACGCGAACCATTACGGTTTTTAGCAAGTTTTATTGCTGCTTGTGCAGCTAATTGTCCAGTTTTCCTTTGTAACCCCGACTGGGGAACACAAGAATGGCAACAAGTCTTTGATTTAATACAGCCCAATATCATTTGGGGAAAACTCCTGCACTCCCCCACTCTCCCACTCCCCCACTCAGCACGGGCTAAACGCCCCGCTACCGCTAACAGCACTCAGCACGGGCTAAACGCCCCGCTACCGCTAACAGCACTGATTATGATTCCTACAGGTGGTTCATCAGGACAAATTAAATTTGCTATTCACACTTGGGAAACTCTCGTAGCATCTGTACAAGGATTTACAGAATACTTTCAATTAAAGGAAGTCAATTCTTTTTGTGTATTACCGCTACATCACGTAAGCGGTTTAATGCAATTTATGCGCTCTTTCACCACCGTAGGTAAACTAGCAATTCTGCCATTCAAAACATTAGAAGCAGGTCAAATATTAAATATTAAACAATCTGATTTTTTTATATCTTTAGTACCAACACAGTTACAACGTCTCCTAGAAAATCCAGAATTAACTAAATGGTTATCCCAATTTAATACTGTACTTTTGGGAGGTGCACCAGCATGGAACGAACTACTAGAAAAAGCAAGATTCCATCATATCAGGTTAGCCCCAACCTATGGCATGACAGAAACAGCCTCTCAAATTGCTACCCTCAAACCAGATGATTTTCTTAATGGAAAAATTAGCAGTGGTGAGATTCTACCCCACGCTCAAGTAACAATTCGCAATCAACAAGGCGAAATTTTAACTTCAAATAAAATCGGAAATATCATCATCCATGCTCAATCTCTAGCCCTTGGCTACTACCCTGAAATATGGGAAAACAAAGACGCTTTTCAAGTAGATGATTTAGGTTTTTTAGACGAGCAAGGTCATTTAAATATTGTCGGACGTAACAGTGATAAAATCATTACAGGAGGAGAAAATGTCTACCCACTAGAAATTGAGTCAGTAATCAGAGCTACTCAAATGGTTGCTGATATTTGTATAATCGGCATTCCAGATAAATACTGGGGACAAGCATTAACAGCTATTTACATTCCCAAAAAATTAAATACTTCTGCTTTAGAAATCCAAACCTTACTCAAAGATAAACTTAGTAAATTCAAAATCCCTAAATATTGGATTCCTCAGCAAACTTTACCCCGTAACTCTCAAGGTAAAATCAACCGCCAACAGTTACAGCAAATAGCCAGAGAATTCCTCCAAAACCCCATTACATAATCTCTCTTGACTTTCTTCTCTCTGCTTCCTCCGCGTCTCTGTGGTTCGTTTCCAACCACCGAATTATCTCATTAGACAATTCTTGCTTACTTCTACTAATTGCATCAATACAAATATGTCTAGTAATAGCCTTCGCAACTACCACATCAGCAATTGTAATTTCGTAAGTAATTTCAAACTTATCAACACCTAATTTTTGGGGAATTAAACTAATTATCAACTTGTCTCCACCAAACATCGGGCGCAAAAAATCTACATTAGCATGAACAATAGGATAAGCTATGGATGGATTAGTAAAAAAATCTTTGAGATTAATATTTGATGCTTCTAAAGATTCTTCATAAGCTTCATGACAAATAGCTAAAACGTTGGCAAAATACACTACTCCAGCAGCATCAGTATCTTGAAAATGAACCGTGCGGTTATAAATAAAAGGCATTTTTGATCATTCAAAAGTAAAATAAAAAACTACAAACTAATTAGGCGATCGCTTCTATATTAAAGCCAATGGTGGAACATCGAAATCATTAAATGAGCAAATATCGTAAGGTGAAGTTGCTAAAGCCCTTACCAACTTACCATCAAGAGTCAGCAAAGTAGCATCAACTTGCTGTGAAAGCGCAACATAAGAAGCATCATAAGCAGAAATGCCATAACTCAAGCCGATACTAACTGCATCCGCCATCAAGTCAGCTGTGGAAACAACACGCAACGGAAAAGCTTTGAGAGTGGCTAAATCTCTCTGAACCTCAGCAGCAGTGTACATCCTTGCACGGACATACTTCCAGAAGGCGTTAGCACACTCAATGTAAAAAAGGTCTGGAACAAATATTTCTGTCTGTGGATTGCTAAGATGTCCGAAGAGTTGATTAACTTTAGCAGTTAGTGGATCAGCGATAAAATACTTGATGCACACACTGGTATCTACTACGCATCTGAGAGGATTGCTCATCTATCGCGGTCTTCTCGAATTAGTTCAGTACTATCAAGTAATCCAAAGTCTGCTGGATTCAATCGGCGGCGATCGCGATTACTTTCTTCTAGGAGTTTTGGTACATTCTGTCGTTTCTGTTCTTCTGTTAGCTGTGCTTCAGTTGTCAAAGCTTGTTCTAACAGAGTTATAACTTGGGCGTTAATTGAACGGTGCTGAGACACTGCTAACTCTTGCAGCTTTGTATACAAGTCATCGGGTAAATTTCTTACATAAAGGGTAGCCATCGCTTTACCTACAAGCAGAATTTATGATAATGATAGCAGAATGCAAGCGTTCAGATTCAAATAATTCGTAATTAAGTTTTGTGGCGGGGTTTAAATCCCGTTATGAAACTTGCTGAATGAATGGATGAAATGTTATGTATTAAAATCTAAAACTCCTTATCCTCTCTGCGTCTCTGCGCCTCTGCGTGAAAAAAATCATCCCGCATTCATGCAACGCCTTGCTATGCAACTTAAACCCACAGAATTTGTTAAAACAAAAAGTACCTCTGCGCCATTGGTAAAACTGTCGCAGGTTCACAAATAAGTAACTCACCATCAGCCCTTACTTGGTATGTTTCTGGATCAACTTCAATGTGGGGTAGTGCATCATTCAACTTCATATCCCGCTTACTCAATTGGCGTGTCCCGGAAACTGCAACTGCTGTTTTTTGTAAACCTAACTGTGTAGGAATTTGCCTCTCTAAAGCTGCTTGCGAAACAAAAGTTAATGATGTGGCATGACGTGCACCTGCAAAACTACCAAACATCGGTCGCATATACACTGGTTGCGGTGTGGGAATACTGGCGTTAGCATCGCCCATTTGCGACCATGCAATCATTCCGCCTTTAATTACTATCTCTGGTTTTACGCCAAAAAACGCCGATCGCCACAAACATAAATCTGCTAATTTTCCCTCTTCCACTGAACCCACATATTGAGCAATTCCGTGAGCGATCGCTGGGTTAATCGTATATTTTGCAACATATCGCTTCACCCGATTATTATCAGCTTGTCCATCTCCTGTAAGACTTCCCCGTTGCACCTTCATTTTGTGAGATGTCTGCCAAGTGCGAATTATCACTTCGCCTACTCTTCCCATTGCTTGAGAATCGGAAGAAATCATGCTAAATGCGCCTAAGTCGTGCAAAATATCTTCCGCAGCAATGGTTTCCCGACGAATGCGAGACTCGGCAAAGGCAACATCTTCAGCGATCGCTGGATCGAGGTGATGACATACCATCAACATATCCAGGTGTTCATCTAAAGTATTGACGGTGTAAGGGCGTGTGGGGTTGGTGGAAGATGGTAGAACATTGGCTTGGCCGCAAACTTTGATGATATCTGGTGCGTGTCCGCCACCTGCGCCTTCGGTGTGGTATGTGTGGATGACACGATTCTTAAAAGCTGCGATCGTATCTTCCACAAATCCGGCTTCATTCAGGGTATCAGTATGAATCGCTACTTGTATATCATATTCATCAGCAACACTGAGGCAAGTATCAATTGCTGCGGGTGTGGTTCCCCAGTCTTCATGTAGTTTTAACCCCATTGCACCGGCGGCTACTTGTTCTACAAGTCCTTGGGGTTGACTGGCGTTACCTTTACCCAAAAATCCTAAGTTTACGGGAAAAGCATCAGCAGCTTGCAGCATCCGGTAAATGTTCCAGGGGCCTGGGGTGCAGGTAGTGGCATTTGTACCCGTAGCCGGCCCAGTACCACCGCCAATCATCGTAGTAATCCCAGAAGCGATCGCCACTTCAATCTGTTGGGGACAAATAAAATGAATATGGGCATCAATACCGCCAGCAGTGAGAATCATTCCTTCACCAGCTAAGGCTTCAGTTCCGGGGCCGATAATAATATCTACATTGTCTTGAATATAAGGATTCCCGGCTTTACCAATTTTGAAAATTTTGCCATCTTTAATGCCAATATCCGCTTTGACAATACCCCACCAATCGAGAATTAAGGCATTAGTAATGACTAAATCAACAGCACCATCGGCGTTAGAAATGGGGGATTGTCCCATCCCGTCTCGGATGACTTTACCGCCGCCAAATTTCACTTCATCGCCGTAGGTGGTGAAATCTTGTTCAACTTCAATAAATAATTCTGTGT
>Ga0209591_10000504_pt1 | contig 50320 bp, 46 predicted proteins | sample MAT01_FD_187207 | JGI IMG/M metagenome (GOLD analysis project Ga0209591, IMG submission 187207) | Freshwater microbial communities from Lake Fryxell liftoff mats and glacier meltwater in Antarctica - MAT-01 (SPAdes) (version 2) | ecosystem: Environmental > Aquatic > Freshwater > Ice > Liftoff...
TTGTTGGGGGATGTTGTCGATGGGCAAGCGTTCCCACTGACAGCCGGTATGCAGTCGGTACAGGATGTAGTTGAAGATCTTGTAAAGCGGGATGCGGCATTCGTAGCCTCGTTTAGCAACGCTCAAGTATGGACGGATGTACTGTTCGAACTGTTCTTGCGTTAAACTTACCGGGATAGTGCTCATGGTGGTTTACCTTTGGTCAGGTTTTTCCTCCCATGATGCACTATCTATCGCTTTTTTCAAAAGTCTCAATTAGTTCAATATCTAAAACTCAAATTCATCAAAATCTTTGCACAGCACCAACGGCCCTTTATAGGTTTCTTGCGCTTCGGGAATCAGCGGCGTAGGGTCGGTATTCCAGACCTGATAATGAATCAGATAAAGCGATTTCGCATTGGCTTTAGTTGCCAGTTCCCCTGCTTGTCGCGCTGTACTATGACCGGGCGGCGGGCCGGCGGCTTCATGAATGAGGATGTCGGCATCATGCGCTAATTCCAAAAGCGAGGGCGTGGGCGCGGTATCGCAGCTATACGCCAACACATTCCCCGTAACCTTATTCTCGATTCGTAGGCCAATCGTCGGCACAAAATGATCGACAGGCCATGCCGTGATCTTAAAATCCTCGTTTTCCAAAACTGGGGCGCGGGGACGTTCACTCACACGATGGAAGGCCACCGGGAAAAAACCGGGCCAATCTTGCCAACCATAACCCGCCATTAAATCTTCAGTACGGTTAATACAGTGATGCAAGCCATAAAAACGCAGCGGCGCTTGTCTTCCCAGCAGCCACATGTGCATCATCATGTTCGGTACGCCCGATACATGGTCGGGATGAAAATGCGTCAAGATCACATCCTGCAAGGCTTCGTCGTCTATGCCCCGTTCCTTGAGCTTACCCAACGGATTTGAACCCGCATCGACCAATACAGGGGTGTCACGCTCACCAATCAAGACGAAATGGGTGTAATCATGCTTGGCATCGTTAACAGCGGCTGCCGAGCCGAGAATGAGGATTCGAGCCATAATCACCTCAATGATAGATTGATAAAAATGAGTCCGATGAAAAAATACGCACACTCGTCATACATTATAAACCGAGTGTGCGTTTATATGCTGTTTTATTCGGGTTGAGTCGCGGTATTGAATTACAACCCGCGCAAAATCATCAATACCACACGCGGCGTGACTACCGATTCCAAAAACGCGGCGATCAACAGCCCCGGTATGATAACGCCTAAAACCAGCTTTAACGTATCCCCCAACGTCACAATCCAAGCATGACCCACCGTGTCGCCCTGTGGCGGTTTGGTAATGACCGCGCCTAAACGCAGCGCAATCGCCGTAGCAATGATGATGATGGGTATTTCAACAATGCCATGCGTCAGAATCGCGCCGATAATCAGCATCGGGCTGTAACCCGCGATCAATACTTGGCTGGAGATGTAACCCAAAATAGCAAATGTAAGCGGGGTTAATACCAAAGCCGCCACGCCGAAAGTAAACGTCGCCAGAATGAGCGCGGCTAAAAGCACGCGTGCATTCTGAGAGAAGATAAACATCATCGCCTGTCCCTGCGTGGATGTACTTAAAAACGTATTTAAGAAACCTGCAGCGGTAGAAAATTCTTCCTGTGCGGGAAGGTAGGGCGCAATCTGCCAGCGCGGTATCAACCCGACGACAGCACCCGCTATAAAAGCCGTGAGGAAAACACCCAGCGAAATCAAAGCCGGGACTTTCAATCGTTTTAGGCTGAACGGAATCGCACGGCGATACCAATCGAGAAGATTACGGGCTGGTGTTCCTTTGTCATCAACAGCGCGCATATATAACCCAATTTTTGCCAGTATTCCACGCAGCGCTAGTTTATCAATCGTGCGTCCGAGAAGTTCTTCCCGGTTAAAAATGCTGTTGCCGACGCGCAGCAGTAAAATCACAACAACGAGCATCCCCGCGATAATCGCCCACAGTGCCGCAATTCCACGCGGCGACTCGGCATCCGGCGCGAGGAACATAATGATGCTCTCGCCGTTGATGATAAGCGTCATCGGAATAATGATAAAACTAGCCAGCAGATTCGCGGCGCGGGTGCTGGTTGTTTGGCTGGAAACCACTACTGCCCCCGTCACCATCACCAACGCTTGCACCGTCGTCAGCAGGATAATCTGAATAATCAGCATCGGTTGGGGTCGCCATGCTAAATCGCTAAAAAGCAGTGTCGCAAGATAAACGAACATCCCGCCGTAACTGGAAACCAGCGGCGGAATCATCGCTGCCAGTGTTTTCCCAACGTAAAGTTCGGTATTCGTCAGCGGCGTACTGAGCAGCGGCTCAAGGCTGCGGCGTTCTTTTTCACCCACGAAGGTTTCTAGCGCAATCACCAGCGAAATCGAAATCGGGAAAAACCCAACGATCATCAATAAGAACGGAATCGTGCGCTCACCGATCAACTCCGCGCCGTAATTGCTCAAAAAACCAGAAAACCGTGCTGCCACCCACTGTGCCAGAAACGGAAACATAAACGTCAGAATGATAATCGGCCCCAAAATACGCCAATCCCGAAAGCTGTCGCGCACTTCACGTCGGGTAATGATGAGTGCATTCGAAAGCGTGTACCGGAACTCCGTCCAACGACTCCGAGGCGGCTCATAACTGTGGTCAAAAGTTTCGTTAACGGTTGTCGCCATCGGGGGATGCCTCATCTTCTTTAACGACTTGCAGATAAATATCTTCCAAAGTGCGCGTTACAGGCGATAAAGTCACCACATCAATGCCTAGTCCTGTGACATAACGCAGCAATGCAGGATTGGTGACATAAGGATCAGCAACGGTATAACGCAGCCAATTGATTCCCGTATCGGATACATCAACCATCTGTGCAAGGTCTTTAGCTAATCCATTAAGTTCCCCGTTCACACGCAGTTCCATCAACGGCTCACCCACAAATTCACGCGCAAGTTCGTCAAATGTTCCGCCAGCGATAATCCGCCCTTGCCGGATGATGGCGATGCGATTCGCTAAAACTTGTGCTTCGGTTAGATTATGAGTCGTAATCATGAAGGTGCGCTGCTCATCGCGTTGTAGTTCAATAATGGCATCACGCACTTGCTTGGCACTCAGAGGATCCATGGCGGAGGTCGGTTCATCCAAAAGCAGTACAGGCGGGTTATGCAGCATCGCCCGCACGAGGGCTAATTTCTGCTTCATGCCTTTGGAGTATTCGCCCAATCGCTTGTTTAAAGCGAAAGTTAGCCCGAAACGCTCCATCAAGTTCAGGGCATTTTTCTGGCGCACTTCGCGGGAAAGATGATAAATCTCGCCGAAAAAATCCAGATATTCCAGACCTTTCATCCGTTCATATAAGCCGTGTTGTTCCGTCAGAACGCCAACTTTGGAGCGCACTTTCTGCGGCTCTTGCACAACATCATAGCCCGCGATTTTTACAGAACCAGAGGTCGGCGGCAGAATGGAAGTCATCATACGGACGGTAGTGGTTTTGCCAGCACCGTTGGGGCCTAAAAGTGCGAGTACTGCCCCGGCAGGTACAGAGAGGGTGACTTTATCGACAGCACGAAAGCCGTCAAAGTCTTTAGTGAGTTCGTTGCATTCAATCATGAACTTTACCCGGTTAATTATTCGACACGGATTTATTATCGCACAGGTTTGGGTGAAGGAAGTATTAAAAAGCAAAAAGCCCCTAAAGTTAGGGGCAGTTGTTTAAGAGAGTGACAAGTAAAATACTACTATTTCACTTTTAACTTGTCACTTTCAACTTTTCTACTTAATTAAGCATTATCAGAAGCAGGTGTCACCGACACAGACTCTGCCGATTCATAGCTCGTCACGACACCCGGACGGTGACGATAGACCAGCATCCCAACCGCCAAAATAAAGGCGATGATGCACACTAACTGCGACATATTCACTTCTGTACCGCCGATGTTCACCAGCGTCACTTCTACGCGGATAAACTCTAATAAGAAGCGCACAAAGGCATACTGCGCCACATAAATCAGGAAGAAATCACCCGCACGAAAGCGGCTGCGGTTACGATTGTAGAGGAAAAGCAGCACGAAAAAGGCCGCGAGATTCCACAGCGATTCATAGAGGAACAGCGGGTGGAACTTCGCACTATAATATTCGATAGCGCGATACTTTTCCGGGAGCGACTCACGCGGAATATTCAGCCCCCACCAGTTTACACCTGTTGGGGTGCCATACAGTTCTTGATTGACGAAATTCGCCCAACGACCAAGTGACTGTCCCAACGGCAGCACAACGGCTGCAATATCCAACCAAGGGCCGATGGGCAGTTTGTTGCGGCGCATATACAGATACGCGCCGAGCAACCCACCAATGAGCGCCCCAAAAATACTCAGGCCACCGCTCCAGATGGCGATAGCGCCGTTTTGCAAGTCGAAGAAATTATTCAAGAACCACTCAGTATTGCGGCAAATGGCATCAATCTCTGCCCTGCCGCAGCCTGCCGTTAAAGCATTGGGCGGGAACAACACGAACCACAAACGGGCGAAGATGATGCCGGGAATAATCGCCCAGGTCAGCGCCCCATAGACGTGTTCGGGGTCTTTACCTGTACGCTTCGCCAGCCGTGCGGCAACCATAGTGGCGATGAGCATGGCGGTAACGATGATGATTCCGTAGTAGCGAATCTGCACGTTACCAATTTGAATAAATTGGCTTTGAAAATCCATATCTAAGATGTCCCTCTGTCCTTCAAAATTCTGTAAACGTACCACAGACGCTGGAGTCCTGTGAAGTTTGTGCCAATCGCCAACACCCAAAGCCCCCCCACGAGTAAACTCGGCGCGAGCAGCATAATCAGGATAATGACGACACGCTCCAAACGTGAGAACAGCCCAATTTTGACATCCACGCCTACACCCTCGGCACGGGCGCGCACGTAGCTCACCATAAAGCTGCCCATCAAGGCTGCCAGCGCAAGCAGGATCAGGCTAAACTGATCGTGAATGGCAAAATGATAACTCAAAGCTGCAAAAATGAAACCGTCAGCATAGCGATCTAATGAAGAATCCAGCACCGCGCCGAATCGATCTTTGCGCTGCATCGCCCGTGCCACTGCCCCATCAACAGCATCAAGCGGCAGCCCAAGGATCAAGATCGCCGCGCCGAGGCGCATTTCGCCACGTCCAATGAAGATTGAAGCGATCATCACCATCACCAGCCCCGCCACGGTAATCATATCAGGATGTAATCCGGCGCGGTAAAGCACGGTGCCGATGGGCTCCATCACACGATGGCTTAAAGCACGCACACGATCAGTCAGCGTAACGGGATGGTTTACAGTCATGTCAACTTGAGCCTTGCCAATAACGTACTTTTTCGGTACACTGCCAGAGTCATTCGGGGCGTAGCGCAGCCCGGTAGCGCGCACCGTTCGGGTCGGTGAGGTCATGGGTTCGAATCCCGTCGCCCCGACATCCCGCAAAAAACTCGCTCACGAAGCGAGTTTTTTTGTTCTCCCAACCCCAAATCCTAAAGGCACATCGTGACGCGCCCTACAATTTTCAAGCTGTATCCTGCCTGAATAAACCCCGAAAATCAATTGGCGTTTTGCCCAAGCTGCTCAATCAGACGATCCGCCTCGCTGTTCACTTGCGTAATTTTCACATTTAATGCCGCGATCTCTCTATCGATAGCATCCAACCGATTCTGAGTGGCCTCCAATTGGTTGAGCAAGCGACTGCGAAATGCAGCCTCCTGTCCAACAGGTTGCAACGCGCCGATATTCGCCCGGAGCTGCTCCTGCTGGGTATAAATGGCGCTGCGTTCATTCGTAATCTGGGTCTTTTTGGCCTGAGCGTCTTTTATCAGCGCGAAATTTTTCAGAATTTCATCAAGGGCATCAAAAGTCGCTTGATCCAGCCAGCGGTTTTCCAAATACTTTTGTAGATTTTGGTAGGTTAAGTGTCTTACTTCTTCATGGCGATGAGTCTTCACACGCTCCTTACGCACAAATTCCACTTTCGCCCGCGCCGGAACTTTAACCTTCCAGCGACGATCCGTCGCGGTTTCAACATCGGCTGGTGGCATATCAAACGGCTCATACGCTGATAGCAGAGATGATTCAAGCGTTATCGTGCGTTGTTTATTGGTCGTATTTTCGATGACATAAGTTGTCGTCGAAATACTGTAAGTCTCAAAGATGAGATATTTTGCGGTAATACTCATGCCAATGGTTTCGTTGCGTAATCCAACATGTTCTATGACTTTAATCCCTAGCTCAACCGCGTAGGGCAAATAGACCTGACTCCCATGTTTGGAAAACGGTACAACCGCCTCGCCGCGATAATCACCATTCTCGACTAACGTGACCGGGCCGCGTTCTAGGGTGAGGTCAGTCGAATTGGTAAATCGCAGCGCGGCGACAGGATGATTGGGCAGTTTCGCGCCGTTATAAAGCAGCTCGCGCTCATATTTCACTTCGGCATTGAGGATCGGGACGAGCGCCGATTCGCCGCGTTTGACGGAAACGGGTGTCGTGACGGCATATTGAAACGTCTCGCCTGTATCTTTCGGCTTGGCGACAGCAGGTGCAGATTGGGCAATTTCCATACGAGCCATAATAGGTGCAGATGATTTAGCACCACTTTTAAAGCGCGGTCGTGCTTCTACATTGTCATTTGTAACTACTTCGTCATAAACAATGCCGACCTCATTATCCCAGTTGGGCGCTCCTTCAAACTCAATCGGCCCCGGCGCAATGCGGCTTTCGTCCTGCACGGTTGGGCGCTTCGGGATGCGGCTGGCGTAAAGTTCATAAATGAACGAGATCGGTTGCCCGGCAACCAGCGTCACTTTGACGTTCTCTAAATCCTCTTCCAGCCGATTATCAAATAAGCCCCATCCTTGCAAAAGGGCGGTGCCACTGGCGCGATCTTTATCCGTTTCGGCGACAATACGATAGCTCACCCGCCATGTGGGGCTAGGCGCGACATAATACACCACGAGTTCATGGCTGCCTTCGCTCAAGCGCACATTAACCGTCCGGCGTGTATCTTCCATCATGCTGGTATCGAGAAAATAAGTGAGGTCATAACTGGCTTGGGGATTTTGAATCGAAACAGTGCGTAAGGCATTAAAGCGAAAAACCCGCACATTGCCATCTTCGACCAGAATCGAGATCAATGACTCGTCATTGGGAATCGCAATCCCAAGCGCTCGCTGCTGCTGAATGAGGCCGTCCACGCCGACAACCCGCCCCGCGACATTTTCCAGCGTACCGGGAACGGATTCAAAAGTAAGAGTCACTTCCCGCCCGCGCAGTTGAGACACCAATTCGTATAAGGTGGCATGGTCGGAAAGTCGAATCGAACTGTTGGCGAGTCGGGCTTGTTTATCCATCGGGGTTTGATAATAGATGCCGAGGACATGCCCACCTGCGCGATCAAAGACGGCAAGACTTTTCAGCACATCGTTGATTTCATCTTCACGAAACGTGAGCGCGACTTCTTGCGAATCGGTCTGCCCTTCGCGCACGAAGAACCCAACCCCATGTTTATACAGCACCATCTCGCGGACTGGCAGGTTCGTCATTATACAGCCTTTAGCTTTTAGCAATTAGCTTAAAACAAAAATGGATAATGCACAAAAGATGCAAGCGCTCTAGCGCTCTCTCGTTTAGGGCTTTACAATCCCTGTCGCTTGGCTTCATCCCACAGAGCATCCATCTCGATCAAGGTGCTGTCGCTCATGGATTTGCCATCCGTCGCCAGAGATCTCTCTATGAAGCGGAAGCGCCGATAAAAACGCGCACTCGAATCGCGCAAAGCGGTTTCCGGCTCGATCTTCAGCCAACGCGCCCAATTCACTACCGCGAACAGCAGATCGCCGATTTCTTTCTTGCGTTCTTCATCGTCGGGTGCTGATTCAATTTCGCCCATTTCCTCAAGTATCTTGGCTTTAACGGGCGCGATAGACTCCCAATCAAAGCCGTATTTCGCGGCTTTCGCCTGATATTGAAAAGCTTGTTGCAGCGCGGGGAGTGCTTTCGGCACGCCGTCCAAAATCGACTCGCGCTGTATCCCTTTTTCAGCATGTTCTTGCTTTTTGAGCGTCTCCCAATTGGCGACAACCTGCTCTGAGTCGCCGTTGACATCCACACTCCCCCAGACATGCGGGTGACGGCGGATCATCTTATGATTCACACTTCGCAGCACGTCGGACATATAGAACTCACCCTCATTGATGGCGATTTGCGTGTGCAAAACGATTTGAAGCAGCAAGTCACCCAATTCTTCATAAAGTGCCTTCGGGTCATCGTTTTCGATAGCCTCCAGCACTTCATAGGTTTCTTCCAGTAAGAACTGCCGCAGCGACTCATGCGTCTGTTTTTGATCCCAAGGGCAGCCTTCCGGCGCACGGAGATGGGCGATAATCTCTTGAAACTGCTCAAAGCTGGACATCGCACCGAGCGCGGGCAGATAAAGCGACGTGGTGTGCTTAATCTGCGTACTATGGTCGATTTCATGGAGCGGGATATTTTCGACGACAGCGGAATCCGTCCCAGCGGCATGAATCAGCATCACCGGAAAATCATCGGGATATTGATTCATCAGTGTCAACTTGAGATTAGACGCGACATCGCGGCTGTAAACCTGCCCAATCAACGCCGGAAAATCGGGATTCAGCGGTGGATGGTGCATAGCGGCGAGATCAATACCATCAAAAATTTGCAAGCCATCCAGCGCATCCACACCGATCAACGCCAGCATCGGCTCGACAAAGCTGATTCCGTTGACGATTTCAACCGGAATATTGGCACTTTTTGCGGCTGTAAGAAGCTGCGTCACGGTAGATTCGCCCACCAGCGGATCGCCCGGCACAGCGTAAACCACATCGCCGATTTGGGCGGCTTCCAAAACGCGGCTGACAATTGTCGCGTAGACTTCTTCAAATTGATCCGTTTTTTCGTAAATTTCATCAAAGCTGTGATAGGTCGCGCCTGTTTGTGGCAGGCAGGGAACACACCCGTGCTGCGTGGTGCGGAGATAAACCGTTTTTGCTTCTTTTAAAACACGCCATGCTTTGCGTGTCAGATCATCAATAGCGCCGGGGCCGAGGCCGAGAAGTGTCAGCGTCATCTAAAAAATCTTTCATCCAAGTCATCTGTAGCATCATGTTAGCTGCCTAAAACGAAAAAAGGCAAGACCGGTTTCGATCTTGCCTGAGAAATACCTTCAAAATGCGGCTGTCAACTAACGTTTAGTGTACGTCGGTGCCTTACGCGCACGCTTGAGACCTGGCTTTTTACGTTCCTTTACACGCGCATCGCGGGTCAGGAATTCGTGTTCGCGCATCTGCGGACGCAGATCAGGATCAATCTTCAGCAGCGCACGGGCAACGCCCAAGCGGATCGCGTCACGCTGACCAGAAATGCCGCCACCATAAACGTGAACGGTAATGTCATAAATGCTTTCTTGCCCAAGTATCGCTAAGGGGCCAAGCAGAATTTCGACATCGCCAGCGCGGGGCAGATAATCACGCCCGTCTTTGTCATTGATAAGCAGGTTGCCAGTGCCGCCAGGGAACAACCGCACCCGCGCTGATGCTGCTTTGCGGCGACCAATGCCTTCGTAATATTGAGAGGCCATCTACGTTATTCTCCCTTGAATTCCAGCTTTTGGGGGTTCTGTCCGGCGTGAGGATGCTCATTCCCGGCATAAACCTTCAGTTTCATCAACATGTGACGACCCAACGCCGTCTTGGGAACCATCCCGCGCACAGCGTTTTCCACTGGACGAGTCGGATGTTTGATTAATTGGTCACGCAGGGTGATCGAGCTTAAACCACCGGGATAATTGGAATGGTGATTGTATACTTTATCATCCAAGCGATTGCCAGTGACGACGATTTTGTCAGCATTGATGACAATCACGTAATCTCCGGTATCAATATTGGGGGTATAAATGGGTTTATTTTTGCCTGTCAAATAAGGCGCGATCTTGGAGGCAAGACGCCCTAACGTTTGACCCTCGGCATCCACAACCCACCAGCGGTGTTCAATATGCACTGGTTTGGTTATAAAAGTCTTGGTTCTCATGTGTATCCTCGATAATTCTTGTGATGGCGGGCGTCTGCTCCGCCGCTTGCACTATACTTAAACTTTATCTACGAAACAAGGGACGATTTCTTCCCTGTTTTTTTGATACTTTTCATCAGGGTATTTTACCTTGTAGAGTGTTAATCCTTGCGGTGGTGCCACCAACTTGACCCGCGCCAGATCAGCACTTCGTAAAATATCCCCCAATTGCTCAACTGTGATCCGTCCACGCCCGACTTCGACCAATACGCCCACCATGCGGCGAACCATGTGCTTTAAGAAAGCTGTGGCCTCAACCTCATACGTGAGTATAAAGCCTATTTCTTGCTCAAAACGTGACCATTTCGAGACAAAAACCTCGCGTACCGTATTGTCGCCATAAGGCGCTTGTCCGAAGGTTGCGAAGTCGTGCTTACCGATCAATACCTCTGCCGCCTGCTGCATCTCTTCCAGATCAAGCATCTTGGAAAAATGCCACGTCCGATTTCGCAACAGAGGTTGGCGCGTTTCGGCCTGTAGAATCTGATAACGATACACCCGCGAACACGCGTCAAAACGGGGCTGGAATTCCGCTGTCGTCATGGTGAGGTCTTGCAGAGTGATGTCGTCTGGCAAGGCGGCGTTTACTGCCCTAAAAAGTCCGTAAGCACTGTATGACCAGTCCACATCAAAGGCAATCACTTGCCCGGTGGCGTGAACGCCTGTATCGGTACGTCCCGCCCCAATGACGGTGACTTGCTGACCAGTGACTTGGGAAACCGCCCGTTCCACAGCAAACTGAATACTAGGTACTCCGTCTACCTGCCTCTGAAAACCTTGATAAGCAGTGCCATCATAGGCTAGGGTCGCACGATAACGCATGAGCAGAAACTTATAGGGAAAGGTTTCCCTTGCGCCCTACTTAGGCTTGTTTCTCAACACGGTCAACAAGTTCCAGCAATACCATATCAGCATTATCGCCCTTACGGTTTCCCAGCTTATAAATGCGGGTATAGCCACCAGGACGATCTTTATAACGCACGGCCAATTCGTCGAACAATTTCTGGATAATCACCCGGTCATTATTCAGACGGCTGGCGGCGATGCGGCGGGCATGAACGCCCACACCTGGGTTATTCAGGTCTTCAGCTTTCGCCAGACCCCTTTTCGCAATCGTAATCAACCGCTCCACATCACCACGCACAAAATCGGCTTTTGCCCGTGTGGTTTCGATGCGCTCGTTTTGCAGCAGCGCCAGCGCCAGATTCATCTTGAGCGCTTTGCGATGTCCGCCGTCGCGGTTGAGTTTTTTTCCTTTTACGCGATGTCGCATGATGCGTCCTCAATCAATTCTATCAAGATCATTTGGTTATGTAGGGACAACCCAAAAAGTTGTCCTTACAACAAATCACAAAATTATTCCGTCATATCCTCGCCCGGATCAGCAGGCGGCAGATAACCCTTCTCGCGCAGTTTATCGACCAACTCATCCAGCGATTTTTCGCCGAAATTGCGGATCGCCAACATTGCATCAGGGCCACGATCAAGCATATCCAGCACATCGCCGATGGTGGTGATGCCAGTACGCTTTAAGGAGTTAAACACGCGCACACTCAGGTCGAGTTCTTCGATCAGCTTTTCATAAAGCTGCTGATTACCAGAACCACGTCCTGTCTCGATTTCCGGGTCTGGACGGCCAAAAGTATCGCCCCCACCGTCATACACATCCACGCCGCCGATAATCACCAGATGCCGCATCATGATGCGTCCGGCTTCTTTAAGCGCTTCTTCGGGGCGGATCGTGCCGTCCGTCCAAATTTCGAGAATGAGTTTATCATAATTGGTGCGCTGCCCAACCCGCGCCCGTTCAACATCAAAGTTGACGCGGCGAATGGGGCTAAAGATGGCATCAATCGGTAGTTCTCCAATCGGCAAACGACCCCGTTCATCAGATGGGCTGTAGCCACGCCCCGACCTCACCTCAAATTCCATCTCAAGATGGGCATCAGGCGAATCAACCGTGAACAGATATAAATCACTATTGATGATTTCGACTTCCGGCGGGCAATTGATGTCCGCCGCCGTAACCGTCCCCTCGCCGCGATGTTCCAAGCGTAAACGGGCGGATTCAACATCATACAACTTCAAACGAAGTTGCTTGATTTGCAAGATCAACTGCGTCATGTCCTCACGCACATCAGGAATTGCAGAGAATTCATGATGCACGTCGGAAACGCGAATGCTCGTCACCGCCGCGCCGGGCAGAGACGAAAGCAGCACCCGCCGGAGCGAATTGCCCAGCGTTTGCCCAAAGCCGCTTTCCAGCGGGCTAATGATAAAGCGACCATAATTGCGTGTAGTAGCGTCGCTTTCTACCTTATGTGGCAGAACCATGCTGTTCGTAACCAAACCAAAATCTCCCCGTCTGATAATTGACCCTTAGACTTAAGCCTAAAAACAGGCCTAGACGCGGCGTTTCTTGGGCGGACGAACCCCGTTGTGCGGGATGGGTGTCACATCGGTAATCGAACGAACTTTTAGGCCGCTGGCTTGGATGGAGCGGATGGCGGCTTCACGGCCAGGGCCGGGGCCTTTTACAAATACATCCACTTCCTTCATGCCGTGCGTTTGTGCCGTCTCTGAGGCCGATTGTGCTGCCATACGTGCGGCATACGGGGTACTCTTGCGGCTGCCTTTAAAGCCCGACGTACCTGCGCTTGCCCAAGACACCACATTTCCGGTTTGATCGGTCAATGACACAATTGTGTTATTGAATGTGGCGTAGATGTGCGCCTGCCCGTAAGGTATATTTTTTACAATTTTCTTGGCGGCACGCCGTCCGCCCTGTCTTCCTCGTGCCATGTAGGTTCTCCACTAATATGGAATGGCTAAATGCGATACGAAATTGCAATCAGCTCTTACGCTAAATTGCGCCCTGTCAACTAGCCCAGGGCGCATAGTGTTTATACAGTTGATGGATGTATCCGAAAAGATACATAAACCCGAAACACAACTCTAAAGCAAAGAGGCTATTTCTTGGTTGCGCCCCTACGACGACCACGACCTGGCACGGTTTTCTTGACACCGCGACGGGTACGCGCATTGGTGCGTGTGCGCTGACCACGTACAGGCAGATTGCGGCGATGGCGCATACCACGATAGCTGCCGATTTCTTGCAAGCGCTTGATGTTGGAAAGCACTTGACGGCGCAGATCACCTTCGGTGGTCAACTTGCCGATTTCTTCACGCAGCGTTTGCACCTGCGCTTCGGTCAACTCCTGAACACGAATGTCAGGACTAATCCCAGTTGTTGCCAGCACTTGCTTGCTGGTCGTGCGACCTATACCGAAAATATAGGTTAAGGCAATTTCTACCCGTTTGTTACGCGGTAGGTCGACACCCTCAATACGCGCCATACACTACGCTCCTAGCCTTGCCGCTGCTTGTGTTTAGGGTTAGAACAAATAATCATGACGCGCCCATGCCGTTTAATCACGCGGCATTTTGGGCAGCGCGGTTTAATAGACGTTGAAACTTTCATTAAATTTTTTCCCCGTCGGCGAATTTTACATAGAGGTTATATCCTATCATTTTCGGCGATACCTGTCTAGGCCTGATTAGTTGTTTAGTTTTAACAATGTGGGAAGTACTTTTATAACAGCGCAATAAGACGATATTTGTCATAATAAGCCTATGTTGAAAGGAAAACTCTAATGAGAACATTCACGGCCTATATCGAATATGACACCGAAAGCAAAAGCTATTTTGGAATTTTTCCAGGGATTGTCGGCGCACATACGGCTGGCGACTCCTTAGATGAACATTCATACCAATCTAAAAGAGGTGCTAGAATTATGCCTTGAGGACAATGAAGGCGATCTGGTAGTAGAGGTACAGCAAAATCTATGAATCAAATACACAATACTTACCGACGTTTTATTAAGTTACTGTTACTTGTCTCGATTTTACTCCTTACAGGTATCACGTACGCTCAAGAAACCTTAAACCCCGCCACGCTCCCCTTACTGCCAGAAGGACAGCATGTCACAATTGAATATGGCGAGGTTGACCCCACTGCGTCTGGGACATTGGATGATGCGTTCATCGAAGTGCTTTCCGGCGGGGTGTATTCCTACACACTTACGGTGTATTGGTTAGCGCTGCAACCGACGAGCGACGAAATTACGCTCGCGCCGCTGACCGACTCGCTGACGATTCTGGAAGCCTTTGACTTATTCCCCTATCTTTCCATCCCGACGATTGACACAGTAAATCTCGTCGCGCCGCCTGAATTCATGAACCCCGGTAATCCGGCGCAGTTGGCGGATGGCCTCCATTTTAATGATCCGGCGTTAATAGAAAGTTTTGGCGCGTTATTGGATGAAGTTGTACCTGTGTTGGTCGATCACGGCGGATTTTACTTAAGCGTCGGCAATGAGGTCGATGGTTGGCTTAGTGCAAATCCCAACGAACTCGCTGCTTATCTGGAATTTGTGAGCGCAGCGCGGGAGCGTGTTCATGCCATCGCGCCAGAATTAGCCGTTGGCGTGACGATGACATATTCAGGCGCGGTGCAATATCCCTACATGCTGGAAGCGTTGAAAGGTGTCAGCGATGTCGTCTCCTTCACGTATTATCCGCTAAATCCCGATTTTACCGTGCGTGACCCCTCCGTTGTTGCAGACGATATGGACACGCTGGTCGAATTGGCAGGCGACACGCCGCTTATTTTGCAGGAGGTCGGCTATCCATCCGGTTATTTAACGGAATCGACAAATGGCAGTTCCGGCGATCTTCAAGCGCGGTTTGTGGAAAATATCTTCACTGCGATTGCAGCACATCCAGAAATCCGGTTCGTCTCATTTTTGCAATTGGGCGATTGGAGCGATGCAACCTGCGATTTCTACAGCGGCTATTACGGTGTAGGACTAGATACATTCCGCGAGTATCTTTGCACACTCGGCTTGCGGACTTATAGCGGCGAGGCCAAGCCTGCCTATAAAGTGTTTTTGGATAGGCTGGAGTCACTCAATCAAAATTGACCGAAAGCAGCTTTATGAAGCGAGAATAGCGTAAAGCGGAATATTTTGCGGCTCCCACTAAGTTGTTATGGGGAGAAGATTTCTATTTCCTATCGCCACTTTCGATGGATGAGTGTATCTCTCGACTTCAGATACTTCATGGTAAAAAGATAGGTCATGGTTGGCATTGGATGTCAATACGTGTCAGTTTAGATAAAACCAATACTGATCAGAATATTCATGATTTTCAAATCTATACGCCCTATAGAAATAGCAGAAATTGGTTATATGCTCAAATCTGGTTGATTGGTCAGCTTGAGCATTATGACAATACAAATATCCTAGTTAAGGGGAAATTAGGAGTAATAAATAACAGAAATATTTATTTTTTAATAATATTCCTATTTATATTTATTTTTATAATGCCAGAAGGAAGGATTTATGGAATTGCTTGTTTGTTTATTTTCATTCCTATGCTGCTTTTATCACGGAGTATCGAACTATTTTTAGTAAGCAAATCAAGAAAAAGAGACTTACTTGAGGGTATAAAACAACAACTTACCGAACAAACAGCCCTTAGTGGTATATCACGCCTTCTTGAATAGACTGAGAATATGTGAAAAAACTAACCGCCAAGACACGGAGTACACCAAGATTTTTTTCTTGGCGCTCTTGGTGTCTTGGTGGTTCAAATCCTTATTAGTCCTCCAGCGTCGAAATGTCGCCTTCAGGCAGCCCCATCGCTCGCGCTTTGAGGACGCGCCGCATAATCTTGCCGGAGCGAGTCTTAGGCAGCGACTCCACAAATTCGATTTTGGAAGGAATCGCAATCGGCCCGACTTCATGCCGAATGTGTTCTTTCAATGCGTCCGCCAGATCAGGACTACCCTGCTGCCCCGCCTTTAAGATGCAATAAGCATAAATCACACTGCCGCGTATCTCATCCGGCACACCAATTACGGCGGCTTCCGCAACTGACGGATGGCTGACGAGGCCGGATTCGATCTCCGCTGTACCGAGACGATAGCCGCTGACCTTAATTACGTCGTCGATGCGCCCAATAATCCAGATATATCCGTCTTCGTCCTTACGCGCCGAGTCGCCCGCCAGATACCATCCCTGCTTTTCGTAGGCTTTCCAATATTGATCGACATAGCGCTCAGGGTCGCCGTAAATAGTACGGAGCATCCCGGGCCAGGGTTTTTTGACGACCAACTTACCATCTTCATTCGGCGCACACGAGTTCCCTTCTTCATCGACCACATCGACTTCGATGCCGGGAAAGGGACGGGTCGCGCTGCCGGGTTTGAGCCCGACGGACGGCATCGGCGTAATCATGAATCCGCCCGTTTCGGTCTGCCACCATGTATCCATAATCGGGCATTTTTCTTTGCCGATATTTTTGTAATACCAGCGCCACGCTTCTGGATTGATCGGTTCGCCGACGGAGCCAAGCAAGCGCAAACTGCTCAGGTCATGACGATTAGGCCATGCCTCACCGAAGCGCATCAAGCCGCGAATAGCCGTCGGCGCGGTATAAAGAATCGTAATCCCGTAATCTTCGACCAACTTCCACCAACGGTTCGGATAAGGATAGGTCGGTGCGCCTTCATACATAAAACTGGTCGCGCCCAAAATCAGCGGCGCATACACAATATAGCTGTGACCAGTGATCCAACCCGGATCAGCCGCGCACCACCAACGATCATCGTCTTTAATATCAAAGACAAGTTCTAACGTTGTGGATGTGTAAACTTGGTATCCGCCATGCGTATGGAGGATGCCTTTGGGTTTGCCCGTTGTGCCGCTGGTATAGAGGATAAACAGCGGGTCTTCCGCGTCCATCACTTCTGTTTCACACTTCGGGCTGGCGATGGGCAGCGCCATCAGATCATGCCACCAGTAATCACGCCCCTGCTGCATGTTGATTTCCTGCCCGGTGCGCTTGAGGACAATGACGTGTTCAACAACAGGTGAGCGCGAAATCGCCTTATCGACATTTTCTTTCAGCGGCACAATATTGCCGCGCAGCCACGCACCATCACCCGTTATCAATACGCGGCTTTGGGCATCTTCTACTCGGTCAGCAATCGCCTGTTCACTGAAGCCGCCGTAAATCACGCTGTGGACAGCGCCAATCTTGGCGCACGCCAACATCGCGATAATAATTTCAGGTGTTCTGCCCATATAAATGGTGACACGATCCCCCTTCTTGACCCCCATTGAGCGCAGCACGCTGGCGAATTTATTCACTTCCCGATAGAGCTTCCAGTAGGAGTAAGTCTCTTTATCGCCTTTTTCACCTTCCCAAATCAGCGCAAGTTTGTTCTTGCGCCATGTTTTTACATGACGGTCTAGTGCATTCAGAATAATATTGGTCTTCCCGCCGACGAACCATTGGAAAAACGGTGCCAAACTGTCGTCCAAAACCGCGTCCCATTTTTTGTACCATTCTAACGTTTCGGCACGCTTCGCCCAGAACCCTTCAATATCCGCCATAGCTTCTTGATAAAATGCTTCATAATTTTTCACAATAGCGTTCTTCAGCACTTCTTCAGATGGGTAAAACATCGGATCATTGTTTAATTTAAAAGCCGCTTCGTCACTCATACCACGCTCCGAAATATAAACCTATATTTGCTAATTATTGCTGCAATTTCTGTTTTCTTCGACTAGCAGTATCTATCTTTGAACATTCTTTGCACAAGTAAACATAACCAGTTGAATGCTGCCGATTCTTATAAAAGAATTCTTGCGTTAAAGGGTACACCACTTTACATTTTAGGACTTTCGCTCACGCATTTACCCCACCCCTAAATCCCCTCCCCATTGCATGGAGAGGGGACTTCAAGATGCGTTTTTCTCCCCCTCTCCAAGTATTGGAGAGGGGGCCGGGGGGTGAGGTAAGCGAAAGTCCTGCATTTATAACATTGTCGTTGTATTTTACTAATTTGGTGTGTTTTTCTTTTAGCTACGCGATCTTCGCATACTGCGCTAAACAAAGCATACTTACGCGCCATTCGGTTGTTTTCTGTACTGTCTTCATACATCCATCCTCCAAATTTCTCGGCAGCATCACCATAAAGCCAGATTTTGCAATGTCTAGGGAATTTATCACAACGTGGTTTGCAAAGTATAACATCAGCAATAACATTACCTAATTCTTCGATAAACAGCTCTGAGGCCGATACGTAATTCATCGTAAGCCCAGTTGACGCATATCTCGATGTAACCACGCATCCATCGCCGTCCCAACAACCCCGCACAAAATGACTGAGGTGTTCTGGTTTCAGAAAGACCGGCCATCTTATCGTAAAACTCTTGTAGGGATGTAATCCGTAAGAGACTAGACATTCAACGAAATCTATTGAACAAATAGTTAGTGTCCAACAACTGGTCGGCTTTCTAATCGCTATCCGATCTTCCTGCACTAAGGAAGCCAAAATAACTTTGACTTTCTGAATTATATCTTCATCTTTCGATGTTAACACTACAGAGTAAGGATGCACACAGCCATCACTATAAAGAAGCCCCAGTACCCACGCCAAATCACCCGTCATCTCAGCAAAGAGGTCGCCTAGAGGTTGTCTTGGGTATTGGGGGTCACGCATTTCAATCCCCATCGCTATGAGCCGTTGTTGGATTGTTGATCTCCCCGCGCCATATCGACGAGCAATTTCATAACTTGATAATTGTTCCTCAACATATAATCTTTTCCACTCTGCATAATCATCTTGGTTAAAACGTTTACTCATAATTTTAATACTTTCTCTCGCATCCGAATGAATGTTCTTTCAAGAATAACATTTCTATCGGCACTTGCGCTAGAACTCTAATTTCAGATATATTACAAAGATGGAATATAACAGCTATTATGATCTTTCGACACGCCGCGACACACGCGACGCTATCCTCACCCGAAGTTGGCTGGCAGGTGGCTTATTTTGTTTGACCTGCGTCATCGTCAGCCCACAAAGCGGCTTTGCTTTTATCTTCGCCACGCTGGTCATCTTAATTGGGGTGACGATGTTCGTGAATTTCCGCTATCCCGCCGAAGATGTTTTGGATGCAGACGATTTTGACGACGAAGACCAAATCGCCGAGCTTTATTTTTCGGCATATTACGCGCTCGGCGACGACGGCGAATTGGTGGAAATCTACGAATCTTTGAACACCCCTCATCCCAAATAGGTGAACTTCGTCACTGCTCTCCTATCCTTTTTGACTCTACGATTAAGTACAATTCGCAGCGACATGAAGGAGATGTGACGATGAACGCTAATGGACGCAAACATAATCCCCAACTAACGACTTTCCTGCGGCTTTTACAATGCGTTGCGATTCTTGGGGTGCTTTACTGTGTGCCGTTGATCGTCAATAGTCAAACCGGCGGCCCAACTTGGCGGTTATTACTTTATGTGACATGGTTTGCTACTGCCGCCGTCAGCGCGGAGGCGATTTTGCAATGGTTCAAAGCCGGCGTTTATATCCTCGCTGGCATGACATTCGTCGTTGGCATGGCGGATATTTTAAGCGGATTTGCAGCGCTCGGCGGATTAACGCTCACCCTCTTATTGGTTTTTGTCATCGCCGAATATATCTTCCCAGAATGGTGGCAGTTCGAATAAGTTTAGCTGCTATAAAATCAACTATATATAAAATAAGACGTGCTGCGGCACGTCTTTTAATTCCATCAAAAATTGGCTGTTGACACCTATAAAAAATAGGCGTATTTTCTAACTTAGTTAACACTCGTTAAGTGAGGTTTGATGTCCGAAAAAGTCAATCGGCGTGAGAAAATCGTACAAGCGGCGACAGAATTATTTATGGACAACGGCTATCAGAAGACTTCGGTACGAGACATCACGAATAAAGTTGGGTGTACAGAGGCGGCACTTTATTATCACTTCAAAGACGGTAAGCGAAGCCTATTTAAAGAGGTGATTGAAAGCAATATCCCTTCTCTGATGAGCATTTTGGAAGACTGTCAAGGTGCGGAATCACTTTACGAACTTATCATGAAGTACGGGCAAAGCATGACCCGTACGCTTGAACTTCGCGCCGAAAAATTTCGCTGGATCGTCTCGGAATTCCCAGAATTCCAAAACGAAGAACGTGATATTTTTCATGAAAAACATTTGAAATTCCATAACGCTATGACTGAGCTTGTTCGTCCTTTCGTATCGAACGAGGTACAAGCCCACCACATTGCATGGCTCATTTCCTGTACAGGCATTGGCTATATGCAAGTGTTTTGCGCCCTCGACATGAAATCCGTCGCGAACGTTCAACCGATGGATTTGCTTGAGCGTTTAGCCAAAGCACTCTCAGCAGAGCAATCTATTAAGTAACAACAACTTACTTCAAAATCTTTAAAGGAGCAAGTCATGAGTGAAGCATCCATTTCACAGAACAGTTTCGCCTACAAAAATCGCTGGCGCGCCCTGCTTTTCATCTGTGTTTCTTTGCTGGTCGTGGCGCTGGATAACACCATTCTGAACGTCGCCATCCCCTCTATTTCACGTACGCTGCAAGCCTCGGCTTCCGAACTTCAGTGGATTGTAGACAGCTACATTCTCGTTTTCGCCTCGCTGCTTTTAACATTAGGCGCATTAGGCGATCGCTTTGGGCGCAAACGGGCGCTTCAAGCGGGACTAGTCTTATTCGGGATTGGCTCTTTAGCCGCCGCGCTCTCCAACTCAACCGAAATGCTGATTGCCTCTCGCGCCTTTTTGGGGATCGCTGGCGCGATGATTTTGCCCGCCACACTCTCCATCATCAGCGCCACCTTCCCGCGTGAAGAACGTCCGCAGGCAATTGCCATTTGGGCGGCTGTCTTCGGTTTAGGCGTTGGGCTTGGCCCCGTCATCGGCGGTTGGCTGCTGGAACGGTTTGAATGGAACTCGGTGTTTTTCGTCAACTTACCGATTGTGGTCGTCGCTCTGGTGGGTGGGCAATTTTTAATTGCGGAATCTAAAGATCCCAGCGCACCAAAAGCCGATATTCCTGGCGTAATCCTCTCCATCATTGGGCTGTTCGCGTTAGTGTATGGCATCGTCGAAGCCGGCGTGGAAGGCTGGACGGCCAGCAATGTCCTGCTCGCTTTTGGTGCGGCAATTGTGTTTTTGGGCGCATTCGCTTGGTGGGAAAATCGGAATCCCGATGCGATGCTACCGCTCGATTTCTTTCGCAACATGTCATTTACAGGCGCGAATATTTCGCTGATTTTGATCTCATTCAGCTTGTTCGGCTCGGTATTTTTCCTCTCGCAATATTTTCAATCCGTTCTCGGCTTTAGCCCTCTACAAGCGGGTTTGCGGGTACTGCCGCTGGCGATTACGCTGACGATTTGCTCCGCGATGTCGGCGCGTGTCAATAAACGACTCGGCACCAAATACACGGTTGCACTCGGCGCGGCATTATCGGGTGCGGGGCTATTGTTCATGGCGCTCATCTATAAAATTGATACCCCTTATGCCATTGTAATGATTGGTCAAATTTTGCTGGCGGCCGGACTCGGCACAGCCATTAGTCCTGCAACAAACTCGGTCATGAGTTCTGTCCCAGTGGAAAAAGCGGGTATTGGCTCGGCAATGAATGATACAACGCGCCAACTTGGTGGCGCACTTGGCGTTGCCGTGTTAGGGACAATCCTCAACAGCGTCTATTTAAACGGCGTTGACGGACTGTTGGGGACAGTACGCACGACACTCGCCAACGCCCCCGGCGTTACCGCAGAAGCTGTTGCCCAAATTACCAGCGGGATTGAGCGCGGCCTGCAAGGAGCCATCGGTACCGCCAACTTCTTGGAGACCCAAAGTCCCCTAGCTGCGCCATTGGCGGAAAATATTCGCACAACGGCGCGGTTGGCATTTGTAAATGGCATGACGCAAGCCATGTTCATCGCCGCGATTATCATGTTTGCCTCCGCAGTTCTGGTGTTATTCCTGCTTCCGTCGCAAGTTACGCGCCCTGCGATGGTCGGCATTCCGGCAGAAAATCAACCTGTCCCCATCGGAGATTGAACAACTGAGCCGCTAAACGCGAATATAGCTTTACAGCTCAACATTTAAAACTCTCATATCTTGGTACACAAAGGACTTATTTGTGAACTAGAGTGAGAGTTTTTATAATGCAGCCAAAAGAAATTGATAGGAGGCTACCATTTTGCAAGCCGCAAATTCATCTCGCCGTCCCTACAATACAGCCAAAGGGGGCGGATTACGCCGCGCCATCGGGTATTTAAGGAATCAACGTCGCACGACGTTTTTCGCTTATGGGGCATTATTTATCGCCACATTAGCCCAACTTGCTGTACCGCAATTGGTACAGAATATGATTGATGCCATCACCAAAGGCGCATTTGGCGGTGATGCTTCTAATGGGGAAAGATTGCTGTTCAACGCCGTTGTGCTAATTGTGTTGTTTGCAATCCTGCGCGCCGCTTTCGCCTTTATTCAGACGTTTATGGCGGAACGAACCTCGCATGGAGTCGCGTTTGATCTCCGTAATGAGATTTTCGCCAAAATCCAGCGGTTGTCCTTTAGCTATCTGGATAAACAACAAACCGGACAACTCATGATCCGCGCCACCGACGATGTGGAGCGCGTCCGTTTGTTCGTGGCGCAGGGCTTGGTCTTGATGGCACAGGCCTTTCTGCTGCTAATAACGACCCTCGTTATCTTATTCCTGACCAATTGGAAGCTGACCCTCGCTATTCTGCCTGTACTGCCGTTTTCGCTGATCTTTTTTATGATCTTTGGGCGAATCAGCCAGCCGTTATTCATGGAAGTGCAAAAGCGGCTTTCCGTCCTCAACACCGTCCTGCAAGAAAATGTCGCCGGAATTAAAGTCGTCAAAGCCTTCGCCCGTGAACCGCATGAGCAAAAACGCTTTGATCGCGCCGCCGACTCGCTGTTTGAGCAGGGGTTAAAAGTCGGGCGGACGTTTGCACTGTTGTTCCCGGTTATTTTCACCATCGGACAAATCGGGCAAGCACTCGTCCTCTACTTCGGTGGGCGGCAGATTGTTGGCGGTAATCTTTCGGCAGGCGAGTATCAGGAATTTTCGCTTTATCTGGCGTATATGATTCTGCCGCTGGCAAATCTCGGTTTTATCATTGCGCTGATGGCACAGGCTTCCACTTCATCCGGGCGCATTTTCGAGATTCTGGATGCCGAAAGTGATGTCAAAGACAAGCCGAATGCGAAAACACTGGCACAAATTCAAGGCTCGGTTGAATTCAAGAATGTCACCTTCCGTTATGTGCCTTCCGGCGACCCTGTACTAAAGGATGTGAGTTTTGCAGCCAAGCCCGGTCAGACGATTGCGCTGCTCGGCGCGACGGGCAGCGGTAAATCCACCATCATTAACTTAATCCCGCGCTTTTATGATGTCAGCGAAGGATCAGTAACGATTGATGGCAATGACGTGCGCGATGTCTCACTGGATAGTTTACGCTCGCAAATCGGGATCGTTTTGCAAGAGACGAATCTTTTCAGCGGAACAATCCGCGATAATATCGCCTTTGGTCGGCCTGACTCTACTAAAGAAGAAGTCATTGCGGCAGCCAAAGCAGCCGCGGCGCATGATTTTATCCTCGGCTTCCCGGATGGCTACGAAACGGCGGTTGGTGAACGTGGCGTGACCCTTTCCGGCGGACAAAAGCAGCGTATCGCCATCGCCCGCGCCCTCATTTTGAATCCGCGCTTGCTAATTTTGGACGACTCGACCAGCAGCGTTGATTTGATGACCGAATATCGCATCCAAAAGGCGCTTGATAACTTGATGAGAGGCCGCACCAGCTTCGTTATCGCCCAACGTATCACCACTGTCGTTAATGCTGATATGATTCTCGTACTGGATAAAGGCAAAATTGTAGCGACAGGCAAGCACGAAGACTTGATGGAACACAGCGCCCTTTATGCCGAAATTTACAACTCGCAACTGGTAGGCGATGTGACGGTTGAAGAGGACGAAATGGGCGAAGAAATAGCGGAGGCCAAGTAACGACTATGATGGGTGGACTCGACGGCGCACGCCGCCTGATGGAGGGGCAAACCTCCAAACCGAAAAAAATTAGGGTAACGCTCCTGCGTTTCTGGAACTATTTTGCCCGTTACAAGTTTTCCGTATTGGTACTGATGATTCTGGTCATCGGCAGCGTGTATACACAAGTCCTCGCGCCGGAGATTCTGGGGCAAGCGTTTGATTGTTATCTTACGCCGCGTGACCCCGCCAATTGTTGGTATGCAGATATTCAAACAACCGCGACTACCGCCAGCCGTTTGAGCGGGCTGAGTGGGTTGGTCGTGCTGCTGCTCGGTTTATTTGCGGTGGGCGCGATTATGGACGGCATTTCGTTTTACATGATGCGTTACGCAGGCGAAAATGTGCTGCGGCAGATTCGTGAAGATTTATTCGCGCAGATTCACCGCCTCTCTCTCAGCTTTTATGCCAAGAGCGAAGCGGGTAACATCATGAGCCGCCTCACCAGCGATACCGATACTATTCAGCAGGTGTTGAGTTTTGCCTTAATTCGCGTCATCAGCGGGGCTTTGCTGATCGTCTGGATTATGGTGAAGATGCTCCAGACCAACTTTTTCTATGGGCTGATTAGCCTTGCGATTGTCCCGGCGATGCTTTTTGCGACCAGTTATTTTTCCAACCAAGCCCGTAAAGCCTTCCGTCGCAGCCGTGCGGAAATGGGAAGCGTGAACGCCAACCTCCAAGAAAAAATCGCAGGTGTGCGCGAAGTTCAAGCGTTCAACAATGAAGATGAAAGCATCAAAGAATTTCAGCGTACCAACGCCGCCAATCGGGATGCCAACATCCGCGCCGCCGCTTTTACCAGCGCACTAAGCCCGGTGTTGGAAGCGCTGAGTTACGTGGCGATTGCGATTGTCGTCCTCGTCGGCGGATTGAGCGTGTTACGCAATCAACCGCTGTTGGGAGGCTCCATCATCTCGATTGGGACAATCGTCACCTTCCTCAATTACACCCAAAGTTTTAACCGTCCTGTTCAGCAAATTTCGCTTTTATGGACGAATATTCAATCCGCGATTGCAGGCGGTGAGCGCATTTTTGATCTCATGGATACGCCGATTGAGATCGAAGATAAACCCGGCGCAAAAACGTTGGGGCAAATTCAGGGGAAAGTCGAATTTGTCGATGTGAATGCCGAATATGTCTCCAGTGAACCCGTACTGAAAGGCATTAACTTCACCGCCGAGCCGGGGCAGATTATCGCCATCGTCGGGCCAACAGGCGCAGGCAAAACAACCATCATCAATCTGCTGCCACGCCTTTATGATGTGACGGGCGGCACAGTCAAAATTGACGGCATCGATGTGCGCGATGTGACCGTCGCCAGCTTGCGCTCACAAATCGGGCTGGTGCTGCAAGATACGTTTTTGTTCAGCACAACCGTCATGGATAACATCCGCTACGGACGGTTGAACGCGACAGACGAAGAAGTCATCGCCGCTGCAAAATTGGTCGAGGCAGATAGCTTCATCGAGCGCCTGCCTGATGGCTATCAGACCATCCTTGGTGAACGCGGCGGTGGCCTGAGTCAGGGTCAACGCCAGTTGATAGCCATTGCACGGGTCGCACTGATGCAGCCGCGTATCCTCATTTTGGATGAGGCAACTTCCAGTGTGGATACGCGCACCGAAAAACTCATCCAGAAAGCATTTGAAAAATTGCTGGAAGGCCGCACGAGCTTCGTCATTGCCCACCGCCTAAGCACCATTCGTAACGCTGATACGGTTATGATGCTCAAGGCAGGCCAGATCATTGAACGCGGGACGCATCATCAACTCTTAGAACAACACGGCGAATATTACGAACTCTACCAATCACAGTTTCGCCGTCAGGAAGATTTGGAAGTCGTCGCGGGAGATTAAGCTCAAGCTGACATTACATTTATCGGGGCGCTTAGTTTGCGCCCCATTATTTCTTGCATTAAAAGAACATTCGTGCTATCCTCATCGCTTTCCAAATCGACGATTAGGGATAACGTTTATGAGCGCCCTTCGCACTATCAGGTCGACCACTTTTCGCCGTTTAGCCGTCAGCCGTCAGCATCTCGCCGATTCAGCCCCTGTCTCCATCCACGATATTGTCCGCGATATTGGCTGCTTGCAGCTTGACCCCATTTCAGCCGTCGCTAAAAGCCATACCCTGGTGTTGTGGAGTCGGTTAGGCGCTTATGATTTAGCTGATTTAGACTCGCTGCTTTATAAAGAAAGAGCGCTGGCGGAATATTGGGCGCACGAAGCATCGATCATCGCTATTGACGATTATCAACTGCATCACGCCCGTATGCGGAATTATCCCACACACAGCCAATGGCGCATCCAAGTTGACACATGGTTGGCAGATGATGCCATCGCCGCTTTGCATCACAATTTGCTAGAGCGTCTCCGTGCCGATGGGCCGCTGCCGTCGCGGGTATTCGAGCAGCGCAGCGACCATCATGTCGGCTCCTCCGGCTGGACATCGGGAACGAGCGTGAATAAGCTGATTGATTATCTCTGGCAGCGTGGGGAAATTATGGTCGCAAGCAGGCAGGGAAATCAGCGCTTGTGGGATATTGCCGAGCGCTGTCTGCCGGAATGGACACCGCGTGAGGAGCTTTCTCCTTATGAAGTGACGTATCGAGCGGCGCAAAAAGCCATTCGCGCTTTAGGGATCGCTCGGCCTCAGCACATCATGCTCCATTTTATCCGCCGCCGTTATCATGACTTATCGTCCATATTAAAGCAGCTTGAAGCGGATAACCGCATCCAACAAGTAGCGATTGTCGCCGACGATGGCAAAACATGGGGCGGGGATTGGTACATCCATAGCGAGGACTTGCCCTTATTAGAAAAACTGGAAAAAGGCGATTGGACACCGCGCACGACGCTGCTTTCGCCGTTTGACAACCTCATTTGTGATCGCAAGCGTACGTTGCAACTCTTCGATTTTGCCTTCACGATTGAAATTTATGTGCCGCAGCCTAAGCGCCAATACGGGTATTATGTGCTGCCCATTTTACAGGGGGATCGGATTATCGGCAGGGTTGACCCCCTAATGGATAAAAAACAGGGTCGGCTCGTCATCAATAATGTGTATGCCGAACCGAATGCGCCTGATGATGCCCACACAATTGGGGGCATTTGCGGGTCAATCACCTCATTAGGGCAATTTTTGGGCGCGAAACAGATTGATCTTGTGGGCAAGGTGCCAGCGGCGTGGGAAGCGCTTAGGCATAAGTTTGGATAAAGGCGACCACAGAGTCGCCTCTATTTTGTTTACTTTGAGGTTAGCGGTTTACGTCCGTTGCGTTTTTCACGTCCATAGCTCTTTTCGCCAGTTAAAAGCTGCTGCATACGGAACATATCCGTCCGAGCCGTCATATCTAGGCTGATCGGCGTGACGGAAACCATCTTGTCGTGTAAAAGTACGTAGACATCCGAATCGGGTTCGGCTTTGCTGGGGTCAGAATCAAATTTATAGCCCAAGCGCCCGATTTCACCATAAGACACACGTTCAGGACGAGTAGGCCAATAGACTCTCCGGCGGGAAAGGCGGGTTACGCGCCAAGGCGTTTCGTTTGTCGCTTCCCAAGGGACATCCAGCTTGAGCAAATCGACATCATCCGGGCGTTCTGGGTTTTCGATCAACCACTGCCCAAACATCCGCGCAAAATACGCCGCCGCAGAAAAATCCACGTCGGAAGAATACGTAAGATGTAGCCCGTGCGGTGTCTGCTGCGATACCGCTAAGGCTGGAATGCCTAAACTTGCCGCTTCAATCGCCGCGCCGACTGTGCCGGATACCGTCACACCGTTGCCCGTGTTGTCGCCATAATTGATGCCAGAAACGACTAATGAAGGAAGCCGATCAGAAAGTTCCAATACACCATGTTGAACCGCCTGCGCCGGAGTTCCATCCACAGCATACGCCTTATAATGCTCACCTTCCGCGATTTCACGGGGATAAATGCGCCCCTCACTGGCAATAGGCAAGCTGCGTCCCATGCCGGATTGCTGCTCACGCGGCGCAACCACCAACAGGTCGCCTAAATCTGCGAAAGCACGGACGACAGCCCACAGGCCGGGCGATTCGATTCCATCGTCATTGGTGAACAAAATAATGGGGCGTTCTTCTGACATAAGATTCCCTGTACTCAGAGACCTAAAACCATTCGACTTAAACGTAGATCGTCAGTCTAATAGGTTTGGTTTAAGGACTTATTAAAAAACGGGAGCAATCATGCGGATAAAGCGTAATATGCCCCTAACAACGATCACCGCACCCGTTGATCGTACCAACAGGTCAAATTCCCCATCGTCTCGGCAACATATAAACCAGCCGCCTGAAAATCACTGAGCATCTGCCCACGCTGCAACAAGTAGATGCCATCAACAGCGGTTTTTTCGCCCACTGGCATGGGCATTTCTTCTTGCTGGGACTGGTCGATAACGCGCTGGAAGCTACCCCCGCCAAGATGAAGATTCAATTCTGCCTGATAAATTGCCCGCTTTTTGCCGCTTTTGTTCACAACTTGTGTCACATAAACCGATTGCAACTCATCACCACTGACCTGCCACCGCGTCTGGGTGCCTTTTAACGCGGCAATCACCCGCCGCTGAGGATCAACGACAATACGATCTGGCAGGGTGAGGAGTTCATAAAAGATGTATAAAATCATACCGATCAACACTATCGCAGCCACCAAGCCAAGATACGGCAAGATTTGTGGGCTTGGCAGCATCGTCCCGGCATTCGGTAGCGCAAGATCGGTACTCAATGTCGAAACGGAAAGAATGATATAAACAACCACCCATAAGGTATACCAAGCAGCCCGCAGCAAACGAGAAACCGTCCAACTGCGCGACCTTACAAATTGAAGTGTCTCTGAGGATTCAGGACGTTCCAACATCCATAACCCACAGTTAATCGGTAAATCAGGCAGCGGCACGGGCGGCGCATCAACGACAGTACGAGGGCGCGGCGGAATCAGTTCAAAAGGACGGCTGAGGGTTTGTGCGAGGGTTTCCCCTGCTTCACGCGCTAGGTCAATAAAAACCGTCGTATCAGGGTCAGGCCAATAGGCAATTTCGCACCAGCGACTGCCGCGTGCTTCTGCTAAATCATGCCCTAAAAGCAAGCCTAAATGCCATGCTTCATCCGTGTTTGACCAGCCGAGTACTACTTCACGAATATAATCGACGGATAAAGTGCCACTTTTGGGCAAGCGGCGTGTCGTGGCGAAGACGGGAATATAGCGCAGCGGCTCTCCGGCATTGGCCTCAACAATAATTCGTTCGCCGTTGGGATCACTATTCGGATTGGTCAACAACCGCCAATGGGCGGAATCCATATCAATGAGCAGATTTTCAGCAGCGGCAATTCTTCTCATCGAAATTGGCGCGAGATACCCCTGCCTTTAGGTGTGGGGAGGTAAGCGCCAGCCTCCTGTTCTATTTAATCGAGCGATGCTCCCCGAAGGGAGAGGAGTGATTTAAGTTACCTATGGCTCACCTCTCAATGCCGACACCCGTCTTCAGGATCACGTCTTCCTCAACAAGGTTATGCGGTGATTTTACGCACACGACACTGATTTAGACCCTCAGTCTGTTTAATCGTATACCGCAGATCACGAGGCTGAAACGTCACCCCGAGGTGGCTATATATTTACCGCTAACGTAGCACGATGCGGCAAGAATGCTGCTTGGCTGAGTGTGTTCAGCATGGCTTATATTTCTACAAGCCCTAGCTTTAGCTATGGGGTCGCTGACCGCATTATGTCCTTCTATTAGAATAGATGACAAAAAAGGTGCTTTGCAAGAGCGCCCGGCATATTATCTCAGATGAGGCGCAAAGAACAATCCGCAACTTATTTTTTTAGGCTTACGCAGTTCATCACGTTTCGTGGTAAAAATTGTTCATTTTGAGTCCTTGAGTAAGGCTTAGTAAGGACGAAGATTTCCCCTTATAGTCTGCATTGACTAAAAACTAATCACTGCAAACTGCTTAACTTCTATTTTTATTCGTCAGACGAGGCGAGTCTAGGTTACAATAGAGCAAGTTTAATTGATAAGATCAGCATTCAAGGAATAAAAACGATGGCGGGTGATAACCGCTTTGAGGAAAATCTACCCGATCTTTCATCCAATGGCGATCAAGAAGGGAATTTACCCGCCTCGGTGATCTTTATGGCGATGATGCGCCAAGCCGCCAGCGTACAAGCGGCACAAAATCAGCCGCTCGAAGCGCCCACTATCCAGATGCCTCCTGAGCCACAAACAGCGCCAGAAATGGATTCGCCCAAAACAGATGAACCCACTCCCGAAGCGGATGATTTCCGGCCTGCATTACAAGCACAGCGCATCCACCGAGCACAAAAACGCAAAGCCCGCCGCCGCCACCAGACAGTCGGTGTTTTGGGTGGCATTATGCGTTCACTCTTGGTTGTGGTGATTTCCGCCGCGCTCATCGCCACCATTTTAAGCTGGTGGACAGACCCAAATTCACTTGACCCAACCCTGCGCGTTAAGGTACAAGTGGCGCGTTCAACCGATCAAGCAGTGGGGTTAGTCGCCCCAACAGGCTTACCTACCCCCAATTGGCTGCGGCAAATCGGGATTGTTTCGGGGCATTATGGCCCAGAAAACGACCCCGGCGCAGTGTGTATGGAAAATGGGGTTGTCACGTTGACCGAAAATGAGATTAATTTTTCCGTTGCAGAACGAGTCGTGGTAAGGCTGCGAGAACTGGGCTACAGCGTCGATTTGTTGGATGAATGGGACCCGCGCCTAGAAAATTATCAAGCCGCTGCCTTGGTTTCAATCCACGCCAACACTTGTCAGGATTTCGGTGAGCTTGTTACGGGCTATCTGGTTGCACAGGCTGAAGCTCGTCCTGAAGGCGGTGAGGATTCACGTTTACGAGAGTGCGTAGGGCAATATTACGCACAAAGCAGTACCTTAGAACGGCGCTTCGGTCTTACAAGAGACATGACCGATTATCATATTTTCCGCGATATTAACGTCCTAACGCCCGGCGTAATTTTGGAACTTGGCTTTATGTTGGCTGACCGAGAAGTATTAACAAGTGACCCCGATAAGCTGGCGGAAGGCATCGTCAATGGGATCCTGTGCTTCCTTGATCCTACCAGCGCAGCGCTCCCGCCAGAAGCCACCCCCCCTGCTGAAGCATTAGGCACACCTCAAGCAGGATCATAAGACCATCAATTTGATAGCGAACTTTAATTCAAGTTACAATAGATTCTCACGTAAATGGTTTATAGTGTCAGCAAGATGATAGGATTGAGCTTGTGATGCAAAAAGAGATCATCATGTATTCGCGGACAGCGGGGTGCCCATTTGTTACACTCGCAAAACGTGTCTTGAATGATTATGCTGTTCCTTTTCGGGAAATTTTGATCGACCAAGATGAGTTTGCACGCGAACAAGTGCGGGCTTGGACGGGATTTTTAGCAGTTCCCACGTTAGTGATCGCCAATTGCAATGAGGTGCTTCCGTTTATGGAACCGTTAACGCTTAGTACAGGCAGCAGTCCGCGTGGAATAAACCGAGGAACGATGATTACCGAACCGAATATCGCCCAACTAACCGAATGGCTGCAACAACACGGTTTTGTTACCGCTGCTGACCTTGAACGTGAGTAAATTATGTCGCTGAAAGAAAATACCGTCAGCATCAATGGGCGGTTAGTCCATTATTGGGAAGATGGAACAGACATCCAGCAGTGTATCCTGCTGCTGCATGGGGGCTTTGGGGATGCGTGGCTGCACTGGTCCCATCTATTCCCGATCTTGGCAAAAGAATATCATCTTATCGCACCCGATCTGCCCGGTTATGGGCAATCGGAGAGATTAACCAATATGAACCTCGACTCGCTTGTCGAATGGACGAAAAGCATACTGGATGAACTCAACATTGAGCAAGCGATTGTGATTGGGAATTCTTTCGGCGCACTGATTACACGCTTGTTCGCCGCCCACTACCCCAAATACACCCCAGCCATTATTTTGGTCAACGGCGGTGTTATCCCTAGTGTACCCGCTTTTGCCCGAATCCTCGCTATGACACCCGGCGTTGGCGGTCTGCTATTTACGCGCCTCAGTAAATCAACCAGTTCACGCACCAGCCTACAAGCTATCGTCCATGTTAAAGACATCTTGAACGATGACTTTAGCGGACGGGTAAAAGCTAATGTCCCCGGCTTGGCACATTTGATGCGGGCGATGACGCTTTCCCCCATACCAGAAAATCGCACCCCGCGCATTCCGGTGCTGCTGCTTTGGGGCGAGGAAGATACCGTTACACCGCTTACGGTTGGTGAGCAAATTCAGGCACATATTCCCGGCGCAAAACTCTCTATCATCACTGAATGCGGTCATCTGCCACATATCGAAGCCCCAGAGGTCTTTGTGTTTCAAGTGACGAACTTCCTCCGTGAACTCAGCCGTTCACGTAGGCCGGAGAAATAAACTTAGCTTGTCAAAAGAAGAATCACATCCAGCAGCCAAGGCGAAATTGCCACGAGCGCGATAAGTGGTACACCTATCCCCAAAACCAACCATGTTTTGACGGAAGGCCGCTGCCCCACAAGGCCAATCATGACGACTAAGCCAGCATATCCCAACAGCGCCACCCAAATCATCCCAAAATTGCTGATAACGACTGCCCCTAACATCAACCCTGCCGCAACTGCATCGGCTGGATAGCGAAAACGGCTGTAACGCAGGGTATAAATAAAAAATGCCTGCGTAAAAATCAACCCTAACAGCACGAGATAATACCCGTTGAGATAAACCCAAAATAAGCCGATACTCAAAATCACAGCTAACACCCGCCCCAAACGCTTGTTACGCAATTCTGCGCCAAAGTCATAAATGAGCCAAACGTTGAGGAACGCCAAAACCGCCGCCGCCCCCATCTGCACTGTCTCGACATTTTGGGAAAGCTGCCGGCTCAAATAAGCCGTCAACACCACAAATGCAGGTGGATACACATCCGGCACACTCAATCGAAGAGATGGCAAAACTTCAACTTGACCGTCCAACTGTTCCGCCAGCACCGTATAGATAAGATTATCCGCATCTTGCGGCAGGTTCATCAAAGCAACGGCGGTAAAGATAACAGCGATTATGCCCAAGAATGCTAAATCACTTGGGCCGGGCCAACCTTGATCTTCATCTGCTAAGGTCTCCCCTTTCGACTCGGCGCGTTTCTGACCAACCGCCAGAGTCCCGCCGAGAAAAATACCAATCACCAGCCCAAATAGCAGATAATCGACCAGCAGCGTTTGCCAGCCGACCAGTGAAGTTAAAAACACTGCCCCACCTACGATGATGGCTAACGATAAAGCCGCCCCTAAGCCAATACGCGGCTGAATAGTAGGCCATGCGGGGGAAAGCATCCCCCCTGCACCTAAAATTACCGCGCCAAACACAAAAATAGTGAATAATGCCATAAAACTCGCTTCAAGATTGATTGACAGTAAAATCATGAGAAAGTATAGCTGTGTGTCGCCAAACCGCCTATGCCGCCGCTTATGTTGGAGAACCAATCATAGTGTGGAGTCCGTTCAATGCGCCTTTTGAACCGAGATGCTGTAAAATGAGACAAACTAAACTGCGGTTTGTCCTTTATGATTAAGGCGGTTTGATGCGTTTGCGGCTTTGGTTGTTGGTTTTGATTATCTGCACTGTCCTTCCCATAGCTGCACAAGAAGACGATTTGCCGCGTCTCGTTACCTATGGCGAAGTCGCCACTGGGCAGATTGATAACCTCACGCCCCATGAAGTCTACGCCTTTGACGGGCTGCGTGGCGATTATCTTTCCATCCGCGCCCGTGCCACAGAGGGTAATTTAGATGTCGTATTGACGATCTTGGATAGCAGCGGACGCGCCCTTGCCAATCGTGATGACAGCGGCGGCAGTTTGGACGCTGAGATCGAAACACTCCTCATCCAAAGCAGTGAGCGCTACAGCATTGTCGTCGCACGTTTCGGCTATGGTCTCGGCAGTACATCCGGCAGTTATGAACTTTTGATTGAGCGCATCGGCAATAGTTCGGCCTCCGGCAGTGCGTTACGCTATGGCGACTCGATCTCCAACACGATCACCACTATTGCCCCCGAACTTTATTACAGCTTCCGCGCACGGCAAGGCGACATCATCAATGTGACGATGCAGCAGCTTTCCGGCGATTTAGACCCCTATGTCCAGATTGTGCAGGTCGAGGAGGGTCAGACCATTGTCTTGTTCGAGAGTGATGACAGCATTCCCGGTTCGCTGGATGCTCAAGTCGAAAACTTCATCGTCCCACAAGACAGCACCTATTACATCGTCGCCACTCGCTACGGGCAAGTCGCCGGTACAAGCACAGGCAATTTTTTGCTCACTTTAGAAGAATCTGCTAACAGCGGGCAAGGGAATTCACCCCAAGCCGCTTTGCCTATCACGATGAGCGCCATCGTGGAAGGCACCCTCAATGAAGAAGTCTTTCAGCGTTATTATCGCTTTGAGGCGACACAAGATGATATTTTGACGATTAAACTGAGCCGAATCGAAGGTGATTTGGACAGCTATCTCATTCTAGCCGATGCCAATTTACAAGAATTGACCTTTGATGACGACAGCGGCGAAGGGACACAAAATTCACAGATTTCAGATTTTGTGATTCCTGCATCCGGCACCTATTATCTGATTACCACCCGTTATCAACAAGGAACAGGGAATACGAGTGGGCGCTATCGCTTGGAATTGGAAGGCGAAGGCAATGCTTTCGTCACAGTACCGGAAAATGTGGCAAGAATTCGTTATGGCACGGCAGTAACGGGCAGTATTGATGAAATTACACCAGAGGCCAATTACGTCTTTTTTGCGACTGAAGAGGATGTCGTCACCATTTCGATGAATCGGGGTGATGGCGATCTCGATCCCTTCCTAAGCCTCTTGGATGCTGAGGGTGATCTGCTCATAAACAGTGAGAACAGCACCACGAGTGGTCAGGATGCCCGTATCGAGCGTTATACCATCCCCGAAACAGGGGTGTATTATATCCGTGCTGCGAGTCAGGATGCGCCGGGAATTGCAACCACCGGAAGCTATATTCTCGTCTTAGCAAAAATTGAAACTGCCGAGACCGCACCCTGAACATATTGATTCGGTTAAGGGCTTAAATCCCGTGAACCTTATCAGGCTGAATCACATACATCAGACGATTGTGAGATACGTTGCCTTGATCCCGATACACATCATTCCCCGTATATTTTTTTGACAAAGCATTGATATGATCGCGTGCGCCCTTGCTCTCGTCGCGGATTTCAACAATATGCCCCATGACTTCAACCCAGTGAAAAGGATTGGTGGGGTCGATCAGAAGCACCGTCACTTTGCTTTCTTCGCTCATATTCCGCGCTTTACGGGTGCTATCGGGCGAATTGACGCGGACATAAGTTCCGTCAAAATCGCACCAAACCGGGACGGTATGTGGCTGACCATCAGGATTGACAGTGCTTAAGGCAGCTAAAATGGGACGCTCAAAAAGATCGTGGCTTGAAGCTGGAATTTCCATTGTGGAGGCCATCTGCTTTCTCGTGATAAGCGAAATAAAGATATAACTCGAAGTTTCTACGCTATACGTTTTAGAAGGGTTGACCTGCTTATCCTCTTACGTGGTAGGCAAGCATTGTTACTAACTGACGTTACGCAGTTAGCCCTCATCCTAAATCCTTCTCCCTCATGGAGAAGGACTTTGATATACGATGTGCATTTGCCTCCCCTCGCCCTGAGGGAGAGGGGTCGGGGGTGAGGGCAGAAACAGAGTCGGCTGCGTAACGTCAGTCACTAATAGAAATTACGCAGTTCAGCGAGATTTTCCGTAGGGGCGACTCGCCGAGTCGCCCCTACAAAACCCATCAACTGCGTAAATCCTAACTAAAAAGGACGCAGTATATTGCGCCCTTTTCGTCTATCAATTCACGGATTATTTAGCGCAATCCATTTACTTCGCGTAATCTATCGCACGGGTCTCACGGATGACATGCACTTTGATTTGACCGGGATACTGCATCGTTTCTTCGATTTGTTTGGCAATATCACGCGCCAGCTTCAGTGCTGCAAGATCATCAATCACATCAGGCCGCACGATAATGCGAACTTCGCGCCCCGCTTGGAGCGCATAACTTTGTTCCACGCCTTCAAAACTGGTCGCAATATCTTCCAACGTTTTAACCCGCTTGATATATGAGTCCAGACTTTCTCGCCGCGCACCCGGACGCGCACCCGAAATTGCATCCGCCGCCTCGACGATTAGCGCTTCGACGCATTCCTGTTCTACCTCATGATGGTGCGCCGCGACGCAGTTAATGATTTTGGGGTTCTTCACGCCATGCCGCTTGATGAAATCCGCGCCGATCAGGGCATGAGTGCCTTCGATTTCGTGGTCGATGGCCTTGCCCAAATCGTGCAGCAAGCCGCCTGCTTTGGCGATATTCACGTCTGCACCCAATTCAGCCGCGATCATACCGGCGATATGCGCCGTTTCAATCGAATGGGCGTGTTGATTTTGTCCGTAGCTCGTGCGGAACTTCAACCGACCCAGCAGACGGATAACTTCTGGATGTAGGCCGGGAACGCCTGTTTCATAAGCGGCGCGTTCACCTTCCTCTTTGATCGCATTTTCGACTTCAATACGCGCATCATCCACCAATTTTTCGATACGTGCGGGATGGATTCGCCCATCGGTGACGAGTTTCGCCATCGACCTTTTTGCCACTTCGCGCCGCACGGGATCGAAACTGCTGATGGTGATGGCTTCCGGCGTATCATCGACGATGACATCTACACCCGTCGCCAACTCAAAAGCGCGAATATTGCGTCCGTTGCGCCCGATAATGCGGCCTTTCATTTCGTCACTGGGCAGAGGCACAACGCTGACAGCGATTTCGCTGACATGCTCCGATGCTAACCGCTGAACCGCCAGCGCGATTACATCACGAGCGCGGGTATCGGCCTCCTCACGCGCTTCGGCTTCGACCTGCCGGATGATACGAGCGCTGTCGTTACGGGCATCCTGTTCCGCCGCCGCAATCACCTCCACCCGCGCTTCTTCAATCGTCATCTGGGCGACCCGCTGCAATTCCTCCATGCGGATCGTCTCGGCACGTTTCAGATCATTTTCGCGTTTATCGAGGGTACTTTGACGTTTACTCTGATTTTGTTCGCGCTTTTCCAGCCGATCAATCCGCTGGTCAAGATCATCACGACGGCGTTGCAGCCGTTCCTCCTCATTATCGAGATCACGTCGACGGCGAACGATGACCGTATCGGCCTCTTCTTGAAAAGCCTTAACGCGATCTTCGCCTTCGCGCACAGTTTCTTGCGCCTTTTCATTCGCGGCAGTGATGATCGACTGAGCTTGCTCCTCAGCCAACAGCCGATGACTTGTGCCTTTGGCATTTTGGTAGTAGTTGAGACCAAACCAGCCCAGCGCTATTCCGACTGCGAGGGTCAGTAATTCCACTACAATAAAAACGATTGGGTTGTCCATGTATGTTAGCGGGTGATGCTGTTCGCAATGCGCCGCCAATCTCCTTTCTGGTGTTTGTTAACATAAAGACAAGGTTTAGGGTTCTGGTGGCAGCAAAAAACACCTTACTCCTCCATTTCTTCAGCATCATCCGACTCGCTGAAAAAATCCGGGTTTTCCGCTGCCAGTTCCTGTATCAATTGCTCAATGACATCGCGGCTGGTGCCATAATTGAACCCGCGACGTTGAAGAAAACTGCCGAGTTTGTTTTTAAAAGCCTGCCGGCTGAGTCCGCGCATTCGCAGTGCTTTAGCATGAGCAGCACGATAAGCAGAATCATCCGCATCAACGGCTTCCAGCACTGCGTTAATAACACTATCCGCAATCCCTTTTTGACGAAGTTCGTAGCGCAGCGCCATCGGCCCCATCGGTTTAAAAGTCGTGCGATTTTCTAGCCAATAACGGGCAAAAGCCTCATCGTCCAGGTAGCCCATCAAACGCAAGCGCTCGATAGCAAGTTCAATGACTGGTTCAGGCGTGTCATGTTGGGAGAGGTTGCGCTGCACTTCGGCAATACTACGTGGCCTAAAGGACAAGAAACGTGCCGCACGATCGACAGCACGGACAATTTCATCTTCGCCGCGCAATGCAGCGATTTCCGATTCCGTAAGGGTTTGGCCTTTCCGCAGCTTGACGGCCTCAAGCAGGGTCAAGCTGAAAGCATATTCGCCATCCAGATAGACGTTGACGCGCTCTTTATTGCGCTTCTGCACTTCTAAGGTGGTCACGACACCCATTAGGCTTAAGCATCTCCTAGACAAACGCGAAGCGCCGAGATCGGCAAGCAGATCACGGCTTGATGTTTGACTGCGGATTCCAGCAATATGATGTTGCGCCTGATGAGTAAAAACAGCAGGAAACTATTTTAACCCACGTTCAGTCTATGTTTTTATGCCCTAACCAGATATACAATCGGTGGGCGCTATTCATTCTAAAAATTTTTCAGGCTGATAATCCTGACTAAGACATATTATTGAAGTAGCCGGAAGGCCTATCTTTCGGCACAAGCACCACGCTGCCCTTATTTTGTTTAGACAGTTTAAATCTGGAATTCGCCGTCTTGCAAAGCGATTTAACACAATCGCCAAGAGCCGTGATTAAATTTACAACAAACTTCGACACACAATTACTATGTACACTTTAAACAAGTTTTCATAAATAATCAAGTCTTTGCCTAATTTGGAGCATCTCAGTAGAATCAGGGCGCTTCATCATGCAACGAAAGCTCATTTTATGGTAGGTAATCAGCGGCGGGTATTGGTCACGGGCGGCGGCACATTTTTGGGTGATAACATTACAGCGGCACTTTTGGGCGAAGGCGCGGAAGTGACGTTATTGGTACGTCCCGGCTTAGAAGATCGTTTAGGGGCATTGGGACAGCGTGTGCGCTGGTGGACGGCGGATATTTGGGACGTGGCAAGTTTGCGCGGAAGGGCGCGGGGGCATGGTGTTGTCATCCATACCGTCGGCAGCATGACCGAAGATCATGCACAAGGGCTGACCCATCATCGGCTGAATTTCGTCTCTGCCCGGAATGCCGCAACGATGTGCATCAGTGATGGTGTGCCGCAGATGGTCTTGATGAGCAGCGCTGCCGCCCCTTGGATCAGCCGGAGTTACATCCGCTCAAAACGTGAAGCTGAAGACTATTTACAGCGCGTGGGCGTAAAATCAGCCGTGATTCGAGCGCCGCTGGCTTACATACGTGGGCAACCCCGCCCGGCCTTTTATGAATTGATGACGCTTTTAGGCAGCATCCCACCGACATCCTGGCTGGGTTTTGGAAAAATTGCCCCCATGCCGATTGATGTCTTGGCGCGAGGAGTAGCACGAATCGCGCTCGAACCGCAGCGCACAAACGCGATTTACACCGCTGCTGATCTCCGCCGCCGTAATCAACGGCACGAACTAGCGAAACCACTGATGGTAGGTGAAACACCCGGAGAGCAACCGCGTGTTCATCCCTTTGATTTACTCGATGATGAAGCACCGTTTGGTTGGGTTCCGCCCAGTGACAAGAGACGTTAAGCGCTTACATTTTGTGCGCGGCGGTCACACTTTCCTCGACAATTTCTTCGTCACTATCGGCATAGCGATAGCGGCGAATCGGCTTTATCGTCAAAATATGCCCCGCCTCGCCTGCCCATCGTGCCAAATCACGCAGTTGCACGAGGCCGTTTTGCATCGCCATGCCGCCTTCATTGCCGAAGCGGTAGGTGAGGTAATAAGGATTCTGCCCTAAATAATCCAAGACGACTTGTGTGGCATCAGCGATCAAAGCGGGATTATGTTCGGTGGCGAGGTGCTGGAGGGGCTGCACAGGCAGTTTTACGTTACGTGCGAGCGTATTCAGCAGCACCGGACGATGAAAGAATTTAGCGAGCGATTCCTCTTCGCTGATTGTCAAATGGCGTGGAACGTCCATGGATACTCCATCCGCCCGATTGACAGAAATAGTGAGTTCAAAATGCTCCTCACAAATTTTCTGCCATCGCTCTTTCTCTTCTGGCGGGATAAGCGCCTCGACACGCGCCATCACCAAATCTGCGCCATCAGCTAAGGCTTGTTTGCGCGTCTTACCCGCTGCATCCTCTTGAATCGACGGGATCACCTGACCAATATTCATGATAAGTTGAGGCCGCTTAAAAGCCGCCATTGCGCCAATCGCGCCATCCATTCCACCAAACCCAATCGGCACGATGGGCGCATTCGCCTTGCTGCTCAACCATGCCACGCCGCTTCGGGCTTGCTTGAGGTTGGCTTCCCAGATTCCGCCCTCTGGGAAAATGCCAATCACGCCGTTTTGTGCCAGCACATCCAGCGCCATCGTCATGCCCTTACGATCCATACTGCCACGATTAACCGGAATAAAGCCGTAACTATTGATAATCGGCGCAAAAGTGGGGTCAAGCGGCACATCCCCCACGCCAAGCACTTCAACGAACCAAGGAACGTGAATTACCATCAAAACGACTTCAATCATGGCAACATGATTGCCAACAAGGATCAAAGGGCCGCTTTGGGGCAAATTTTCCCGTCCAGTGATGATCGTGCGCGAGAGCAAGCTCATTAACGGTTTTGCCACCAGACACAGTGCTGTACGGCGCTTTGTACGGCGAGGATATGAAATAGAGTAGGAGTTTGTCATGGTCTATAGGAAAAGATAAGTAGAGGCACAGCTCAGACCGCCCCTTACCGAGCCAACTTAAATTAAAGGGTGATTTTTATATCTGTCCCGTAGGCGACTTTGTGCGTTTCTTTGGGGGCATGGTCGGTCACGCCAATATCAACATACATACCGCCGCTGACTTCGACCTCATCCGAGTCGCTGTTAAGCTGGAAGACTTGCAGCTTTAACCGAACCTGCGTGTAAGCGCCGGGGATGATCTGAAACGCTCGGTGTGCGGGCATATTGGTGACGGAAAGCGCCCCATCTTCAGGTTTATCCGGCTTGCCATTCACCAGCGAAAGCCGGACAACAAGATCAGCCGAACTGGACATCAAGTGACCCAAATCGGCCTCATTAAATCCCACAATCACTTCTGTCGGTTGATTAGCAACTAATGTGCGCGGCAAAGCAACTACAAGACGGCGTAAGACATATTTGGGGCCAATATCAGGGTGAACGCCGCCTGTTGCGCCATCATATTCTGCCAATTCGCCTGCCGCTTCATGCCCCTGTTCTGTAAGACGATAGATCAAATCGCCTTCCATTGTCACATAACCCTTTGTGACGAGCCGCCGGATGGCTTTGCTAAAACCACGATCACTCAATTCCAGCGCATCACAAATTTCGTCTACATCTGCTATATCTGAGTCAATCGTCCCAAAATAACGGATAATGTCGAGCGCACCCGGCAGCGGCTCCAAAGTTTTTAGGTGAAACGGTAGTTCCATCGACATTATCAAGGCTTCCTTTTATGGCAAATTTCAGAGAACTTATCACGAACTCATCACAAGTATAACGGAATTTCAATGCGGTACAAATCAAGGATTCCAAGCTGACCACAGCAAAAACAAACTACCGATTCACCCAACCAGTATCGGCATCCTAAATCATCAATTGCTATGCCTTCTTACAGTGTAACGATACGCGCTTTGCCCGAAAAATTGGGCGTAGCGTGGCGGGTATCCACAATAATGCGGCTGTGATCGACAATATGCTGCCAATTGTAGGATGTATGATCGGTAACGATGACCACGCAATCGGCGTTTTCTAGCAATTGCTCAGAATATTCGACCCCATACATCTTTTCGTCATCTTCTAGCCGGATGACAGGCACATGCGGGTCATGGTAGCTGATATTTGCACCTTTATTCCGCAACAAACCGATCACATCCAGCGCCGGACTTTCGCGCACATCATCAATATCGCGCTTATACGCCACGCCCAAGACGACAATATTCGCCCCACGCACGGCTTTGCTATCATCATTGAGTGCGTCCGTCACTTTATCAATCACGTACAGCGGCATGGAGGTATTAATTTCGCTGGCGAGTTCGATAAACCGCGCTGTGTAATTGAGTGTCTTGAGCTTCCAGCTTAGATAATGCGGGTCAACCGGAATACAATGTCCGCCCAAACCCGGCCCCGGATAAAACGGCATAAAGCCGAAGGGCTTAGTCGCCGCCGCTTCGATCACTTCCCACGCATCAATGCCGAGTTTATCGCACATTAATGCCATTTCGTTTACGAGGCCGATATTTACCGCTCTGAACGTATTTTCCAGCAGTTTAACCATCTCAGCAGTCGTAGGCGAGGACACCGGCACAACCGTATCAATCGCCGTTTTGTACATGGCGACGGCGACTTCGGTGCAATCGGAAGTGATGCCGCCTACGACTTTAGGTGTGTTGCGGACATGATACTTAGGATTCGCAGGGTCGATGCGTTCCGGCGAAAATGCGACAAACACATTTTCACCCGGTGTAAAGCCTTTTTCTGCCAAACGAGGGACAATAATTTCCTCAGTCGTGCCGGGATAGGTGGTGCTTTCTAGCACAACCAGCATCCCTTCACGGCAGATTTCGGCAATCGCGTTGATCGCGCTGATGATAAAAGACATATCAGGATCTTTTGTTTTATGGAGCGGAGTCGGCACACAAATGCTGATAGCATCCACCTGCCTTAAGTCGGCATAGTCAGTCGTGCCGCATAGCCGACCACTTTCCACCAAGGGCTTCAGCCGCGCCGTAGGAATATCTTGAATATAGCTTTCGCCCTTGTTGAGTTGGGCGACTTTCGGCGCACTAATATCCAACCCGATCACGTTAAATCCTGCTTCGGCAAATTCAACCGCCAGCGGCAGCCCTACATAACCCAGACCGACAATCGCTAGACGCGCCTCGCGTTTTTCCAGCCGATCTAGGAGGATTTGCTTGATTGTCATCGAATTTTACTCTCATACCTATAAAATATGTTGCGATTATAACTGTGTACTTGGAGGCGTTCAAGCGTGGTATGTAGGCACATAAAAATGCCCATCTGTTTTCAACAGGCATTTTTGTGTTGATTAAACAGATTATGTCGGAAGTTCAGATGCAAAAATCAAGGCATCTAAAACAATGCCTTGATCTCGTGTTTTGTGCTATCGGATAAAATTAGAGGCTTGTCCCCTGATTAGGGGTTTGGGGAGGAACTGGTTGATTGGGCTGCTGACCGGGAGCGCCGGGACGCATGTTGCCGCCCATGCCATTCATATCGCCCATGCCGTTCATACCGCCCATGCCATTCATACCGCCCATGCCGGGCATCATCGGCATCAGGCCGGAGAACTGCTCGCGCTGCCCAAGCGTGATTTCGACTTGTAGGCTTTCTCCAGCGCGTAAGACATCCAGCGTCACGACATCTTCAGGTTCATAAGCAAAGATGCGATCAGCCAACGTGTGTTCGGCATCCACAACTTCGCCATTCACAGCGGTCACAATATCATTTACTTCCAAGCCAGCCGTTTCGGCGGGCGAACCCGGCTCAACTTGAGTGATAAGCGCACCTTCGGTCACATCGACGCTGTATTCAGCGGCGGTTGCTTCATCCAAGGTCACGAAAGCGACACCTAAGCGTCCCTTGCCATTGAAATCGCGGAAATCACGGTTATTCCCGTCACGGTTATCTCTGTTGGGACCAAAACCTTGCATTGGCGGAACCATCATCTCGCCCATACCTGGGATCATCCCACGCAGGCCAGCACCAAATAATGCTAAAGCGGTTTCTGCCGGGACTTCGATGTCCTGCGATTCGCCAGCACGATCAATTGTTAACGTAATTGCCGCATCGGCACTCATATCGGGCATCATAAAACGGAACTGACCGCCTTCAATCGCCTCGCCATTAATGGCAGTGATACGATCACCCGCTTTCAGACCCGCCTCAGCTAAGGCGCTGCCTTCACCCAATGCAACAATTTCGATCACGCCTTCATCGGGCAGAAATGTGATTTCGTCGTCGGAGTTCATGAAATCAAAGCGATTACCGCCGCGTCCACGTCTGTCGTCATCAAGATCAGCAGGACGTTCACCCAGCGTCACACTGACGGTCAATGTTTCTTCGCCGCGTACAATTTCCAAATCAACCACATCGCCGGGGACTTGGCTTTCCAGCGCGTTCAGCAAAGTCTCGACGGTCACAGGTTCACCAGCAAAGGCCGTAATGATGTCATTCGCCTCAATACCTGCGGCAGCGGATGGCCCATCAGGGGTCACTTCGCTTACGAGAACGCCGTTATCTGCTTCGCCGATGACGATACCCAAAAAGGCGCGTCCGGGTTCTGTAGTGGCTTCTGGTGTTGCTTCTTGGGCGGCGACGATACCGACTACCGTCAAGGCCAGCACAAGCAAAAACGCCACAAGAAGCGCTTGAGTCCGTTTCATTTTCATGGTTACATCTCCTCACACAGTGTTTTTAATCACAAGATTTAGGGTGTGTGTGTCGCACCTGTCCTAAATCTATGTGGCAAACATGGTCAAAGTGTGAAACAAGCGTAAATTATGTGTAAAACGGCATCACTATTTCGTAATCCAATGATTACGGCAATCTGAGGATTACTTTTCGTCGTCTTTTTTGCGCCGACCACCGATAAAATTCCCGAACATCCCGCCCACAACATCGCCAAAACCGGGCGCTTTGCTCTCTAATTTTTCGTCATCCTGCCAGCGATTGTTATGACGGCGGTTGACCCAAGTCTCAAATTCTTTGGAAGATTCTTCGACAGCGGCTTCCAGTGCGGCTTGATCTTTACTGGCGATTAAGCCGCGAAAGTTGCGAAGTGTGGCGATCATGTCATCGGTGTAGCGTAACAAATCGGTGCTGCTGTTGATCCAAACATCCCGTAAATCGTCAGGATGCGTATCCATCAAAACATGCGCCAACATCCCAAAGGACGGATTTGTTAGTCGCTGGGCATCCATCCAACCGGGGTTCTGGCTCATCATATAAAAGTACGCCGCACCAATCAGCGACGGCAGCCCTTCCATACCGGCGGCGAGACCGTCATGTTCGGCAGGGTCAAGATAATGCGGACGCGCTCCCAAAATACGGGCGAAATCCGCCGCCAATTCAACTGCTTCTTTGGCACACGTCACCGAAGGCATAAGCATCATTGAGCCATTATCGAAAAAGTCGTCAGTCGCCCGTTCTGGTTCGTCCACCCCTTCAAACAAATACTTGGGATTCACAATCGGTCTGATACACACCTGATGTGCGCTCGATGGTAAATACTGCTTGCCCCATTCGAGGGCTTTTTGATTCAACGGTGTCGCATCCAGCACCACAGCACCAGCCCGCAACGAAGACGCGATATAGTCATAGGTATTTTTCGTCTCGCCATAAGGGGTGACTATGACGACAATATCCTTACCCTTAACGGCATTTTCCGATTGGGCAACTGTTTCACCCACTGCGCCCATTTTTTGCGCCGTTTTCATGCGCGGCGTGGCGCTGTCATATCCAGTAACTTTAAATGTATGCGCTCCGCCTTTTTGATTCTGCCGCTTAAGCGCCAACCCCATCGAGACACCCGTCCGTGCCAGCCCTAAAATCGCTACTGCTACGTCTGCCATTTTTAAAACCTCGTTTATTAAAATCCGATTCAATTCGCATCGTCAGCCTGTTGCAGGCGTTTTAAGAGATGCACACACGGATGATCTTGCCATTGCGCCGCTTTATCCGCATGATGGGCGATCAGCCAGAGCGCACGATCAGACGCATCTGTCTCGGAAACTAATGCCACGCTCCATGCCGGATGCTGCTCCGCAACGACAAATGCCCTCTGCCAAAGATGGGCAGGATCGCCTTCGCTCCATTGCTGATAAATCGGCTTGGCAAAAGCGCGTACCAAGACGGCAAGCGTTTTTTGCCAAATCGCCAGCGGATAGCGCGTCTTACCGACATCATGCAGCAGCGCGGCAAGGGCAAGGTCGGCAAAACCCACTTTACCGATAGCGTCACCCTGCGACGATTCAAGTGTTAGTACATCACGTAGCACATTCAGGCTGTGCAACTGCTCGCTACGGCGCATCTGCTCAAACAATATCACCTGCTGCGGATTCAGATACACGACAGCAAGGGCATGATCGACAGGACGGGTAAAAGCAAATAATGCTCGTAAGCCTTGCCTGACCCGATTTGCTGCGGGCATCTTAAAAACCGAGCAAAAGCTGCTGGAAGAAAGACAGCGGCCCACCGATAATCATGCCTAAAAGATTAAAGTTGGGGCCCAAAAAGCTCAACATAATTAGGCCGAGCAGAAGATATTGGGTATTTTGTGCATTACGCTGCCAGGTATAGGCTAAATCGGGCGGGAGCAGCGCTAAGAGAATATGCCAGCCATCAATCGGGAAAAAGGGCAGCAGATTAAACAGGAACAAGATCAAGTTAAAACGCACGATCATAAACAAGATGAGCGCAAGTGCATCGGGCAAATCAGCCAAAAATAGGCGCAGCGGAATAGCAAAGATCGTGGCAACAAGCAGATTAGAAAATGGGCCCGCGGCGACGGCAGCCAGATAGCCCCAACGGGGGTTACGCATCCGGTTCGCCGAAATCGGCGCACTGCCCAGAATACCGAAGCCGATCAGGACAAACATCAGAAAACCCGGCCAATAAATATGCACCGTCGGATCAAGCGTAAGGCGGCCTTCACGGGCAGGCACAGGATCGCCCATCAGATGCGCCACGTAATTATGAGCAAATTCGTGAACCGTCATGCCGATGAGGACACCCAGCAAAATACCGAGTGCGAGTGTTGGAGTGAGGCTAGAGCCGTAAAGTAACAACGAAATTCTCCATCCTTCGTATAATTTATGCGTGGTGGAAAAAGTATAGCATAGGCCAATTGGCTTCAGTATGGGGGAGTCAAGACCTAAAAGCAAACACTTATTAAAAATTTAACATTCGGTCATTCTCATTTTATGCTAACATAGCGGCGGATTTGGGTATAATCCACAATCATTATAGATAAAAGCACATAAATCATCCTTATAACGGGGGTCAGCGACCCCATAGCTAAAGCTAGGGGCTTGTAGCAATGCAAGTCCGGCGCTGACCAGACTCAGCCAGGGGGAGCAATCCCTATCGGGCTACGTTAGTGGCAAGAGTTCAACGACCTACCTTGGGATACCTCACCAGTCCCAAGCCCTAGAACCTCCCTGTTAAACAGGCATACGGGGTACGAAGCCAGTGCAGGACAGAGGAAAGTACCGACCACTAACCTTGTCGAGGTGAACATTCCCCGCGCAAGCGGAGTAGGCCTTGAGGGAGAGCCAGCAGGTAACTGCAAATCTCCCTTTCCCTTCCGGGATTATCGTCCGCTACTCTTGAAAGGAGAACTTGCACCTACTCCCTATAGCTAAAGCTAGGGGTATCCGTGCAAGGAATTTGATGAATGAAATCATTCGACAGCACAACACTGAATTTTCAGGAGGACAATAAAGCTGTGGCAAAACGAATCCTGTTTCTCTTCTCAGACACTGGCGGCGGACATCGTGCAGCGGCGGAAGCCATCCGCGATGCGCTCTATCTTCAACATGGGCGCGATGCGCTTCGGGTGGCGATGGTTGATGTCTTTAAGGAGACGTTGTTTCCCTTAAATTATATGCCTGAGCTTTACCCTTGGATTGTCAATCATGGCAAGTCATCGTGGGGTGTGGGGTATAACCTGTCGAATACCAACCGCCGCGCTAAAGCGATCACCAATTATATGTATCTCACCAACGGGCATCGCCTGCGGAAGATGGCGCGTTTAAACCCAGCGGATGTCGTGGTTTGCGTCCATTCAGTGATCGCCCGTCCCTCATTAAAAGCCTTCCTTACCTTAGAAGAACGTCCGCCGTTTATCACGGTTGTCACCGATCTCGTCTCCACGCACATGTTTTGGTACGACAAACGCAGTGATCGCTGCCTCGTCCCCACCCAAGCCGCTTATGATCGCGGGCTGGAATGTGGCCTTACACCGGAGCAACTGCGCGTTACGGGGCTGCCCGTGAATCCACGCTTTAACGATGGCCTAGTTGATAAGCTGGAAGCACGTCAAGGCTTGGGTTGGAATCCCACTTTACCGACGATTATGCTCGTCTCTGGTGGTGAGGGTATGGGGCCGCTGTATGAAACCGCCCGCGCCATCAACGAACAACAACTTAAATGCCAATTGGTCGTCATCACAGGCAAGAATAAACAGCTTAAAGAAAAGCTCAATGCGTCTCATTGGAATCAACCAACCCACATTTACGGCTTTGTCACCGATATGCCGCGTATGATGGCTGCAGCGGATGTGATGGTCACAAAAGCCGGCCCCGCGACCATCAGCGAAGCCTGCATCGCTGGACTGCCCCTTATTTTAAGCGATGCCATTCCGGGACAAGAGACGGGCAATGTAGAATACGTCTTAGAAAACAACGCCGGAGTCTATGCCCCTGATCCGCATGACGTAGCAGATACGTTACGCGCATGGCTGGCAGAGGGCGAGGCAGGCTTAAAACAACGTGCTGATAATGCCCGCCAGATTGCCCGACCCAATGCAGTTTGGGATATCGCCAGCGAAGTGTGGGAAGCCGCCCACCAACCGCGCATTCCAGTCCAGAGACGCAACTTTTTAACCGAGTTGTTTGAGATGCCCCACGAACCTCTGTCCATGCGTTAAACGATTTTGTTGGGGCGGCGCAGATCGCCCCTTTTGATTCGCCAGATTTCAGAAAAAATTCGTTTGCCAGCAGGTCAACTTTCCAGTACCATGCGTTAAGACTACCTCTGTATAATCCACTCATTGGAGATTAATTGGATGAAAGCTATCATTCTCGCCGCTGGACAAGGGACGCGCTTACGTCCGGTTACATTGACAATGCCCAAGCCGCTTGTACCCGTCGCCAATAAAGCCCTCATCGGTTATGCCATCGATATTTTAAGAGACTCTCATGTGACCGAAATTGGCATTATCGTCCATGATATGAGTTCGCCCATCGTCAGCCAACTCGGTGATGGCAGCAAACTTGGGGTGAGTCTACATTATATCGTCCAAGCCGAGCAAAAAGGTTTAGCTCATGCCGTGAGTCTTGGGCATGATTTTGTCGGCGATGATCCCTTCGCCATGTTTTTGGGCGATAACATCTTCCAAGATAAGATGACTGATTTGATCGAAGGTTTTGAATCCTCGGATTCCGAGCTTTCCCTCGCGCTCAAAGGCATTCCTGATCCGACACGCTTTGGTATTGCCGAGATCAGCAATGGACGCGTGCTGCGTGTGATCGAAAAGCCGAAAAATCCACCCTCCAACTTAGCGATTTGCGGCGTGTATCTGTTCCGCAAATCGATCTGGGACGCGATTGCTAACATCAAACCGTCAGCGCGTAACGAACTCGAAATCACCGATGCCATTCAGTGGGTTGTCGACCAAAACCTTAAGGTTACGCCTTATGTGCTGCCGGGTTGGTGGATTGATGCCGGGAAGCCTGACGCGATTATCAACGCCAATCAGCTTGTCCTTGGTGATCTCCCCTACACACCTGCCCCAGAAGGTCCTCATATCACAGGGAGATCAGAAGTTTCACATCGCGTCCTGCTTGGGCAAGGGACTACCGTCGAAGATAGCGTGATTCGCGGCCCGGTCATCATCGGTGACAATGTTATAATCAAGAATAGCTATATTGGGCCGTACACCGCCATTGGTGATAACGTCGTCGTAGAAAACAGCGAAGTCGAAGCCAGCATCATCATGAAAGACTGCCGCCTCATCAATCTACCCGGACGCATCGACTCCAGCTTACTCGCAGACTCGACGACTGTCGAAGCGGCATCGAATAAAGTGCCTGCTGTCCATCGCTTCATCCTCGCGGAAAACAGTTACATCCAGCTTTAAATAGTCAACACGAAGAATTGCATCGGGGCATCATTCAGTGATGCCTCTGTTTTTGTATTTCCATAGCTTTAACCATTGTTAAGCGCATTTAACTAAATATCATTTTTGTTAACAGTTATCCTTTCTAACCAAAACTACTTGACATCAAAAAAAAAAAACGGTTTATACTAATAACCAGAAGTACACAAAGACTTCTAACCGTTAACAATTTGAGGATCGTTCCATGAAAAGTTACCGTCCGCTTCTTTTCGTCGTCGGTACACTGCTGCTCC
>Ga0209591_10000507_pt1 | contig 50065 bp, 49 predicted proteins | sample MAT01_FD_187207 | JGI IMG/M metagenome (GOLD analysis project Ga0209591, IMG submission 187207) | Freshwater microbial communities from Lake Fryxell liftoff mats and glacier meltwater in Antarctica - MAT-01 (SPAdes) (version 2) | ecosystem: Environmental > Aquatic > Freshwater > Ice > Liftoff...
GGCATGTGCACGGCGTCGGCGATGAGCCCGACCCGCCACTCCTCGGGCTCACGGACGTCGAGCAGCAGCGCGCCGCTGTCGGCCAGCTCGCTCGCCGTGGTCGGGTCGATCTGGGCGATCGGATCGGTGCTGGTCATCGGGGTCCTTCCGGAGGCGGTCATCGGGTGTCGGTGCGGTCAGGTGTTCGCGAGGCCGAGGAGACCGCCCTCCACCTGCTGGAGGCGGTAGCCGTCGTGGGCGGCGATGTCGGCGGTGACGGTGAACCTGTCGCCGCGCACCAGGGTGTGGCGCCATTCGACGGGGCGGCCGTGGGAGCAGCCGACGCGCTCGATCGCGAACAGCGCGACGTCCGGGGTGATGCCGAGCAGCCGCTGCTCCGCCGGTGTCGGGACGACCGCCCGGATGTGCTCCTCGCCGGTGGTCATCGCCACCCCGCACAGCCGGGCGTACTCCGTGTAGAGGGGCGGTGTGGGTGAACTCGACGTCCAGCAGCGGTGCGGCGATCCGCTCGGGCATCCACACCTTGTCCAGGGCCGGCGGCTCGGGCCCGGCGAGCCGGAGCCGTTCCAGATGGACGAGGGGGTCGATTCCTCGAGTCCCAGCCGGGTCGCCATCAGCCCGTCCCGACGGACGTCGAGCGCACAGATCACGCCGCGCTGCTCCAGCCCGCTGGCCTGGACCGACTCGAAGAGGCTGTGGATCGACCCGATCCGCTGGGCGATCTCGACCGGCTCGACCACCCGAGGGGCCCGCCCTCTCCCGGCGACGAGAACGCCCTCCTCCCGCAGTACGCGCAACGCCTGGCGAACGGTGGCCCCAAAATGTACGGTCATTTTCTGGCGGCAGCAAGAAACTGCGACGCGGACGGCGCTGACACGTTGCATGCCGGTCGCCGCAGGTGGTCGAATGACATCGTGACGGCAGCGCTCGCCTCGACGCGACACACGTTCTGCGTGTGCCTGCTCGCGACGGATCAGCTGTCGGTCGACGACCGTCGCTGTCGGACGTGCCCCCGGTCCCGCTGACCTCGCGGTCCGCGCCACCCTGCGCCCAACACGTCGTCCGACAGGAAGCACCCGCACTCATGAGCACGACCGGCACCCCACACGACGCCTCCGCCACGTCCCGCACACAAGACCACCGGACTCCCGCCGAGGACCAGGACAGCCGCCTCGGCGAATCGACGAGACCTCCCCGTCGTCTCCTGGACCGGATCTCCGAGGCCGTGCGGGCAGCACACACGGCCTCTGTGCCGTTCTGAGCGTGCAGGACCGCTGCCCGTTCAGGCGACCCCGCGGAGCATGCCCTGCCAGTAGAGCGCGGGGAGCCCATAGCGCTTGAGGTACCACATGTCCCGTCGCTCGAACGACATTGAGTCCACGCTGGGCTACGACGTCATGCACATGGTCCCGCCGCAGTCCGCGCCGAACTGGGTGAAGAAGACTCCAGGTCGGCGATGGTCACCTCGCGGGCGTCGGGGTTCACGCTGATCGCCTCGCTCTGCAGGTGCACCGTGATGCCGTAGCGTTTCGCCACGCATACCAGGACGTCGGAGAACTCCTTGACCCCGAACATCCCCGGAGTGGGCAGCACCAGGTGGATGTCCACCTTGTCCAGCACGCCCTGCTCCCGCCAGTAGTCCGCTGCGAGATACGCGATCTTCTGCGGCGCACCCGCGCACTTGATCGGCCCGGACGGCATCGTGAACGTCGCCGTGCCCGAGCGGGTGTCGCGGATGAACTTCCAGGTGGCCGGGGCGAGCTCGTAGAGGTGGTTGCTCGACACCCCGTCGCGTCCCAGGGTCTGCCCAGGCCGGTGATCTTCTCCCGGTCCAGCTGGATGCCCGGGCACATGACCAGGTACTCGTAGCCGACGTTGGAGCCGTCGTCGAGCATCACCTGCTCGGCGTCGGGGATCGACGCCGACGGCGGCCCGCTGAATCCAGGCCACCCCCTTCGGCATGACCTTCGACTGCGGCTTGACACTGGCCTCGACCGGTGCGCGGCCGCCGCCGACCAACGTCCACAGCGGCTGGTGGTAGTGCGTCGATGCGGGGTCGATGACCGCGACGTCGGTCCGCCCCTGGCGCTTGAGTCGAGCGTCGTCGGTGAGGCCCGCACTGCCCCCCCACCGACGACGACGATCTTGTGCCCTGCCATGGCCGCTCCTATCGGTTAAATGTACGGACATCTGAACGTAGCTTCCGGTGAGTGAGACCACAAGGTCGGATACCGTCGAGTGTCCGAGACCCGACCGCAGCGATTTCGCCCTCGCGTGGTGCCGATCTGGTCGACCTCGTCACTCCGTGCGTCTACCTTCGACAGCAATATGTACGGACATTTACTCGGAGGGTCCGCATGCTGAATGTCGAAGTGATCGCCACCGAGGAGCTCGGGGACCGCAGCTACCTCGCGCACGACGGTTCCGTCGCGGTGGTCGTCGACCCGCAGCGCGACATCGACCGCATCGACGCGCTGCTGGCCCGGCGTGGCCTGAGGCTGGAGATGGTGGTCGAGACCCACATCCACAACGACTACGTCACCGGCGGCTACCAGCTCGCAGCCCGCACCGGCGCCCGCTACGTCGTCAACGCCGAGGACCCCGTCGCCTTCCACCGGGTCACCGTGCACGGCGGCGACGAGCTGCACGCCGGGACGATGACCGTGCGCGTGATCGCCACCTCGCGCAGACCCTGCCCGGCGACACCGCGGTCTACCCGACCCACGGGTTCGGCAGCTTCTGCTCCGCCGGACCAGCCGTCGGCGGACCAGGCGGCACCATCACCGACGAGCGCGCCCGCAACGACGCCGTCCTCGAACCCGACGAGGACGCCTTCGTCACCCGCCTCGTCGCCGGCCTCACCGCCTACCCCGCGTACTACGCCCACATGGCCCCGGCGAACCTCGCCGGGCCCGGCGAGATCGACCTCTCCCCCCTGCCCATCCTCGAACCGCGTGAGCTGGCCAAGCGCATCGCGGCCGGGCAATGGGTGGTGGACCTGCGCGACCGCACCGCCTACGCCGCCGAGCACCTCACCGGCAGCGTCGGGATCGGCCTCGGCCCGCAGTTCGCCACCTGGCTCGGCTGGGTCATCCCCTGGAATACCCCGCTCACCCTCATCGGCGAGAGCCCGGACCAGGTCGCCGAGGCGCAGCGCCAGCTCGTGCGGATCGGCATCGACCGCCCCGAGGGCCGGGCCACCGGCACCATCGACGTCCTCGCCGACGGGCGACCCACCCGCAGCTACCCCACCGCGACCTTCGAGGACCTCCAGGCCGGGTGGGGCGACCGCGGTGAGGACCCGGTGATCCTCGACGTCCGCCGCGACGACGAGTACGCCGCGTCGCACATCCACGGGGCCCTGCACATCCCGCTCCCCGAGCTCGCCGACCGCCTCGGCGAGATCCCGGACCGGCAGCTGTGGGTGCACTGCCAGAGCGCCTACCGCGCCTCCATCGGCGCGAGCCTCCTCGACCGCGCCGGCTTCGACGTCGTCCTCCTCGCCGACGAGTTCCCCCACGCCCAGGAGCTCGGCCTCACGACGCGGGAGACCGCGAACCGACCCGTCCCGCATCGACGCATCCAGATCCGTTCGGGGAAGGAGCTGCATGCCATCCCGACCACGACCGACCGGAACCGACAGAACCACGGTTCGAGTCGATGAAGCCGGCGGATAACGGCGCATCCCCGACCGAGAAGATGCCCGACTCGGTCCACGTGGCCCCGCCGTCCCGGGTGCGGGGCCTGGGGCGGCTGCTCGGCGTGCGCGGCGACGCACAGCTGCTCATCGGGGTCGGCACCGGCATCTGCGGTGCGTCGGCGATCGCCGCAACCCAGGCCGTCGTCAAGGCGAAGGAGTCGCAGGTCGCCTACGCGATCGGCACGATCTTCAGCTTCAACGTCGTCGCCGTGCTCGCCTTCCCGCAGATCGGCCACCTGCTCGGCCCCCACGCTTTCGGACTGTGGGCGGGCACGGCGATCAACGACACCTCGTCGGTGCTGGCGGCGGGCTACGCCTACGGCGGCGACGCGGGCTCCTACGCCGTGGTCGTCAAGCTCACCCGCAGCCTCATGATCATCCCGATCGTCAGATGTGGTCGGTCAGGAACGCCGGAACAACCGGCGCCACGCACCGCCCGAAGGCGGCGCCTGCGCAGCTGCAGCGCTGTGTGACACGCCTCATCCATAGACCCCCCGGGCATGGAGAAGCTCGTACCCGTGCTGGACCCGAATACGCCATGGGGTATTCATGCTGGAGATCAGGGACGCGCGTACCGTAGACCAGATACGCCTAGGGGTATCACCGGAGGAGCAGGAATGAAGATCGAGGACGATGTCGTCGGCAGCGTGGTCAACCGACTGCGCCGCGCGGAGGGCCAGCTCGGCGGTGTCATCCGCATGCTGCAGGACGGCCGCGACTGCAAGGACGTCATCACCCAGCTCGCCGCCGTGTCCCGAGCCCTGGACAAGGCCGGCTTCGCCATCATCGCCGCCGGTCTCGAGCAGTGCATCAGCGCCGGCGAGGAGGGCAAGCCGGACCGCGCCCAGATGGAGAAGCTCTTCCTCTCCCTCGCGTGACACCCCACCCAACACAGGAGATCACCATGTCCGCTCACACCGTCACCCTCGATCTCTCCCAGACCGACGCCATCGACGCGGTCACCGCGGCTCTGGCCACCCAAGGATTCGGCGTCCTCACCACCATCGACATCCGGGCCACCCTCAAGGCCAAGCTCGGCGAGGACGTCGAGGACTACACGATCCTCGGCGCCTGCAACCCCGCCCTCGCCCACCAGGCCCTGTCCACCGACCCCGAGATCGGCCTGCTGCTGCCCTGCAACGTCACCGTCCGCCAGGCCGGCGGCCACACCCTCGTACAGGCCGTCGACCCCGCCGAGCTCCTCGCCATGGCCGGCGACGGTGGCCCGCAGCCGGCCGAGCTCGCCGACGTCGCCCGCGACGCCTCCGGCAAGCTCCGTGCCGCACTCGACTCCCTGACCACGATCTGATCGTCGGAGATCTGCCGACCCTGCACGACGGGCCCAACGACCCTCGCCCTCGTGGCGCGCGCCGAGGACCGTCGGCACGGTCGGCGAAAGGACCGCACCATGATGGGCACTACAGCAATGAGCTGGTTCTGGATCTGGCCCGCCCTTGTCCTCATCGGACTCACGTTGCTCGGCTACCTCGCCTACCGGATGACCCGGAGCCGGGCACCCGACAGGTCCCCTGCCGGGACCGGAGCTGCACGCCAGATCCTCGACGAACGCCTCGCGCGCGGCGAGATCGACGCAGACGACTACCGCCGCCGTGTCGACCTCCTGTGACACCGGCACCGATCAGCCGCCGCCGCGCGCTGGCCCTCGGCGGCCTCGGCACGGCCGTGGTGGTCGCCGGAGCCACCGGGTGGATCGCGAGCGCCACCGCGAGCACCGGCACCGGCGCCTTCGACCCCAGCGGCACCGGCGCGGAACTCCTCCAGCCGCCGCTGCTCGACAGTCGCGACGGCCGGCTGGCCGTCGAGCTGACCGCGGCCGCGGGCGTCCGCCTGGCCGGCCGGGACACCTCCGCACTCGGCTTCAACGGCGGCTCCCCCGGCCCGACACTACGGGTGCGCCCCGGCGACGAGCTCGCCGTGCTACTGACCAACCGGCTCGTGCAGCCGACGAACCTGCACACCCACGGCCTGCGCGTCTCCCCGCAGGCCAACAGCGACAACCCCTTCGTGAGCATCGAACCCGGGGCGTCGTTCGACTACCTCTACCGGATCCCCGCCGACCACCCGGCCGGCACCCACTGGTATCACCCGCACCACCACGGCATGGTCGCCGACCAGCTCTTCGGCGGCCTGGTGGGCGGGCTGATCGTCGACCGCGGCCCCGACCTGCCCATCACCACCGACCGGCTGATGCTCGTCACCGACATCACCCTCGACGGCGCCGGAGCCGTCGTCCCAGCCAACTCCACCGACCGCGCCATGGGCCGCGAAGGGCGGCTGCTGCTGGTCAACGGCCAGCACCAGCCCACCCTCAGCGCCGCACCCGGAACCGCGGAGCGCTGGCGGATCGTCAACGCCTGCACCTCCCGGGTCCTGGCGCTGCGCCTCGAGGGCCAGCAGCTCGTCCAGATCGCCCAGGACGGGTCGTTCCTCTCACGGCCGACCCGCCGCGACACGCTGGTCCTCGCCCCGGGCAACCGCGCCGACGTCGTCGTCCAGCCCACCGGCACCGGCCGGTTCGCGCTCCTCGCCGACCCCTACGACCGCGGCTCCATGATGGGCAGCAGCACCGGCGACACCGGGCCCACCACCCTCGCCACGCTGATCACCTCAGGCCCGCTCCGTGCCTCCACGCCACTACCGGCCGTCCTTCCTGCCGAGACCCTCCCCACCACGCCGATCTCCCGGACACGGCAGACGGACTTCAACATGGGCATGGGCGGCATGGGCGGCGGGATGGCCATGTCGATCGACGGTCGCACCTTCGACCCTTCCCGCGACGACCAGATCGTCGCCTTCGGCAGCACGGAGGAATGGACCGTCACGAACACCAGCCCGCTCGCCCACCCGTTCCACATCCACGTGTGGCCCTTCACCGTGACCGCCGCCGGCGACGGCCGTGCCACCACCGGCACGCCGCAGGACGTGGTGCTCATCCCGCCCCGCGGCTGGGTGCGGCTGCGGATCCCGTTCACGACGTTCGCTGGGCGCAGCGTCTACCACTGCCACATCCTCGACCACGAGGACGCCGGGATGATGGCCACCGTGGTGGTCACCTGAACCGGCGAGCACCAGGTGCCGACCCGGGCAGCCAGGTCGCGAGGAGAGGTACCGACCTCCGGCGTCCGGGAACGGGACTTTCGGCTCTCGGCGAGCCGCGGGGTCGGCCCGACACTGGGCATCGTGACGAACCGGATCGTGGTACTCGGCGGTGGCACCGGCGGCACCCTCGCGGCCAATCGGCTGCGTCGCGACCTCGGTGACGAGGTCGTGATCACGGTGGTCGACCAGGACGACGACCACCTCTACCAGCCCGGATTGCTGTTCGTGCCGTTCGGGCTGTCCCGGCCGCAGGATCTGGTGCGGTCCCGGCCCGCGCAGCTGCACGACGGCATCGCCTACCGCACGGCGGACATCGAGCGCGTGGACCTCGGCGCGGAGCAGGTGCTGCTGTCGGACGGCGTGACGCTGGCGTACGACGTGCTGGTCGTCGCCACGGGTGCTCGGCTGCTGCCGGAGGAGACCGAGGGCCTGACCGGGCCCGGCGCGCGGGAGACCGTGCATACCTTCTACGACCTCGACGGTGCGACCGCCCTGGAAGGGGCGCTGTCGCGCTTCACCGGTGGGCGGCTGGTGGTGAACGTCGTGGACATGCCGATCAAGTGCCCGGTCGCCCCACTGGAGTTCTGTTTCCTGGCCGACTGGTACTTCACCGAGCGTGGGATCCGCGAACAGGTGGAGCTGATCTACGTCACCCCCTTGGATGCGGCCTTCACCAAGCCCGTCGCCGCCCGCACGCTCTCGGGGCTGCTGGCCGAGAAGCACGTCGAGCTGGTCACCGAGTTCAACACCGGCGAGGTCGACGGCACCGGCGGCCGCCTGGTCGGCTACGACGGCCGGGAGGTCCCGTTCGACCTGGCCGTCGTGGTGCCGCTGCACGGCGGCGCCGCCTATGTGGACCGCTCACCGGGTCTGGGCGACGAGTTCGGCTTCGTCCCCACCGACAAGCACACGTTGCAGTCGACGGCCGCCCCGAACGTGTTCGTCATCGGCGACGCCGCCGCGATCCCCACCTCCAAGGCCGGGTCGGTCACCCATTTCGAGGGCGAGACCATCGCCCGCAACGTGGTGCGGTTCCTGGCCGGAGAGGCGCTCGACGCCTCCTTCGACGGGCACACCAACTGCTTCATCGAGAGCGGCTTCGGCAAGGCGATGCTGATCGACTTCAACTACGACACCGAACCGCTGCCGGGCCACTATCCCTCCGGGGTCGGGCTGCCGCTTCTCTCGCCGTCGCGGCTCAACCACCTCGGCAAGCTGATGTTCGCCTGGTTCTACTGGCACAGCCTGCTGCCCGGACGTGACGTCCCCGGGCTCACCGCCGCCATGCCCACGGCCGGCAAGCACATGCCCGTCCCCACCCGCAGCTGAGACACCTGCGCCACAGAACCTGGAGCCTGCCATGCCCACCGCCGTCTACGCCGGTACACCCGTCACCGTCACCGAGGAGGGCTTCTACCTCGACCCCGACCAGTGGCGGGAGGACATGGCTCCGGAGATCGCCCGCGACGCCGGCATCGACGTGCTGACCGACCGGCACTGGCAGGTCATCATGCACATGCGCAAGGAGTTCGCCGGGAAGGGCACCGGCCCGACCGTGCGCGCGCTGGGTCGCACCTCCGGCGTGAGCATCAAGGAACTCTACCTGCTCTTCCCCAAGGGACCGGCCAAGCTCGCCGCGAGGATCGCCGGGATCCCCAAGCCCCGCGGCTGCATCTGACCCCGACGCGACAATCGTGAGGACGCCACCATGTCGGACACCGGCAAGATCGAAAAGGTCTCGATCGTCATATCCAAGGGTTCCCTGGAAGGCATCTACCCAGGTTTGATCATGGCCAACGGAGCCCGTGCCGAGGGCATGGAGGCCAACCTGTTCTTCACCTTCTTCGGCCTCGACGCGATCCATCGGCAGCGCCACGAGCACATCAAGCTCGCCACCGTCGGCAACCCCGGCCTGCATCTCGCAACGTGGGCCGGCGGCCTGCCGGGCGTGTCCAGCGTGATGACCCAGTACATGAGCCACCGGATGGAGAAGCTCGACATCCCGTCGATCCCGGAGTTCGTCGAGATGATCGCCGACACCGGGGCCGGGCTCTACGCCTGCAAGGCCTCGGTCGACCTGTTCGAGCTGGCCAAGGACGACTTCGTCGACCAGGTCAAGGACATCATCACCGTGGGCGAGTTCTACGACCTCGCCGCCGGCGGCCAGATCATCTTCACCTGAGGCAACCAGGGATTCCGGCGAAGTTGCCCGCTGCGTGACCGGCAGGACCGACCCCGGGCGCCGCCGGGGGCGACACTCCCTCGATGAGCGGGGACGGCACCGGGCAGCCCGGTGCTCCTCACGGAGGGCCGGGTCACCCTGGTCGATGCGCTCCTCGCCGGATCGGTTCTCATCGGACTCGTCCTCAACGCGGCCCTGGGATGGTGGTGGGCCGCCATCAGCTTCCGGATCGACGCGTACAGCATCCGGCCCGGCTCGTCGGCGGTGCTCGAACACCGCGACACTGATCGACTCCGGCGTGTGCCCGGGAGTCTCCAGGATCTGCAGGACCACGTCACCGAGCACGATCCGCTCCTCGTCGGCGAGCGCGCGGATCGGGTGGTCGGCTTCGGCCCGCTGCCAGGCACGAAGCCTGCGACAGACAGTCCAGGTGGTACTGCGTGAAGAACATGGCGCCCTCCTCGTCTCGTCCGACGGTCACCTCCACTGAACCCCCGGGGGGTATTTGTTCCTGCGTGCCGAAGGACCCGTCTCGTGGGGCCTTCCGGCCTCCATCGGCGCCGAGGGTTCGGTGCGGACCAGCGCCGCGAGAGAGTGACGGACACACGACCGAGCGCTGGACCCGTCTGCGCGCCGGTCCGACGAAGGGCACGGTGGACTCCGATGAACGCCAGCGATTGGGACCAGCGGTACGCCGGCCAGGACTTCGTCTGGTCGGTCGAGCCCAACCGCCTGCTGGCCGACGAGGTCGGTCGGCTACGGCCCGGCCGCGCCCTCGACCTCGGGGCCGGCGAGGGGCGCAACGCCGTCTGGATGGCGACCCGGGGATGGCAGGTCACCGCGGTCGACTTCTCTCCGGTCGGCATCGAGAAGGGCCGGCGACTCGCCCAGGAGAATGCGGCGACGGTCGAGTGGATCGTCGCCGATGTGTCGGGGTACCGACCGGCGGGATCGTTCGACCTGGTGGTCGTGGCCTACCTGCAACTCCCCTTCTCCGTCCTGTCACCCGTGCTCACCAGGGCCGCCGCAGCCCTGGCGCCGGGCGGCACCCTGCTGCTCGTCGGCCACGACCGCGCCAACCTCAGGGACGGGGTGGGCGGCCCGCAGGACCCCGCGGTCCTGCACACGGTCGATGAGGTCAGCGGGCCGTTGGCAGGACTGGACGTGCAACGCGCCGAGCAGTATCGGCGGCCCGTCGAGGTCGACGGCGTCGAGCGGCTCGCCGTGGACACCGTAGTCCGGGCGGTCCGCCCCGTCGGCTGACCAGGGCACCGGAGCGGGAACGACACGGACGGGACACGCGTTGGCAGATACCCGGGGGGGTATCCGAACGTCAGAGGTGGAATCATGGCGACGATCGAACCGACCACCGAGAACCTCAGCGACACCGTCGACGACGGCGGGATCGTGCTCCTCGACTTCTGGGCGTCGTGGTGCGGGCCGTGCCGCATGTTCGCCCCGGTCTTCGAGAAGGCCGCCGATAGGCACCACGACGTTGTGTTCGGCAAGGTCGACACCGAGGCCCAGATCGAGCTCGCTCAGGTAGCGCCGCACGGCCGCCGGTCGTTGGCGCCGGTCGGCGGCATGTCGACCTTGGTGACGGTGCTCCGGATGTGCTGTGCGAGGCGCTGTTGGAGGTCCGTCTCGACCGCCGCCGGAGACCGCGTCGTCTGCCACCTGGGCGCGTGCCTGATTCGCACTCCTGAGCGTACCGATGGAAGGACTGCAGGGGCGATGACGAGTACGCTCACCTGGTGGCGAAACAGAAGGTGTCGGTGACCCTCACCCCGGAGCGTGTCGAGCGGGCCCGCGCGGTGACGGGGCGATCCAGTCTGTCCGAGTTGCTCGACGATGCGCTCGATGCGCTCGTCGATCGCGAGCTCGAACGACGCTGGCTGGACGCGCACGAACGAGCAGCCGTCGGGGAGACCGACCTGCCGGGCGAGGTCCCGGTCGACCTCGCCGACGTCCCGTGGGAGTCGGAGTGAGCACGCCGGTTCCGCGTCGCGGGGACGTCTGGTGGGCGGATGTGCCGGGCGACAAGGTCAGACCCGTCCTGGTCCTGACCAGGGAGCGATTCATCGACCGGCTGAGCTCGGTGATCGTCGCACCGGTCACCACCCGGGTTCGGGGCATACCGACCGAGGTCGAGCTGAGCGAGGCCGACGGCCTGCCGCGCCGATGTGCCGCGAACTTCGACAACGTCTTCACCCTCCGACGGGACAGGCTGCGCTCGTACATCACCGCACTGCCCGCAGCTCGGCTCGACGAGGTGTGCCGCTCCTATCGCTTCGCTGTCGGTTGCTGACCGCGGGGACCGCTCCGAGGACGCCGCCGCTTCCCGGATCGGGAATCCCGTCCGCATCTCGGTGATCTCAGCCCGCGCGGTCGGCATCCGCACGCCGGGCCAGAACACCATCTCCCGGCCCCGCGCCCAGGCACGTCGATCGCCGCCCCGGCGGCGTATGCCCGCAGCGCCGTTCCACCAGGCCACGTCGGGCGGGTCCGGCCCGTGATCCCTGATCGCCCGACCCGGCCGAGCAGTGGCTGCGCGCCCTGCGCGCGGTGCTGAACGAGGAGTCGCACGACGACGAGCGGGTCGGGGCACGGATCCTGTGCGAACTCGTACTGCGCCACCTGCCCGGGGATCCGACGCCGGAGGGCCTGCAGTCCGCCGTGCACCTCGAGTTCCGAGCCCAACCGATCGGTCGGGCGGACGCGGCATACCGGGCGTTCCGGCACGGCGAGACGGCGGTTGCGGCCGCCGTCGAGGTGCTCGTCGAGTTCGGCGCGGTCGACCGGTCCGGAGGGGTTCCGAGCGTGACGTCGCCGGGCCGGTGGGCGCTGTCGCGGCTCGACGACGATCCCACTGCCGACACGGCCGGCCCCGTCGACCACGTCCCCGAGTTCGGCCCCGGACCACGTCTACCAGCTCAAGATCGGCCTCCGTGGGTTCCGCCCGCCCGTGTGGCGTCGCGTCCTGGTGCCCGCCGACACCGACCTCGGAGCGTTGCACCTCGTCATCCGGGCCGTCCTGAACTGGGACGACGACCACCTGCACGTCTTCACCGCGGATCGGCGCTGCTACTCCGATCCGTTCTTCGAACTCGATGGCTGCGCCGACGAGAGCGGGGTCACCCTCGCCGCCGTCGCACCCCGGGCCCTCTCGCCGCGCCCGACCGGGGCAGCGTCAGCGTGCTCGCGCGAACACCTGCTCGACGTCGACCTCCATCGCCGCCCACGTGATGCCGGGTACCCCCCGGAGCGGGGCGCCGGGTTCAGCGGCCCAGTGCCCCACGAAGCGCAGCGCCACCGCCCCGCCCTCCAACAGGCGCAGCGCCTGCGCCCGCAGCGCGCCCGCGTCCTGGCACGGTCACGTCCGCGACGACCCTGCGCAGGAACGTCTCCCGCGCCCGCCCCCGACCCGGAGATCGAGCGTGCGGCACCCCGACGGGCTCAGGAAGATCGAACAGTCCGCATTGATCGGTCATCGGAGGCCGCTCACGCCGACACCGCGGCGGGCAGGCACACGGTGCACCCGAGCCGGGTCTTGCTCGCCGAGAGCGTGGCCGTCGAACCGCAGTGCGGGCAGCGTTCCTGGGCGAACGCACCGAGCGGGGCGAGCCAGTCGACGGTGAGCGGGTAGCGCCGCGGGCCGCGCCGGACGTCGACCGGCACCCGCCATCCCGGGACCAGCATCGCGTGCAGCCGGTACGGGCGGATCTCGTGGCGCGCCTGGTACTTCTCGTCGATCTCCAGCAGGCGCCGGGTGCGTTCCTCCTTCGTGCTCTGCGCTCGGGCGGCGAGCAGCTCGGCCCGGTCGACCTCGGCGCCTGCGCGGCGACGTTCCAGCGAGCGCAGGACGTCGGCGTAGTAGTCGCGGGCGTGGGCGCGTTCGCGCCGGTGGGCGTCGGAGGCCTGACCCGACAGTGCGGTGCGCCGCCGCTGCGCCGCGTCGTCGAGAATCCCGTGGGCGGTGTCGAGCGCGCCGGCCACCGCGTCGAGCACCGGTGCGCCGGGCGCCGCCGGGGCGTCGGCACGCGGTGCGGCCTGCAACCGCGCGACGACGTCGGGGGCGAGCCGGAGTCCGGACCCCGCGTCGACCCAGCATTCGAGCCTCTCCTGGTAGGTCTCCTCGGCCGAGACCGTGTAGGTGGCCAGCGCACCCAGCCGCAGCACCGGCCGGACGATCCGGGTCGGCAGGCCGCTGACCTCGATCTTGCCGTGCTCCACCGGGAACTGGTCGCGCACCCGCTCCTCCAGGAACGCCGAGCCGGGCGCCGGACCCGACGGTGTGGCCAGGCCCATCACCCCGACGTCGCCGTCGCTCAGTGTGGCGTCGGCGGCCTGGACCAACACCGGGTGACCGGTGGCGAGCAGCACCACCCCGTCGTCGCGCGCGATGTCGGGCTCGGCGGTGACGACCAGCTCGTCGGGCAGGTCGAACTGGGCGGCCACCGACTCCGGCAGCATCACCAGCGTGCTGTCGCCCGCGGGCTCGGTGAGCCCGCCGCGGTCGTCGACGTAACGCAGCCAGAACCGTAGGCCGGGATCCACGTTGCCGGGGTTCACCAGTCAGTCCTCCCCGACGAGCTGGTCGACGGCCCCGCGGGTGCGCAGGTAGTCGGTACGGGCACGGGCGAGGTCGGCACCCAGGTCGTCGAGCGAGGCGGCGAACTCGGCGTCGTCGGCGGCGGTGACGTAGGCGGAGAACACCGAGGTCTCGAAGTCGAAGTCGTCGGTGACCCGGCCGAGGATCATGTCCAACTCCCCCACCACCAGCTCGAACAGGTTGATCTTGGATTCGAGGACGTGCAGGATCCGTTCCTCGATCGTGCCGCGGGAGACGAGGTTGGCCAGCAGCACGTCGTGTTGCTGGCCAACCCGGTGCAGCCGGCCCAGGCGCTGCTCGATCTGCATCGGGTTCCACGGCAGGTCCATGTTGATCATGACGTGGCAGAACTGCAGGTTGCGACCCTCCCCCGCCGACTCGGTCGACAGCAGCACCGGCACGTCGCCCGCGAACGCGCTCACCGCGGCGTCCTTCTCCCGCCGCGACAGGCTGCCGTGGTAGTTCGCCGCCGCGATCCCGGCGGCCGCTACCTCGGCGGCCAGGGCGTCGAGGGTGTGCCGGAACGCGGTGAACACCAGCACCTTCTCGCCGCGCTCGACGTGCGTGCGCAGCCGGGCCAGCAGCTCGTCGGTCTTGCGGGGCCGCCCGATCGCCCGCGCGCGGGCGGCAAGATCGGGCCACCCGACCTTGTCCAGGGTGGGCGCCACCGCCGCCGGGCTGGACCCGGCCAGCCGGGTGAGGCTGCGCAGGGTCATCCGGTGTGAGGACGCCGCGTCGCGGGCCTGCTCGCGGATCCGGGCCACGATGTCGGCGTACACCGCACGCTCGGCGTCACACGGCGTGACCAGCACCGTCTCGGCGAGACGCTGCGGCAGCAGCACCGACACCTCGCTGCGCCGGTGCCGCACCATGATCTCCCGGGTGCGGGCGCGCAGCGCCGAGACGTTGCGCAGGGCGTCGACCCCGGTGTCTGCGTTGCCGTGGGTGCGCCGGAAGTGCGCCGCGGTGCCCAGCAGGCCGGGTGCGACGAGATTGACCAGCTCGTAGAGATCCTGCAGGCGGTTCTCCACCGGGGTCGCGGTGAGCAGCAACAGGTAGCGGGTGCGCAGCGCGCGGGCGAGCTTCCCGGACGCGCTGGCCGGGTTGCGCAGCCGGTGCGCCTCGTCGACGATCACCACGTTCCAGCGCTGCTCGAGCAGCGCCGATTTCAGCGGATCGCGTCGGGCCGCGGCCAGCGACGCCAGTACCACCGGCCGGTCGGCATCGGTCGCCCAGCTACCGCGTGCGGCCACCGTGGTGGGCAGCGCGAACTTGCGCTCCAGCTCCTCGCCCCACTGCCCGACCAGCCCGGCCGGGGTGACCACCAGTGCGCGGTCGGCCAGCCCCCGCATCCGCAGCTCCGAGAGCACCAGCCCGGCCTCGATCGTCTTGCCCAGCCCGACCTCGTCGGCGAGGATCGCCCGCCCCCGCATCCGGCGCAGCACCGTCTGCATCGTGGCGAGCTGGTAGTCGAACGGGGTGAAGGTGAGGCGGGACTCGCAGAGCACCGTGTCGAAACCGGGTCTGCTCCACACCGCGCCGGCCTCGTCGACCAGCTCCGACCGTCGCTCGTCGACCGAGCCCGCGCGCGCCAACCTCGCCAGCAACGGGGCGTAGAGTTCCTGGACCGACCGCTCCGCCGTGGACGTGACAGTCATCGACACCCCTCCCTCAAACGCACCCAACGGTATCGGGAACCACCGACAGTCTCGCGAAGGGTGTGCGGGGGCGTGTCGCGATCCTTCTGCCCGCCGTCCTGGCCACCCGGGCCGAACACGGCCACGCTCGTACTGGCGAAGGACTTCGCGGACGCGGCGATCCCGGCCGCAGACGGTGCTGCTCGCCGTCGCCGTCGGGCTGATCGGCATCGCGACGGCGGCCTACCTGCTGCAACGCGGGGTGGAACTCGCGCCACGACTGACCGTGTCGACCTGCCTGGCGCTGTCCCCGCTGGTCGTGTTCGCCATTGGCGCACTACGCCACCGTCGACCCGATCGTTTTCTTACTCATCGCGGGGATTGTCGTCACGTCGCTGACCTCTATCGTCCACGACGGGATCCGCCGGCGCCCCGCCGTCCCCGCGCCGGCCAGCGGCTGACCCGGCCGCGTCACCCGGCCGAGGCGCCGCGGCCCGGCTCGGCGACGCGGCCGCCCACCACCAGGCCACACGAACTCGTCGTCGAGCTCCTCACTCAGATGTCGGACCTGCACCTGGATACACACGCCGTGATCGGTCAGGTCCTGGTCCTCGGCCTGCGCAACCGATCTCATCGGAGCACTGACGAACCACGTGAGCTGATGGATCTACGGTAGGACCAGTCGTGTTCGGCGACGTAGCGCCGGGCCTGCGATGGGTATCCGAAGGCGAACTCGTTGCTCGCGTACACCAGCCGCAGCGGATGGTGGCGCTGGGCGGCCCCCGCCGGCGGCGTGCAGAGCGTGAGGTCCAACCGTCCACCCCGAGGAGGATCGCGGTTCGGGTGGGACGGCTCATCGCTGGGTTCCTTCGCCGGTCATGTGGACGACCGTCACCCCCTGGACCGCTTCGGCGAGCACGGTCGCGACGTGTCGGTCGGTCTGGTTGTCGAGCGCGTCGGTGATGGTGACGGCGCCGCCATCGACCTCGACGGTCCAGCGGCCGCGGCCGCCGTAGATCTCGAGCTGGTTGCGCACATCAGAGGCCACGATCCCGTCGTCGCGGGTCAGGGTGCGCACCATGTCGCGTCGCGTGACGATGCCGACCAGCCGAGGGCCGTCGACGACCGGCATGCTGCGCAGCCCGTCGGCCTGCATGATCGTCACCAGGTCCACCACGTCGTCCCCGACCCGCACGCTCGCGGCCGGTGAGGTCATGACCGCGCCCACCGTGTACGCCGGTTCTCGTGGTGGCTGTTCCGGGCCCTGGATGCTGCCCTCGTCGGAGCAGTGAAATCGGGGGTCGTGGGGGAACCGGTCCCGAAGGATGTCGGCTTCGGTGAGGAGGCCGATCAGCGCCCCGTCGCCGTCCACCACCGGGAGGGCGGTGAAACCGCTCGACGCCAGCAGCGTCGCCGCTTCCTGGATGGTGGTGGTGGCCGTCACAGTGACGACGCTCCTGGTCATGATGTCACTGGCACGCATCGACGTCCCGGCCTTTCCTGTCGGTCCCGTCGACGGTAGGCGCGATGCCGGGTCCGGCGCTGCGGCCGTTGGTCCCCTCGACCCGGGACCTCCACCCGACCCTGGAGCGCAGGCCGTTCTGCCCTGACTGGACGCGTGTCCCGGGGACGGAAGCGAGTCATGACGCAGACAGAGGTGCCGTGACGGCTGCGATGACGTCGCCACCGTCCGATCGTCCGCGTGGTGGCCGCGCACGTCGCGGCGCTGGAGCTGGTGCGCCTACCCGTCGCCGGGCCGACCGTCCACGGCATCCACCTCGACACGACCTACGGCATCGTCGCGTTCGTCACCGGCCGGGGGTTCCACGGCCTGCTGCTGGTGGTGCCGACTGCTGTCGGCGTGGTCTACGGAGCCGGGGCGGCCCGCCGGTCGACCGGGCGTCGATGGGCGGCCGACAGCACACCGCTCGCCGGCAGCATCGCGGAGTTCGACACCGCGCGGGTGGGCGGTCACGACCCAAGCCTGCTGCTGCGCGGCCCTCTGAGCACGGCGGGTGAGGGCAAGCCGGACCGGCGCAGCCCGGTCGGTCGGGCTTGTGCACGGCTCGTCCAGGCGGTGAGCCTGCGTGCCTATGCTTACGCGCGTGCCCGTATCGCGGAAGCGGAAGAAGAAGAAGTCCGGCAGCTCTGGTCAGTCTTCGGTGCGGTCTCGGTCCCCCATGAGCCAACGGGGGTCCGAAATTGCCACGCCTGCGCGCAACGACCACGAGCTGGTGCGAGCCTTCCGTGGTCTGACGGAGTATCGAGACCAGATCCACATGCAACGGGCGTCGCGGGCCGCCACGATGGCGACGGATCTGATCGCGGACCTCGCGCAGGCGGTGGCCGAACAGCCGGACATCGTCGTGACCGACGCCCTGTGCGAACGGCTGGGAGCCCTGCTCGCCGATGACGAGCGATCACCGGGGGATGTGCGGATCGACCCGCACCACCTGGCTGAGGCCGCGCTGGTGGCGGCCGAGGCTTCCGTCGTGGCGGCGTTGACGGCGACCGTCGAGCAGGCCGACGCCTGGCGCGGGCCGTGGCGGGTGCTCACTGCAGTGACGGCCGTGCTGCCCCATCCGTTCCACGATGCCGTCGATGAAACGATCACTCGGTTGCGGGCCCTGCCTGCCGGACGGATGCTGCCCAAGGTGCCGCGGGGCCCCACGGTGACCGGGCAGGTGCTGTGGACCGCGGACCGCTACGGCAGCCGGTTCGCCTTCACCGCCCCGATCATGACCGCCGAGGAGGCTGTGCGCTGGTATCTGTGGGACATCGACGCCTGCGGGCATGAGGCGTTCACCGTGCACAGCGGCTACTACCCCTCATCCGCAGCGGCGTTGACCAGCTGGCAGAACGGAGTGGGCCCGACCTCGTCGGCCGGGACCGTCCTGGCCCCGGTCGACGACCCGGGGCTGCTGGCCGACCTGATGCCGGTCGAGGCAGGGTTCATGCGACCCGGCGGGGAAAATGTCGAGCAGTTCGCCGAGTACCACCGCAGCAAGCGGTTGGCCGAGGTCGTCAAGCGGGCAGGACCCCGACCGGAAGCCCGATCGGACTCCGGCCTGACGGCGGCCACCGCCGCGGTCGAGTTCGCCGCCTGGCTCCGTGCCCACGAATCCGGCCAACCGGAGCCGACGCAGGACCTGGACAAACTGGTCGAGGAGTTGGCCGACTCCTGGAACCTGAACAGGATCGACGCGGTCTACGCCACGTGTTCCCCGCACCGGGTCGCCCTGTGCGCGCTGCATATGCGCAACTACTACCTCCACGACTACGCCGACCAACTGATGGCGCTGCTGCCCGAGTGGGTCCGATGGCTGGCCACCCGGAACACCTCCGAGCCGGAGCTGATCGACCGCTGCCTGCCCTACGCACTCGGCCGACCACATCCGCAGCTCGGCGACGACGACACGAAGGTCGACTACCTCGCCCGCATCGTCGAATAGGCCAGAGAGGTCACCTCGCTGTGGTGATCACATGATGAAGTCCGAGGGCCGCTGGTGGGGGCAGTGGTGTACCGGAGGGGTGTACCGGAGGGGTGTACCGGAGGGGTGTGCCGCGGAACGTCGAGCCAGTCCGCCCACGTCCTGTACTCGCGGGTCTCGTCGACCAGGCACTCGCCGACGTCGAACACCACGGCCTTGATCACGACTTGACCTCACGTTCACGAACATCCTCGCCAACTCCACCAGCGATCACGGTATCGGCGGGGCGGCCGAGAAGCCGCTGCCGGGTCGGCGATCTTGGACGCTCCTATCGTGACGCCTCGCCGTCCTTGTCATGCACACGATCGACACAAGGCGGTGGCGTCCACGCCGCGCAGATCCTGGAGAACGACGGTGCCGAGGCGGCGGGTGTAGGCGACCTTGGTCTGCGAGCCTTCGGTGATCGTGGTGGGTCCGAACGACTTGACAACGACATCGCCGGGCAGCGTGGCGGCGAAGCCCTCTCTGCCCAGTTGTCGCTCTACGTCGACACACTTCAGCGACCGCAGACATTGGAGATGCGCCGACGCCTGTGCGACCTGGCCGCAGACCTCTTGCAGTTGACGGGCGAGGTCTATTTCGACCGTGACAGCTACACCGACGCGGCACGGTGCTACAACCTGAGCGTCACGGCCAGCCGTGAGTCCGGCGGCCACGACCTCTGGGCCTGCGCGTTGACCCGGCAGGCGGACACGTCGCTCTACGATCGGGACTTCGCCTCAGCCGCATCCATTCTCGACGTCGCCGTCCACGTCGCCCGCCGCGGCAATGGCGCATTGGCGACGCGGCCGTGGATCGCGGCCGTGCAGGCCGATGCATTCGCCGGGCTCGGTAACGCCGTCGATTGTGCACGCTCACTGGACAGTGCCGAGACCGTCGCCGCCGGGACACCCTATCGCGGCTGGATCCGGTTTGACGGGTCCCGGCTCGCCGAGGAGCGCGGGACCTGCCTGCTCGCACTCGGACTCGTCGATCGGGCGGAAACGGCCCTGACAGAAGCGGCGGCGAGCTCGTTGACGGTACGTCGCCGCGCCGCAGTCCTCGTAGATCTCGCCGCGGTGGCCGCCCACCGACTGGACCTTGAACAGTTCGCTGCACACTCGCAGGAAGCCCTCGCTGCCGCACAGCAATTGGGTTCGCACGGTGTGATCGGTCGGAAGCTGACCGATCTGATGGGCCGAATCGGTCCGCTGGCTGCCGACCCCCGCGTCGCAGATGTCGCCGCGGCGATCGCCGAGTTCCGATCGGCGCCGCCACCAACGGAAGGATTTGCCCATGTCTGAGGAGAACGGCCGAATATTCCGCGCGGCGTGGATCGATGGCGTCCACACCTACTACCCGAGTGAGCCCAAGCCCGGATACGTCGCTCCCTGGGAGGACACGCCGGTCTGGGAAAAAGAGGCAGCGACCGCGGTCTTCGAGCAGGTGGCCGATCTGGTCCGCAGGTCCGACGGGGCAACGGCCAAGCTGTCCCGCGACCAGCGCGGCCGGTTCGTGGCCCTGTGCTGGACCACGCAGATCTTCAAACACTTCCCTGACCCCAAACCGTCCTACGTCGCCGACTGGGACGACCTGCCCAACTGGCAGCAGCAGACCGACGCCGACATCTTCGAACGTATCGAGCACGGCACGTTGGCAGCCCGGGAGAGCTGATGTTCGGAGGCCAGGGTCCGCTCTGCATCGGAAGAAGAAGGTGACATGGCCGTCATCGGCGTGACCGGCCACAGCAACCTGACCGATCGGTCGACCGAGCTCGTCCATCACGAGATCGCCGACCTGCTCCGCCCCCGCGCGGCCGGGGTTGGAGCCGGACAGAGCTGGGCCGACACACGATCGGCAGGTGACCATGTTTCTGCTGCTCAGGGACCGCTGCTGCGGGGTGTGGCAGGTGAAGGATTCGAACCTTCCGTCTGCGTCCGCGCATGGTCCGCACGGGTCGCTTCTCCTGCTCACACCGGGTGCTGGTGGTGATCTCATCGCGGCGCGGGTGGAACCGTCGGGTCAGTCGTGACCTGGGTGGAGCTGACTGCGGTCGCCATGCCATTGGTCAGTTTCCGCCATACGTGGGTGTTCGAGTCTGACGGCGCTGTCCTCACCTCGGATTCCACGCTGCGCTTCCGTGGCCGCGAGGAGATCGATAGCGACCTTCGCTGCCACGGATTTGAGGTCGAGGACGTACGCGGTGCACCCGACCGGCCGGGGTCGGAGTTCGTGTTCGTTGCGCGCCGGACGGTCTGATGGGTTCGGATGCTCTCTATCGTGGCGTCCCGCTGTCCTCGTCCTGCTCAGGATCGACACGCGGATTCTCGATCGCCATCAAGGCGCGGAGGTCATCGAGCTCCTCGGCCTCGGCGTGCCCGGCCTCGATCGCTCGACGGCGCTGGTCGTACTCGGCGTAGCGCTCGGCCACAACATCCTGCATCGCCTGGGCAGAGACGCGGCCCGAGCCGGCCAGCAGGTTTCGCTCGTTGAAGGCCAGGAATCGGTCGGTCTGTCCGACCCACTCCGTCATCAGGGTCTGTTGACGGCGCTGGGCACGGTCCTCGGCAAAGTCGAGGAACATCGTGGTGAGCCGGTTGAGTTCGGCGATCTCGGGTTCGGCAAGGTAGTTCTTCGCGATCGTGACGTCCACCTTGCGGACGCGGTCACCCGCCCACGTGGTCAGTCCCATGCTCGAGGATCCTGCGTCCGCCCTCTTCAGGACGAGCTCGGCCGCGGTGCTGCCGGTGACGGCGAAGATGAGTTTGTTCTGAATCGTGGCGGAGAAGGTTCTGGCCGTGGCGGACGTGCCGTCGTAGTCGGCGCTGCCGGCGGCGAACAGATCCAGGACCTTCTGGTGGGGGCCTCGCTGCGGGAGGTGACGCGGCAAGGCCCCGGGTCGCCGTGACCACCGGCCGACCTGGGTCGGCCGCGGAATCACCGGGGTTCCCGAAGGAGCTGTGGCGCCGGATCTGGTCCGCCAACGCCCAGGATCGGCTCGGTCTGGTGCCCGGAAGGGCTCAGCGGGCGGGCCTGCCTACTCCGGCTGTGTAGAGCACGGCCAGCACGGCCCCGGGCGGCCCCGCCACCCAGACCCACCACGGGTACACGAACTGGCCGGTCGTGAGGGCGATGATCCCCCACACCACGAAGTTCACCGCGGCGATGCTCGCCCAGATGATCGTCAGGACGCGCATCGCCGTGCCGCCCCCGGTCGAGGAGAACACCGGACTGCGGCCCGGCACGGGGGCGGGCGGTGCGGGCAGGTCGGCGGTGACGTGCTGCAGCTCACCGCGGGTGCGGGCAGCCCATGCCGTGCGCACGCGCTCGTCGAACTCGTACAGGTCGAGCTGCCCGACGTCGTGGGCCCGGCTGAGCAGGTCCTGCACACGGGCGCGTTCGACGTCGGACACGCGCAGGTCATCGGGGCGTATCGGCTCCGTCACGACAATCTCCTCGCACGGCTCCGCCGCCGGCACGGTGGTGCACGGCGCCCGGGCGGGACCGTCGCCGTGATGGTTCCACGGCCGACCGGTGCCGGCGTCCACCGTTCGGTCCACGTCGAGCGCAAGGGGCATGTCCCACAATTTCATGATCAACGTCGGCGACGCGGGCCGGTTCGCACGGCCGGGTTCGTACGGGTGTGACTCGTCGGGCTCGCGCACGTCGATGATCGGACTCGCCGCCGACATCTGAGCTGTCCTCCTCGCCCGGACATCGTGGCGCCCGCCGACGCAGGACGGCCGGGTCTCAGAAGGCGTACTGGCGGTCGGTGGCACCTCCGGCGGCGCCGGGGAGGAACTTCCAGACGTCACGGAACTGGCCGCGGACGGGGTCGAGGGGGTGGGGGTAGGTGAGGACGTCGATGGCGAGCTGTCCTGCTTGTTGCCATCCGTCGGGTTCCGGTTGCGGGGCGGGGGCCCGGGGGCTCGGAGTCGCGCGCCGGGCGGGCTGGGCGGAACGGGCGGGCTGGGCGGAGCCGACGGGTTGAGCGGGGCTGTCGAAGGCCGGTGAGGGTGCCCCGGCGACGTCGAACTCCTCGGTGTGGACGGGGGTGGGTGGTGGCGGTGGGGGGATGTAGAGGTTGCGGCGGGTTTCGCGCATCGGGGTGTCGACGGCCACACGGAATCGTTCGGGGTTCCCGTCGGAGTTGAGTTGCCGGTTGGCCGGGACGAGCGCGCTGTAGGTGAGGGTGCGGCTGCCGTCGGGGTGGGAGGTGTCGGTGATGGTGGGTTGGACGGTGACGTCGTGCAGGCGGGGATCTCCGGGAACGGGTTGGTAGGTGATGGTGCCGGGGATGGAGCCGGGCCCGGTGCCGGTGAGGTGGTGGGTGGTCGGGGCGGTGCGGATACGGATGGTCTGGGAGGTCGTCGGAGCACTGGTGGAGGTGGGTACCTGTTGGACGGAGGTGACGCGTTGCGCGGCGGGGTTGGTGCTGACCGTGGTGCCGAGGTTGGGGATCCAGATGGTGGTGGTGCCGTCGTCGTCGGTGCGTCGGGGTGAGGTGACAACGGCCTCGGTGGTGCCGCTCTCGGCGGTGTAATAGTCGATGCGTCCGGATGTGGTGCCGGGTTGGCCGTCCCCGATGAGGTGCTGGCTTCGGAGGTAGGTCTGGGTGCGTCCGTCGGAGCCGGTGCGGGTGGCGCCGGGTCGGGTCGCGGTCGGAGCGACCGACGGGGTGCCACTCGAGAACGGCGACGGCTCGGCGGACGTCAAGGAGGCGCTGCTCGCGGTGGTGGGCACCGGGTCGCCGGGTTCACGGTCCCGCTCCGAGACCGGCGAGCCGGTGAACAGGCCGGGAACACCCGAGGACCACACACCCTCCAGCTCCCGGTCGGGGCCCAACGGGAAGCCCTCCATCTCCAGCGGCGGCTCGGGCACCGCGGGCTCCCGCGCGGCCTGGTTCGGGTCGAACCGTTGCCCGTCCACCTCCTCACCCGGCGGGCGGCCGGTCACAGTGTCGTCGGCCGCCGAGCCGGGCGCCTCGGCGCGCGGATCCCCACCCGGGAACAACTGTCGCCGCAGCTCCTCGAGCGACGGTCGCAGCGTGGGCTCCGGAGCGACGACCACACCGCCCGTCGAACGGGGGACCAGCTCCGACGGCGCATCGACGGCAGCGTCGGGAACGGTCCCGGGTGTGCTCTCGGGGAGTGCCATCCGGGTCGAGCCGCCGCCGACGGGGGTCAGGCTCGGGTCACCCGCGCCGCCGGTCGGCGCACCCCACGGGCGGCGGTCGATACCCGGTCCGCCGTCCCCGCCGCCGTCGTCGGGCCACAAGGGATCGACCTGTCCGGGTGGGGGTTGGTTGCCCCAGAGACCCAGCACCGTGGGTACCGTCGTGGGGTCCACGGGCGCCCAACTGCCGTCGGGTTGTTGTCGGTAGGTCCCGGTGCCGCGGGCGACGCCGCCGGGCTCGGCCGGTTCCTCGTACTCGTAGGGATCGAGCCGGTAGGTCTCCCCGGTGGCCGTGGTCCAGCTCAGCGAGTTGTCGGCCAGGACGTTCAGCGGACCGGGGTCGGTGCTCCTCCACAACGTGACGCTTGCCCGCGGGTCACCGCTGCGCACGTCGAGGTTGGCCGGGTTGGCCGGGTTGGGTATCCCGGCCAACCTGGTGAACATCTGCCCGGTCGGAATGTCGTAGGGCCCCACACGGACCCCGTTGACGACGCCCGAGAGCTCGTCGTCACCGCTCTCAGAGTTGAATTCGCTCTGGAGGGTGTAGCCGGGGCCGATCACCGAGGAGTAGGGCATCCGGTTCTGGTCGCCTGTGCTCCCACGCCAGCTCCGGACGTCCGGCAGGGCAACACCGCCGGGATCGCGGTCGTAGGTCATGTCCGGGTCGGTGGGAGTCAGGGCGTTCGAGCCGCCCGCGATCTGCGCCCACACTGGCTCGCCGTCGGCGTCCCGGTTCACCTTCAATGCCACGGTCGAGAGATCGGTCGAGTCGCCCAAGCCGGGGAACGCGGTGAACGAGCCGTTCCCACCTGGGGGTCCGGGATCGAAAACCCAGGTGACCGGTGGTGTCGGCATGCGGTCGGAGAGGTCGTTGGGCGGCGCGGTGACGCGGTACTCCCGCGTCGTCACCGGCGCGCCGTCCGCGTCGACGGTGGTTCGGGTCACCGCGACGTTGCCCGCGTCGTCGAAGCAGAAGTGGGTTCCACCCACGGTGCAGTTCAGCGACGCCTGGCCCGGCAGCTGCGGCAGGTAACGGGGCGCCGCGGCCTCGTCCGGCGACACCAGGTCCGGGCTGAACCGCAGGAGCTCCCCGGTTTCCGACGGCACGGCGAAGACGTCTCGGGCCGCGGACCGGCGCAAGAGCTCCTGCTCGGTGAAGGCGTTCCCCTCACTGGGGGTGATCGGCCGGCCGGTGACGATCGAGCCGGGCGTACCGGGAACGACGACGCCCTCCGACGCCGGGATCGAGTACTCGCCACCGAAGCCCGTGGCGATCTCGGCCAGTGAGGTACCGGTGGGATTGATCCGGGCCGTGTTCACCTCCAACCACGGCGCCTCCAGATCCGTGGGGTTCCCGAAGACGGAGAACGTCGTCCCCATCGGCCCCGGCTCGATCATCACCGACGGGTTGGCCGACTGCACGCCCTCCTCGGAGATCCGCACGAAGTCACCGACGCCGTCCCCACCCGGCTGGTACTGGTAGCGGATCGGTGCCGCGCCGTCGTCGTACTCGCCCGGCGCCGTGGGGTCACCCGAGCCGCCGTCGATCGGCCCCCAATCGCCGAGGCGGGCGCTCTCGCGGTTGTTCCACATGTCGAACAGGCTGGGCTCCTCCGGGAAGGGGTCCTCGGCATCGCCCGCATCGCCCGGAAGGTTCGCGTCGCGTGTCGGTTGCGCCGGTTCCCACGGGGTGTCCGCCGGGGCAGGCGCGTCGGATCCGGTCGGGATCACCGGGTCGGCGTCGTCACCCGGGGACGCGATGCCCGCCGGGTGAACGCCGAGGGTGCTCGGCGACACGTCCGGGTCGGTGATGACGTCCGGGTCGGGGACCGTGTCCGCCCGGACCACGACGGGACCGGGACCAGGGAGGTCGAGCTCGTCGGGCAGGGGGCTGCCGGTCCCCGCGTCGGTGGCGAGGAGCACGACGCCGGAGTCCGAGTTCGGGATCGGTGGGTCGACGTCCGGGTCGCCGAAGCTCAGGAGCGCCGGCCAGGTGTCTGCGCTGTCGGAGTCCGTCGGTGTGGCGTCCGGAACGCCGGTGGTCCATCGGTCGGGCTCGGTGGACCCGGCCGAGACCGAGAGGGAGGCGGCCGCTGTTCGATCCGGGAGCCGCGCGGCGGGCAACGACCCGGGGTCGCCGGCCGCGAGGTCGGCCGGCGACCAGGGGGGCAGCGCGTCGCCGCTGTGGATCCCGTAGGTGACGTTGTCGTCACGCCCCACGACGAACGGCTCGAGGCCGCCACCGGCCGGACCTTCGTCGGGGAGATCGCCCGACTCCCAGGGGTCGGAGAAGTCGTCGAGGTCGGGGAGGCCGGTCGAGCCGTAACCCGACACGCCGGAGCCGCCGCTGTCGTCGTCGAGCGTGGGGTCGGCCGCGGCTACGCCGGCCCCGAGCACCATCAACCCGGCCGCCCCGGCGACGGCGGCGACCGCGGCCGTCGTCGACCGGGCGGTGCCACCGGGCTCCCCGACGAGAGCGTAAGGATTGACGAGGAGCGGGTCGGACCGCCGCCGCGGGCTGCGTGCCACCGTGTGCACCTGTTCCTGGGATCGTTGCGACCTGGTCGGCGCGGATCATGACCGATGCGGCACAGCAGAGGCATGTCCCCCGGTGGAATCGGACATACTGCTTCCTGCATGGCCTGGCGGCGACCGGCTTTCGGGTCCAGGACGGACGCGCGTCCGGCGCCCAGGAGTCGCACGATCGCCGGTGGCCTCGTGGACGGCTCCCAGAGTCGCGCTGCGCCGAGCATCGGGTAGACCAGCGCCGGGGGTGCGACCGAGGTGTCATCGGTGGGGCCGACTCCCAGGTTCGGCCAACCGAAGGCGGTCGGGACGAGAACCAGGCCGCGACCGCGCAGGTCGACGGTCCCGCGAGGGAGACCTGTGAGGTGCAGCGCGCCGCTCGCCCATGTTGCTCGCGGGTGCAGGTTCGCGAACAGGCCCTCCAGGCCGCCGTCGGCCAACCACCGAGCCCGTGTGGTGATGTCCGCGTCGAGCATGCCGCGCATCCGGTCCCACAGAGGTGCGACGAGGGCCTTCCAAGCCAGCCGCTGTTGCGCGACCAGCATGTCCAGGGTCTCGGCGGGGTCGCCGGTGAGGGCGCGGTAGAGGTCCACGGGCACCGGCATCGCGCCGCGTCACCTGGCCCGAATCTCAACACCAGCGTCACACCGACCACGATGACACGGCCCGCATTCGGCGCACACCGAATCCAGGCGGCCCGGATGAGGACGACCGCACCCTGACGGGCATGTCCGAACCGTCGCCGTCTCCCGCAGAACCTGCCCCCCGAGCCCGTCTTCTGCGCGGGAACGCGGCTTTTCGGGCGTTGTGCGTCCCGGGCGGTCTCGTTCGTCGGCGACGGGATCACGACCACGGTGCTCGTACTGCTCGCCGCCCCACGAGACGGGCCCTCCGGCGTGGGTCTGCTGCTCGCGAACGCGCTACCCCGCCTCGGCGGGCCGCTGGCCGGAGCGCTCGCCGACCGTATCCGGACTCGGTGGTTGATGATGAGCTGCGAGCTGGCCTCGGCGGTGGTCATCGCCGTGATCGCTGTCACCCTGCCACCGCTGCCGGTGCTGGTCGTGCTCGTCGCGGCGGCCGCCGTCCTGGCCACCATCCGGGGCCCGGCCGGGCGCAGCCTCGTCCCCGTCCTGGTCGACCCGGCCGACCGCGCCCCGGCCAACGCCCTGTTCTCTCTCTCGCCCTCACCCTGCAACTCGCCGTCGGCCCAGGCCTGGGTGGCCTCCTGGCCGCCGGGCCCGGAGGGATCCGTACCGCGCTGGCGGTCGATGCCGCGACCTTCCTCGCCTCGGCGTTGCTGCTCTCCCGGCTCCCCGCCCTCGCGCCGGCCCGCGACCCCGCGGCAGTCCCCGGAATATGGGCCGACGCGGCAGCGGATCTGCGCTACGTGGCGACGCACCGGCAGATCCGCGTCCTGGTCCTCACCCTGTTCCTCCTCGTGGCCTTCGCCGCCGTGGACAACGTGGCGCTGGTGTTCCTCACCGGCGATCAACTCACCGCCGGCCCGGTCGGGTACGGCCTCGCCGTCAGCGCGTTCGGCGTCGGGATGGCGCTGGCATCGATGGCGTGCGCACGACTGGCCCGCGGGCGTTCACCGGTCGCGCTGCTGATCGTCGCCATCAGCGCGACCGGCGCGGGCACGCTGCTCACGGGCCTGGCTCCGGTCCTCGCCGTGGTCATCGGCGCACAGCTCATCGCCGGCGCCGGCAACGCCGTGGAGAACATCGGCTACGACACCGTCGTCCAGGACCTCGTGCCCCGCCCGTTGCTGGGCCGCGTGTTCGGCATCGTCGGGACCGCCGCCCAGCTGGGGGCCGGCCTCGCCTACGCGGCCGGTGCTCTGCTGGTCGACCTGTTCGGCGCCCGCACCACCTTCGTCCTCGCGGGCGCCGGGACGCTCGCCGTGCTGCTGGTACTCGTGCCCGCGCTTCGCCACGATCGGCATGGGGATCCTGGCCCCCCATCTGACGACCCGGTACTCGCGTTCTCGCTTGGTGGACCTGCCTACCGACGTCGACGCGAGAGTTCAGCGGTGTCTGAATGATCCCCCTCGATCACCTAAGCTGAACTAAGTCCTTCCGCAGGAGGTGCCTGTGACCGTCAATGTCAACATCCACGAGGCGAAGACCCATCTCTCCCGGCTGTTGGAGCAGGTCGCGGCCGGTGAGCGGGTGATCATCTCCAAGGCCGGACAGCCTGTCGCCGACCTGGTGCCGCATCAACGTGCTCCCGTCGTCATCGGAGGGATGAGTTCCGAGATCCGCTACGACGACGCGGACTTCGCCGATCTCGATCCGGACATCCAGGCGATGTTCTACAGCGACGGGCCGGGCGACCGTGCTTCTGCTGGATAGCCAAGCTGCCCTATGGGTTCTCACCGACAACCCACGGCTCGGCGCCCGCACCCGGCGGCTGATCGAGTCCGATCCAACGGTTCACGTCTCCGTCGCGACGGTGTGGGAACTGACCATCAAGGCCATGCTCGGGAAGGCGACATACCGTCCGGGCTGGCCGACCGCCTGCAGGAGCAGGGGCTTGCTCTCCTGAACATGTCGGCAGGTCATGCCGAGGCGATCCGGGATTTCCCGGAACTGCTCCGTCGCGACCCCTTCGATCGGCTGATCATGGCGCAGGCTCTCGTCACGGGAGCGCGGCTGATCACCGCCGCGTGACGCGGCGACCACCGCAACCACACGCCTGCAGCAGGCAGGCCGCCAACGCCATGCCTGCTGCGCCATGCGGCATGGCACCGGCAGAGGGCATCGCGCCATGGTCCTCTCACTCTCGTCGGAACGGCCTCAGGAAAAGGTGCACACGGTGGCATGCAGTCCACGGCGGCGGCCCGAACCGCCTCTCGCCAATCCGTACGACGTCGGCGGGGAGTCCGATCACGTGACGTCGTGGACGACCGCAGCTCTCGTCGGCGCCGGCGCCGCCGGGCTGGTCGTCCTCGGAACCGGGGTGGCGTCGGCCGACACCACATCGGACCACGGCGGCGCATCCGGCAACGGCCGCACACCCGACTTCGGCGGCGCGGAGGTCGATGCCGAGACGTCGGATGCCGACTACGGGCTAACGGTCCCGCAGCAACCGGCCGACTCCCGCGGCATGGTTCCGACCGGTGACCGCTCCTTCTCGGCCGGGGCGGGCGAGGACGTCACCCCTGAGGTCGACCGCAGCGAGTCGTGGCCCTTCGCGCGATCGGCCGCCGTGTCCGACGAGCCGACGGCGCCGCCGTCGCCACGACTACCAGCGGGAGCCGACCCGGCCGCCGCGGCCGGTGACCGGACGATCGCGCCCAGCCGGTCGATCACCGACGAACTGGAGGCGCCGTCGAGCGACCTGGTCGGGTCGATGGTGGACGTCACCGCAGGGACGGGCAGGGATGCCGTCCCGACCGGGGTCGACGCCCCGGCCGTCGCGAGCATCCCGGTCCCCTCGACAGGGACGCCCGAGCCGACGCGCGGCACCGATCCGGTCCCGGACCCGCCGGGCGATGCGGACGACCCGGTCGGGGACGAACCCAACCTGTTCGACCTCTGGATCAACCGTGAGAGCGCCCGCGAGTGGACGTCGACCGGCGAGGGCCCGGGCGGTCCGGAGGCGCCGGAGGACGAGGAGTACCCCCCCGAGATCCGCTACCAGTACGACCCGAGTCTGAACGGCGGCGACTTCGTACGGCTCGGGGAGGAGGATTTCCAGTCGATCAATCCTCTGGTGTCCATCGAACCGAGCCGAGCAGGACCGACGTTCTCCGTGTTCGGCACGCCCGGGGAAGGGGACACCGCGCGGCTCCAGGCAGACACCACCCGAATCCCCAGCGCTGGCAGCGCCCGGCGGGACATCTTGAGGAGCCACGGTGGGACGTCGACGGTCCCGGTGACCGGCCGGCCACTGACCCGTGGCGAGGAGGACGCCGCGCAGCAGCAGGCGCCCTGGCGTGATCTCGCGGCCCAGGGTGAGTTCACCGTGCCATCGCAGGACGGGCAGCAGCTGCGGTTCGCCGTCGACCTGCCCTCGCCCGACGGCGATTCGGGCATCGTCCTCCCGCCCCGCCAGGGCCAGGCGTCGTTGAACTGCCGTGTGGGTAACGCGTCGTTCTGTTTCGACGACGCGGGCAACCTCGCGGTGACCCGCACCACCGTCGACGCGGACGGGAAGCCGGTGACGACGCGGGAGTACCGCGTCACCGAGCCGCCCAACGAGCTTCCCGACCGACTGCCGACGCCCTCGGTGACGTGGATCTTCGTACCCGGCCAGAACGGCGAGAACGGCTCCTTCACCGCCTTTCCCGGTCTCGGTGACTCGACCGACCTCTCGACCGTGGCGTTGCAGGTGGCGCGGGACGCCGACGGCGATCCGACGTCGGCCGAGATCATGGGCGGCTCGAACATCCTGGACCCCACCGATCCCGTCGGGGCCTCTGGCGGGGACCCGGACGGGATCGGTGGGGTCATGTCCCCGCCGGACGCCCGGAGCTGGCGCGGGAACACGGCGGACCAGCGCCGGATGCCGTACTCCTCCGCCATCGGACCCGGCTATCTGCTGGAGAGCAATCTCAATGCCGAGACCGGCGAGGACGAGTTGACGGGTTACGTCAACGGTGAGCCGATCGGACCATTCGACGTCGCGTCCGGGCGGATGTTCACCAGGCTGGTCGGGATTCCCGACCCGGCCAACCCGGCCAACCTGGACGTCCGTAGCGACGACCCGCGCGCCAGCGTCACCCTCTCGGGTAGCACCGACCCCGCTCCTCTTCGCATCCTGGCCGACAACTCGCTGAGCTGGACCACCGGAACCGGCCAGACCTACCGGCTCGATCCCTCCGAGTACGACCAACCGACCGAGCCCGGCGGAACGGGCCGGGGAACGGGGACCTACGTACTCGGACCCGACGGCAGCTGGGAGCGCGTCGACCCCGCGACGGTGCCCACGGTGGTCGGCCTGTGGGGTGCTGACCCCCCCGCTGGTCAGGGCCACACCCGATGGCCAGACGACGGGCCGGACCGCGGGCCGGACCGTGGGCCCGGCATCGACCGCCGCCCCTGGGGCTCCCCGGACGGAGGCTCCGGAGACCCGACCCTGACCCCCGCCGGCAGTGGCTCCACCCGTGCATCCCTGCTCGCCCGCCCGGCCGCCGGCGAACCCGGCAGCTCCTCCGACCACACCGACGCACCACCCCGAGAGCCTGCACAGTCCAGCGGTGGCGTGGTGGTGGCTACGGACCCCACGTCGCGGCCCTCGCTGGAGGAGATCCGGCGGCAGGTGTTCCCGGGTGGGGATCCGCTGACCGACGGGCCCGGGTCGGTGGACGAGACGTCGTCGGCTCGTCCACCGCTCGGGGAGGTCGACCAGGGCACGTTCGACCCGAACCGGGCCGCACGCGAGCCGGAGGTGGCCCCGCCACCGCAGCCGACCGAGACGGTCCCGTCGGGACCCGACGAGCAGCTCGACGAGTTGTGGGCCTCCGGTGTTCCGGGCCTGCTCACCTTCCCACCGGCCTCAGAGCGCGACCGGCTGCCCCGGGACCGGGTACCCGACACCACAGCCGGTACGGCCGGACGGACCAGCGATGCGGCTGAGTCGTCAGGCTCGGGTGCGGCGGTGTCCGGGTCTGGTTCGTCGGTGGCTCAGCCGCGCTCGACCCGTACCGGCAGCGATGGCCAGATGCAGGCGTTGGTGAGTTCCCAGGTTGTGGTGGGTGATGGGCGGCCGGGGACGACGCCGGGCCGGGTGGACTTCTTCCGTGCGGGGGACGGCACGATCGAGGCGGTGCAGACGTCGGCTCGTCGGAGGAACGTCGACAGCACGGAGACGCTGTGGGTGTCGGATCTGGGTGAGTCGGTGGGGAGCAACCCGGCTGGGCGGGTGACGTCGGTGCAGCGGGTGGGCTCCCCGGGGTTCCCGGTGGGGGCTTCGACGCGGGCGGTGCGGATCCGCACCGGGGAGCACACCCAGCCGTTGGCCGGGGCCGGGCCGGGTTCGGTGCCGGGCTCGGTGTCCTACCGGCCGGTGCCGGGCAACCTCCACGTACAAGACATCGTGGTGCGCCCGAGCGCAACCCGGGCGGTCAACCGCGACGGCAGCACGACCGTCACCTACAGCGCGGTGGTGCCGACCAACCGGGAGCTGAACTCCGCGGGTGCCCCGGAGCGGTTCCGGGTGGCGGTCGGGACGCCGATGCATCCGGTCCGACGGTCGGTGCTGATCCCGGCGCCGGCGCCGACCCACCAGCCGGAGTACGTCCCCAGCCCGGAGCCCGGTCCCGACAGAGGTACCGAAGCGGAATACTCGCCGCAGCCCTCCCCGGCGCTGCTGCCGGCGCCGCAGTCCCAGCCCCGGAGCGAGCCCCCGGTACCGGCCCGGCAACCCGCTCCGGCCCCGAACCCGGAGTGGTGGGAGCAAGCCGGCCAGGCTGCGATCGATGTGCTGACCTACCCGCATCCCCTGGACCCTGTCCGTGGTGCGCTAGGGGGGGTGTGGCAGTTCCTGCCCGGTGCCGCCGGCGCGGGCGATCCAGGGCACGCCTACTGAAAGGTTGCGGGACGTCGCGGGTGTCCGGAGCACGACCCGCGGGGAGCCCGACGTGAGCTCCGCCGAGCGCTCGCCTACCTGTTTCCGGCCGACACCTGGACGCCTACGGGCTCGGACCGGCCACCATCACCCGTTGCACCCAACGCGCTGGGGAGGCGAAGCGGATCTGGTCGTCCCACTCCTGGGCGAGCGGGCCGACCGTCGTCGTGACGGCGCCACGCCGCACACCGAGCCGGCCCTGCAGCACCTCGAAGCGCTCGGCCTGGCGGGGGTGCAGGTGCGGCGCGGCCACCCGCGCGCCCGGCGGTGCCCACAGCTCGGCGCGGACGAACTCGCTACCCGAGTCGGCGCCGCTCACCAGGACCACCGCCCGCTCCATCGTGACCGGGTTGACATAGATGTCGCCTGTGTTCTCCATGCCGTCCACTGTCGGCGCGGCCGCCGACCACGACATCGGTGATCGACACCCATCTTCAGTGGGGCCGCCTACCGAGGACAGCCGCACGGCATGGGTGGCGGGCCGGTCTCAGACGCGCCTCGCCCGTGCGTCCAGGCGGCCCTGCTCCCGTTCGGCGGCCAGCGATGCGGCGTCCGGGGCGTGGGCGACCGTGCGCTCGGTGTCGGCGTGCCGCGTGCGGTAGCTGACCGGTGCGGACTGCTCGTCGGCGGCCCCGAGCAGGCGTGCGGCCCCTGGCAGATCGCCGCGGGCGGCGGCCACCGCGGCGAGGCCGGAGTAGCAGCTGGTCCGGAAGAGCCGGTCGCCCAAGCGGCGGAACGAGGCCACGCGCTGGGATCCCGCCCGGGCGAGGTCGAGCGCCTGGCCGTGCACCCGCATCCACCGCTGGGCCGCGCGCAGGTCGTCGTGGGCCGCCTCGCAGGCCTCGAGGCAGCGGTTCTGATCGGCCCGGCCGAAGTGGGGCGCCGGCGCTCCCCGGCCCGGAGATCCTCAGCGGCTGCTACGTCCTCGACGTCGCGACCACGACGAGGCGCTGGCCCGGGCGGCGAAGCTTCCCCCCGCCCGCTACGGCGCGATCGAGGTCCGCCCGATCTTCGAGGTGCCGGGCCGGTGACGGCGACCGGTACCGGAGCGATCCTGCGCGGCGCCCGCACGACGGTCGTTGGCGGCCCGCCGGGGTAGGCGACGCGCCGCAGGCCGGTCACCGGATAGCAGCGGACCACCGCAGGCCGGGAACTCCACCGCTCGGGCATCGGAGCGGTGGAGTTCCCGGCGTCCGCCTCAACCGGCACCTCCGGGTGATCCTCCCGACGGCCCGGCGCGGTCGGGCAGGTCGACGAGGCCCCTGGCCACCTCCACCAGGTCGTCGCCGATCACGTCGGCACGGGTGAAGATCTCGGCGTAGTGCCGTTCCAGCCGCCCGGCCCAGCCGGTGGTCAGCCCGGCAGCGTGGGCGCCGTGGCAGTCGAAGGCGTGCACGGCGACGAGCGCGACGTCCGCGGCGGGCCGGCCGATCCGGGCCAGGGCGTGCTCGTAGACCGCGCGCGGCGGCTTCCACATCCGCACGTCGGTCACGCTGATGACCTGGTCGACGAACCGGTCGAGGCCCGTACGTCCCAGGAACGCCTCCGTGCTCTCGCGGACCCCGTTGGTCAGGCACACGACGGCCACCCCGGCGTCGGCGAGGACCTGCATCGCCTGCTCGGCGTCGGGCTGGGCGGGCAGCGTCGCGAGACCGTCCAGGACGTGCTGCACGTCACCGTCACCCAGGCGCCCACCGCCGATCACCCGCAGCGCCGAGGCCGCCACCACAGGGAACGGTTCGTAGTCGCCGGCCAGGGTCAGCGCCATGCCGTCGCGCAGCATGCGGTCGAACCAGCGTTCCAGCGTGGAGGCGTCCATCCCGATCTCGACGAAACGGCCGCGCAGTGGTTCCAGCGAGGTCAGCGTCTCCACGACGTCGAAAGCGACGGTGCGCGGACGATGGACCACGAGGACTCCTCTGGACGGGGTGCGGCTCTCGACAGGTGCACCTCTGGGAAGCACAGCGACGGCCGAGGACATCATGCCGGAGCAACGAGCGCTCCGGACATCGATCCGAGGATGGACAACAGCGTCGTCTGTCCGCCACTGTGACCCGGGCGATCGACGACCCGGGCGATCGACGACCCGGACGATCGACGACCCCCACTCGTCGCGAAGACCAGGCGTGGTCCGTGCACCACGGCCCGTCAGCGGCTCCTGAGAGGACGACCACGTGGATCCGAGTGCTCGACTGACCCCCGTTCTGGACATCGCTGCCGCCCGCGCCCGGGAGGTGGACGGCGACGGCCGCTTCCCCACCGAGGCCGTACAGGCCCTGCGGGAGAGCGGCCTGCTCGGCCTGACGCTCCCCGTCGAGGTCGGCGGCCTGGGCGCCGGACCGCGCGAGCTGGTGACGGTGGTGAGCTCGCTGGCCGCGGCCTGCGGCTCGACCGCGATGATCTATCTGATGCACGTGGCCGCGGCCATGCCCATCGCCGCCGCCCCGCCTGCCGGACTGCCCAAGCTGCTCAACCAGGTGGCCGACGGCAGCGTGCTCGCCTCGCTCGCCTTCTCCGAGTCGGGCTCCCGCTCGCACTTCTGGGCGCCGGTCTCGCAGGCGACCAGGAACGGCGACCAGGTGCACATCCAGGCGAAGAAGAGCTGGGTGACCTCCGCCGGCCACGCCGAGGTCTACGTCGCCTCGACCCGCTCCGCCGACACCGAGGGCGTCGACATGTTCGCACTCCCCGCCGACACACCGGGGCTGGACGTGGCCGGCCCGTGGCGGGGCATGGGTCTGCGGGGCAACGCCTCCGCCCCGATGACGCTCGACGCGCACGTCCCGGCCGACCACCGGCTCGGTGACGCGGGCAGTGGGTTCGCCACGATGATGCAGACGGTGCTGCCGTGGTTCAACCTGGGCAACGCGTCGGTGTCGGTCGGTCTGTCCCGGGCGGCGGTGGACGCCGCGGTGGCCCACACCTCCGCCGCCCGCCTGGAGCACCTCGACCAGAGCCTCTCCGCGCTGCCGACGATCCGGGCGCAGCTGGCGAAGATGTCGATCGAGCTCGCCTCGACCTCGGCCTACCTGGACCAGGCCGCCGGCCGGGTGGTCGAACCGCAGGACGACACCATGCTTCACGTCCTCGGCGTCAAGGCCGCGGCCAACGACGCGGCGCTGCGCATCACCGATGCGGCGATGCGGGTGTGCGGTGGCGCGGCGTTCTCCGACCACCTGCAGCTCGACCGGTACTTCCGCGACGCCCGCGCGGGACACGTCATGGCGCCCACCGCGGACGTCCTCTACGACTTCTACGGCAAGGCCATCACCAACCAGCCGCTGTTCTGATCCCAGTCGCGACTACCAGTCGCGATTGCCCGTCGCGACTACCAGTCGCAATTCCCCGGCGTGATTCAACGAGGAGCTCCGTGAGCACACCCCTGATCATCGGTTCGGTCGCCTACACGCCCAACGTCGTCACCATCTGGGAAGGGATGCGCGACTACTTCGCGGGCGGCCCGGCCGAGATGGACTTCGTGCTGTACTCCAACTACGGACGTCAGGTGGACGCGCTGCTGGCCGGCCACATCGACATCGCGTGGAACACCAACCTGGCCTGGGTGCGCACGGTCGCGCAGACCGGCGGGGAGTGCCGCGCGCTCGCGCAGCGCGACACCGACACGGTGTTCCAGACGATCTTCGTGGCCCGTGCGGGCAGCGCGCTGGGCGGCCTGGAGGGGCTCAAGGGCCGGCGGCTCGCGCTGGGCTCGCAGGACTCCGCCCAGGCCGCGATCCTGCCGGTGCACTACCTGCGCCAGGCGGGCCTGACCAGCGGCGGTGACGGCGGCGGCGACGTGGAGCTCCTGCGGATCAACAGCGACGTGGGCAAGCACGGCGACACAGGCCGCAGCGAGCTCGACGCACTGCGGGCGGTCGTGGAAGACCGTGCCGACGCCGCCGCGTTGGGCGTCAACACGTGGGAGGCCATCGGCCGCGACGAGCTGATGCCCGGCGCGTTCGAGGTGTTCTGGGAGTCGCCGACCTACAGCCACTGCAACTTCACCGCGCTCCCGACACTCGACGACGAGCGCGTCGCGCCGTGGGTCGCGCAGCTCCTCGCGATGGACTTCGACAACCCCGCGCACCGACCGATCCTCGAGATGGAGGGCCTGCGGCAGTGGGTGCTCCCGAAGCTCGACGGGTACGCCTCGCTGTTCGAGGCCGTCGAGGAGCAGGGGATCTCGCCGAGGTGGTGAATCCGCTGCTCGTGCTGGACCTCGTCGAGCGGACCGGCGCGCTCCCCGTCGGGGGCACGACCACGGTTCCGCTCGGCGAGCACGCACGGGAGCACGAGACCGAGCTCGTCGCCTCGTGGTGCGAACGCACCGGCAACGAGCTCGTCGGGGTCCGGGACGGCGTCGCGACCGTCCGTCGTGGACGCAGCCCCGACCCCTTCGCCGAGCTGGCGCCCGACCAGGTGCCGGGCACCAGGCTGTGGATCTACACCAACTTCGACTGCAACCTGGCGTGTGACTACTGCTGCGTCCGGTCCTCCCCGCAGGCCGCCCGGCGGGCGGTGGGCGCCGACAAGGTCGCGCAGCTGGCGGACGAGGCCGCGGACGCCGGGGTGAGCGAGCTGATCCTCACCGGAGGTGAGCCCTTCCTGCTCCCCGACCTCGACGACCTGGTCGCCGCCTGCACCGCGCGGCTACCGACCACGCTGTTGACCAACGCCATGCTCTTCCGAGGGCGCCGCCTGCAGATGCTGCAGCGGATGCACCGCGACCGTCTCGTCCTGCAGGTCAGCCTGGACTCCGCCACACCGGAGCTGCACGACCGGCACCGGGGGGCGAGATCCTGGGAGCGGGCCGTCGCCGGCATCCGGATCGCGCAGGCCGAGGGGTTCCGGGTTCGGGTGGCGGCCACGCTGGAGCCGGAACGGTTCACCGAGCTCGAGCCGTTCCGGGCCTTCCTCGACACGCTGGGCATCGCCCGCGGGGACCAGGTGATCCGGGCTCTCGCCCATCGTGGTGTCGCCGAGAGCGGCCTCGAACTGACCCTCGAGTCGCTGATCCCGGAGATCACCGTCACCGCCGACGGCGTCTACTGGCACCCGGTCAGCGCCGACCACGACGATCACCTCGTGACCCGCGAGCTCTTTCCGCTCCGCGACGCCATCGACGAGGTCCGCCGCCGTTTCGTCGAGATCAGGGCCCGGGCCGACGCCGCGGCACAATGGTTTCCCTGCGCGTGAGAGTGGTTTCGCTGCGCGTGACAGTGGTTTCGCTGCGCGTGACAGTGGTTTCGCTGCGCGTGACAGTGGTTTCGCTGCACGTGACAGTGGTTTCGCTGCACGTGACAGTGGTTTCCCTGCGCGGACAGGCTCGGGCGCCACGCATCGGGGGCGGACAGGCGGATGGTGCGTCCGGGCTCGGACGCACCATCCCTGACGATCGACTCGGAGCTGGTCAGCCGGCCAGGATGAACTGGTCGTGGACGGAGGGCTGCTCGGTGAACTGAACGGTGGCGGCGGGCGCGGCGACCGAGCGACCCGCGAACAGCGCGTCGACCTGCGCGATCTCGGCGGCGCTGGGCTCGTCGTTCGTGCACGACCCCGGAGCGCTGCTGCCCGACATCAGGTCCGAACACCGGCCGGTGCGCCGATCGGGCAGGCCCAGCAGGTGTCCCAGTTCGTGGGTGGCGATCCGCGGCACGTGGTAGCCCTGGTTGATCGCCGCCCATGTACATGGAGCCCCGCGCGAGACCCTCGACATACGCCCTCGGCCACCCGTTGTCGACGAGGACCTCGATGGTCGACGGCTCGCCCGCGACGAGCTCGACGTTGGCCAGGAGCAGGCCCAGGTCGCCTGGCTCTCACTCGACGCGGCCGACGACGACCCGGTCCTGTTCTGGACCCACGTCGTGGCCGCCGTGCGCACCCGGGCACCCGACATCGGCGGACGGGCGCCGGCGGCACTGCGCGCGGGCGGCCGGGCGCCGCAGGGTGCCGCCCTACCGTCGTCGGTCGACGAGCTGGTCGACGAGCTGGGCCGCGTACCACTGCCCGACCAGGGAGGTCTTGCCCCGGCCCGCCGGCGCGACGACCAGGGTGAGCCGGTGGTCGGCCGGTCGCAACCGCTCGAGCAGCCGCGGCCTGTGCACCAGGCCGCGCGACGCCCGGGGGTGGAGTTTCGTGGCGAGCACGCCCGGCTCGCTGTTGCCCGTCACCGCGCCAGCATCCCGGGCGCGCCGCCCGGCGTCCCTTACCTGATCGGAACGACCCGGGACGCCGGTCAGGAGTCGGCGTGGGTGGCTGACTCGGCCTGCGCGATGGCCCAGGCGGCGTTGACCAATCCTATGTGGCTGAACGCCTGTGGGAAGTTGCCGAGCAGGTCACCGGTGGCCGGGTCGACCTCCTCGGCGAGCAGCCCGACGTCGTTGACGTACTCGGCGGCACGGGAGAAGACCTCCCGGGCCCGGTCGACCCGCCCCGCCGCGGCGAGGGCCTGGGCCAGCCAGAACGTGCACAGCAGGAACGTGCCCTCCTCACCGGCCAACCCGTCGGAGTTGTCCCCGGCCCGGGTCCCGTAGCGGTAGACCAGGCCGCGGTCGTCGGTCAGCCGCTCGGCGACGGCGTCGATGGTGGCCAGCACGCGCGGGTCGTCGGCGGGGAGGAACCCGGTGAGCCCGATCATCAGGTTGGACGCGTCGAGGTCCGGCGACCCGAACGACTGGGTGAACGACCCCGCGGTGTCGCTCCACCCCTTCGTGAGGATCTCCTCGCGGATCTCCGCCGCGACGGCCTGCCAGCCGGGGACGCGGTCGGTGGCCCGCAGGGTCTCCGACAACGCGGTCGCCCGGTCGAGCGCGACCCAGCACATGAGCTTGGAGTACAGGAAGTGCCGCGGTTCGCCGCGGACCTCCCAGATGCCCTGGTCGGTCTCGCGCCATCGCCGGGCGGCGGCGTCGGCGCAGGACACGAGGAACTCCCGCCAGGCCGTCGCTCCCGGATGGTCGGGGTCGAGCTGCTCCACGAGCCGGTGCGCGGAGCCGAGCAACTCGCCGTACACGTCGAGCTGGCGCTGGTTCCACGCGCCGTTGCCCACCCGCACCGGACGGCTGTCGCGCCACCCCGCGAGGTGGCCCAGCTCCCGTTCGGTGAGGTCGTGCTCGCCGCCGATGCCGAACATGATCTGCAGGTCCGCGCCGTCGCGGACCTGCCCGGCCGAGCTGGCGGCGAGGTAGTCGAAGAACTGGTGGGCCTCGTCGGGGCAGGCGGCCACCCACAGTGCCTCGAGGGTGAAGCTGGCGTCGCGGACCCAGGAGTATCGGTAGTCCCAGTTGCGTTCCCCGCCGGCCTCCTCGGGCAGCGACGTGGTCGGTGCGGCGACGACGGCGCCCGTCGGCTGGTAGGTCAGGGCCTGCAGCACGCGGCCGCTGTGGTGCACGAGCTCGCGCCACGGGCCCTGGTAGCTCTGGTGGATCCGCGACCACGCCCGCCAGGAGTCGACGGTGACGGCCAGCGCGTCGTCCAGCGCGGCTGCGGTCATCGGCACCGGCAGCTCCTCCGACGTACTGCGGTGGACCATGCCGAGGGTGAGCCGCTCGCCGGCCCGCAGCGTCATCCGCCCCGTGGCGGTGGCCGCCGTGACGTCGAGCGCCGGGCCGGACAGCATCATGACGTCGGCGCCACCACGGGCCAGCACACCGCCCGCCACCGCGGTGACCAGCGGCTTGATCAGCCCGTACTCGGGGCGCGGGGCGAACTCGACGGCCATCTCCATCTCGCCGGCCGTGCACTCCAGCGCGCGGACGAGCAGCCGTGGCGCGGTGGCGCCCAGCGCGTGCGGGTCGGGCGCCGGACCGGTGGCGAGCGCGTCGGTGACGACGACCGTGCCGGTCGCGGTGGACCAGGTCGTCTCGAGGACCATCGTCTCGTTGAGGTAGCGGCGGGCGACCCCGGCGTCCGGATCGACCGGTCGCACGGCGAAATGCCCGCCGCCGTCGTCGAGCAGGCGGGCGAACGGGGCGGGGGAATCGAAGCGCGGCAGGCAGAGCCAGTCCACCGAACCCGCGCGGCTGACCAGTGCCGCCGTTCGACGGTCGGACAGCAGCGCATAGTCGGCGATGGGCGTACTGGACATGGTGTCCTCGATTCACGGCGCGGGCGGCCTGACGCGACAGTGTCGCCGCAGGCTCCTGCCGTTACTCCGGGCCGGGTCCGAGCAACGAACTCGACGCGCCCGTGCTCCGGGTGGCCGAGGCCCGAGGAGGAGTCCGTCGGCATTCACCAACCTGCTGATCGTCGCGGTGGTCGCGTTCCTCGCGCCGCTCGTGGTGCGGCTGATCCCGGTGGTGCGGGTGCCGTCGCCCCTGCTGGAGATCGTCGCGGGCGTCGTGCTCGGTCCATCGGTGCTGGCCGTCGTCGAGGTGGACGCTCCGGTCGAGGTGCTTTCGCCGCTGGGACTGGCGTTCCTGCTGTTCCTGGCCGGACTGGAGATCGAGGTCCAGCGGCTGCGCGGGCGCCCGCTGCAGCTCGCGGTCGGTGGCTACGTGCTCCCGTTCGCGCTCGCGATCGGCGTAGGGCTCGCGCTCAGCGCGGCCGGGTTCACCTCCGCACCACTGCTGGTGGCGATCGTGCTGTCGGCGACGGCACCGGGACTCGTGGTGCCGGTGCTCAAGGACGCGGGGCAGATCGAGAGCGCTCGTGGCCCCGAGCACCAGGCTCGCCGTGACGAGCACCCACCGTGAGAAGCTCCGCGGCAGGCTATCGGGCGCGTACTGCGTAACGGTCGCACCGGCACCGGGCTCTACCCATGCACCGACACCACCGGAGGAGGAGATCGTGAAGGGTCTGACAGGAAGGCGTGCGCTGGTCACCGGCGGGAGTTCGGGGATCGGGCAGGCGATCGCGGTCCGGCTCGGTGAGGAGGGCGTCAACGTCGCGATCAACTACGTCGGACGCCCGGAGGGTGCGCTGGCCACGAAGGAGGCCATCGAGAACGGCGTGGCGCGGTGCATGGAGCAGCTCGCGACCACCGGGACGAAGGCCGTGCTGGTGGCAGCCGACGTCTCCGACGCCGACCAGGTGCGGGCGATGTTCGGCGAGGTGACCGAGCGATTCGGCGGCATCGACATCCTGATCAACAACGCCGGCATCCAGATCGCGGGCGACACCGACGCGCTCGACGTCGCCGACTTCGACAAGGTGCTGGCCGTCAACCTGCGCGGGTCGTTCCTGTGCGCGCAGCAGGCGATCCGCGGCTGGCTCGACGCCGACCGGCCCGGCAGCATCGTCAACGTCTCCAGCGTCCACCAGGTGATCCCCAAGCCGCGGTTCGTGGGCTACTCGGTCTCCAAGGGCGGGATGGCGAACCTGACGCGCACCCTCGCGCTGGAGTACGCCGGGCGCGGTATCCGGGTCAACGGCATCGGGCCGGGCGCGACCGTCACGCCGATCAACCGGGCCTGGGTCGACGACCCGGTCAAGCGGGCGATGGTGGAGGCCCACATCCCGATGCGCCGTGCGGGCGACGCGTCGGAGATGGCGGCGGCCGCGGCGTTCCTGTGCTCCGACGACGCCGCCTACGTCACCGGCCAGACGCTGTTCGTGGACGGCGGGCTGACGCTCTACCCGTCGTTCGAGACGAGCTGGTCCTCGGAGTGAGCGCGCCGCGGCACGACTGGTACCCGTCGCGGTACGGCGCGCAGGACCAGGCGGGGGCGCTCAACGAGATCGTCCCGGCCGCGGTCGTCGGCGCGGCCGGGCTGGTGCGCACCGGACGGGTGCACGACCTCGCGCACGTCCTGCACGCGGACGTCCCGGCGTTCCCGGGACGGACCTACACCCAGGTGCGGTAACCGACCAGGAGCCGATCGGGACCAACCTCGTCCACTGGGTCGTCGAGAAGATCACGGCGACCCAGCAGATGGGCACCCACCTCGACGGCCTCAACCACCTCCACGACGGCGACCGCACCTACAAAGGCCACCGGCTCGCCGACATCCTGACCCCCGGTGGCACCAGCCGGCTCGGCATCGACACGCTGCCCCAGATCGTCACCCGGGGGGCTGTGCCTCGACGTCGCGGCGGTCCGGGGCGTCGACAACGAGTCCCAGGTTCTCGGTGCCTGGCGCGACGAGTCGCCGGGCCCGGGCCACCGTCCGGCGTGCGTCGACGAACCTCCCGGTCGACGCCGCCACGGTCGCGTCGATGACGTGGCCACCCACGACGAAGACGCTGTCAACCGTGTGGGACACCAGCTGCCGGCACAGACCGGCCGTCTCGGCCCATGACCGGCGGTGAGCGTCGCGCGCGCCGCGTCGTGGACCAGGCCGAGGTACGCGACGCCGGTCTGGTGGCCGAGCAACCGGGAGGCAGACACGGCCTGCCCAACCTCGGCGACGAGTTCCTCCCCGGTGGGTAGGCCTACGCCTGCGGTGCCGTGTTCGGGCCCGTCGTCGACCGCGGCGCGCCCGGCGCCGGGGTCCCGCTCTCAACGTCGGGCGAGCACCGTGTGCATCGAGTGCTCGACCACGGCGATCAGGGCCTGCTTCGTGGAGTCGCGGTTGCGGGCGTCGCAGCTGACGATCGGGATCGCATGGTCGATCGACATGGCCTCACGGACGTCGTCGACGCGGTGCTGGAGCAGGCCGTTGAAGCAGTTGAGACCCACCACGTAGGGCAGTCCACGGTCCTCGAAGAAGTCGATGGCGGCGAAGGAGTCGGCGAGCGTGCGGGTGTCGACGAGGACGACGGCGCCGATGGCGCCGCGGACGAGGTCGTCCCACATGAACCAGAAGCGGTGCTGTCCGGGGGTGCCGAACAGGTACAGGATCAGTTCGGAGTCCAGGGAGACGCGGCCGAAGTCCATGGCCACCGTGGTGGTGGTCTTGTTCGGGGTGGCCGCGAGGTCGTCGACGCCGGCGCTGGCCTCGGTCATGACGGCTTCGGTGGTCAGGGGGACGATCTCGGAGACCGAGCCGACGAACGTGGTCTTGCCGACGCCGAAGCCCCCGGCCACCACGATCTTGGCGGAGGTCGTCGCCGCGGTGGCGACTCGCGGGCTACCGACGTGATCCACTCGACATCCTTTCGAGAGCACGGACGAACTCGACGGCCGGGTGGACGTTGCACCTGGCACGCAACTTGGGGTCAGCAGCCCGCCCCGGATCGGATCATCAGCCGGCCGGCGGCCTCGTGGCCCACCCGGGTGACGAGGTTGAGGGGCATCGGTCCGGCCCACGACGACCGTCGCCCGACACTCGATGTCCCCCTGGTCGTGGCCGATCGGCGCAGGGCCACGACGTCGCCGCGCCGGGACGGGCCGGAACATGGCCGACCCACCATCTGCATGAAACTCAGTGCTCGTGCGGAACGTAACGACAGGTCGGCTCGACCATGTCACGGGCTACGAACATACTCTTTCGTTCCGCCCGATTCTTCTCAGATTCGACACGAACGACTACTGGACGTGACTGCAAGGGTGATGCCGCGCCAACGACCGGAGCCTGCCACGATGAGAGCGCCGCCACCGGCCGAGGGGAATGTCATGTCCGATACGTCCGGTTGGGCCGCTCCAGGGTCCGACCCGTCCGACCAACGCGGCCCGGCGGGGCCGCCACCCGGCCCACCTCCCCCTCCGTACGGCCCGGCCGGAGCGCCTCCCCCGCAGTCGGGGCCACCGCCGCCGCAGTGGGGACCTCCGCCGCAGTGGGGGCCGGCACCGCAGTCCGCACCGGCAGCACAGTGGGGGCCGCAACCACAGCAGCAGCAGTGGGGGCAGCAGCAGTGGGGGCCGCCGCCCGTGCCCAAGCCCGGCGTGATCCCATTGCGGCCGCTGGGGGTCGGAGAGGTCCTCGACGGTGCCATCACCTACATCCGCAGCAACCCGGTCGTCACGCTCGGGCTCTCGGCGGTGGTCATCACGATCACGCAGCTGATCCAGGTTCCGATCACCATCCTGGCGCTGGGCCAGCTGTCGACAATCGCCTCCCCGACGGCCGGGATCGAGCAGCTGGCCGGGGCCCTCAGCTCGACGCTCGGCGCAGCGCTGATCGGCGGGTTCATCACCTTCATCGCGATCACCGTGCTCAGCGGCCTGCTGGTCGTCGTGCTCAGCCAGGCGGTGCTGGGCCGCCGGATGTCGCTGGGCGAGGCGTGGGCCGCGACGCGGAGCCGCGTCCTGGGACTGATCGGGCTCTCGCTGCTGTCGAGTGTGGTCCTCGTTGCGGTGCTGCTCACGGGCGTCGTACCCATCGTGCTCACCGCGGCGGCCGACGCCCCCGGCGGGGTCGTCGTGCTGGTCGGCCTGGTGACGATGCTCGGGGCGTTCGCGGCGGCGGCCTACATCGGGGTCTCCTGGTCGATGATCACCCCGGCGTACGTGCTGGAGGGAATCCCGGCGATGGCGACCTTCCGCCGCTCCCACCGGCTGGTGCGCACCCAGTGGTGGCGGATCTTCGGGATCCTGCTGCTCGGTGGCGTCCTCACCGCCGTCGTGAGCGGGATCCTGACGTTCCCGTTCTCGCTGCTGGGCGTGGGACTGAGCGGCTCGGCGCCCGGCGCCGACCCGTTCGCCGGTCCGAGCGTGCTCACCACGATCATCGGGGCCGTCGGCACGATCGTCGCGAGCACGGTCACCGCGCCGTTCAGCGCCGGCATCACCGGGCTGCTGTACTTCGACCAGCGGATCCGCCGGGAGGCGTTCGACCTGGAGCTGGCTCGCGCCGCCCAGTTCCCGGCCGTGCCGCCCGCGCCGCCGCAGTGGTGAACGGTTCCAGGTGGACGGTCCTGCGGTGAACGGCCTCCTGGCGAGCAGCCTCGGACGCGACGAGGCTCGGGAGGCGGCCGAGCGCGAACTGGCCGATCCCGCCTACCGCGCCGATGACCCGTCGTGGTTCGACCAGGCCATGCGGTGGGTGCTGCAGGGGATCGTCGATCTCCTCGAGGCGGCGGCCGACGTGGCGCCCGGCGGATACGGCGGGTTGTTCGTCCTGCTCGGGCTGGTCGTGCTCGGCGCGATCGCCGTGCGGCTGCGGCTGGGCCGGATCGGGCGGGTCGCCACCAGCGGTCGGCGCGCACTGTTCGAGGCCGTGCGCTCGGCGGACGACCACCGCCGCGACGCCGACGCCCACGCCGCCCGCGGCGAGTGGGCCGGAGCGGTGCGGGAGCGGTTGCGCGCCGTCGTCCGGGCCCTGGAGGAGCGCGACCTGCTCGAGGAGCGTGCCGGACGTACGGCCGACGAGGCCGCCGTGGAAGCCGGACGCGCGCTCCCGACGTGCGCCGAGCAGCTGCGTGCCGCGGCCCGCACCTTCGACGACGTCGTCTACGGCGACCGCACCGCCACCGCCGCGATGGACGCCCAGGTGCGCGAGGTCGACGACGCCGTGCGGCGCGCCCGACCGGTCCCGGTGACGTCGTGACGTCCCTGCACCGCGACACCGGTGCCGTGTGGCGGGCCGCACGGACCCCGGTCCTCATCGGGCTGCTCCTGCTCCTCACCGGCGTGCTCATCGGAGTGCTCTCCGGGCGCACCGAGCCCGGTTTCCTCGACCCGACCGCCGCGGACGACACAGGCAGCCGCGCCCTGGCGACGCTGCTCCGGGACGAAGGGACCCGGGTGGACATCGCCGGTACCGCCGCGGAGATCCGCTCGGCCGGCCCCGGCACCACCGTGCTGGTGCCGTTCCCCGCGCGTCTCGCCCCGCGGCAGCTCCAGGCCGTCCGCGAGTCGGCGGCGGACATCGTCGTCGTCGCCCCCGGGCAGGAGGTGGTCTCCGCGCTCGCGCCGCCGGTCGAGGTCACCACGCTCAGCGGCCCTGTCGAGGTGCGCGACCCCGCCTGCGACCTGCCGGCCGCGGTACTGGCGGGCCGCGTGGACCTCGGCGGCGAACTCTACCGCGGGGGCGTCGGCTGCTACCCGTCCGAAGGCGGGGCCGCGCTGGTGCAGGTCACCGGCGCCCCGGCCGACGCCCCCGCCGACGCTGCGCGCGGCAGGACCACCACCGTGCTCGGCTCACCCGACATCCTCGTCAACAGCACCCTCGCCGAGGAGGGCAACGCCGCGCTCGCCCTCGCGCTGCTGGGAGAGAACCCGCGGCTGCTGTGGTTCCTGCCGATCCTCGAGGGACCGGCCGTCGGGGAGGAGCGGTCGCTCACCGAGCTCGTCCCGCCCGGCTGGCCGTGGGGTGCGGCACAGCTGGCCGTCGCCGCCCTGCTCCTGATCGTGTGGCGGGCGCGGCGGCTGGGGCCGGTGGTCACCGAACCGCTGCCCGTCGTCGTCCGGTCGGCGGAGGCTGTGGAGGGACGCGCCCGGCTCTACCGGCGGACGGGAGCCGCCGCGCACGCGGCCGAGGTGCTGCGGGGGGCCACCCGCGCCCGCCTCGCACCTGTGCTCGGGTTGCCCGACACGGCCGGGCCTGATCCGGTCGTCGCGGGCGTCGCAGCCCGTACCGGGCGTCCCGCCGCCGGGGTGCACGCGCTGCTGTACGGTCGAGCGCCTGTGGACGACGCAGCGTTGATCGCACTGGCCGACGCCCTCGACGCATGCGAGACGGAGGTGCGCCGATCATGACCCAGGTCGCCGACGTCGACGCCACCACCGCTCGCGACGCGTTGCACGCCCTGCGCCGCGAGGTCGCCAAGGCCGTCGTCGGGCAGGACTCCGCAGTCACCGGGCTGGTCGTCGCGCTGCTGTGCCGCCGCCATGTCCTGCTCGAAGGGGTGCCCGGCGTCGCGAAGACGCTGCTGGTCCGGGCGCTGGCCCGCAGCCTGTCCCTGGACAGCAAGCGGGTGCAGTTCACCCCCGACCTGATGCCCGGCGACATCACCGGATCTCTCGTCTACGACGCCCGCAGCGCCGAGTTCTCCTTCCGCCAGGGGCCGGTGTTCACCAACCTGCTGCTCGCCGACGAGGTCAACCGCACCCCGCCCAAGACCCAGGCGTCGCTGCTGGAGGCGATGGAGGAGCGGCAGGTGTCGATCGACGGCGTGGCCCGGTTGCTGCCGGAACCGTTCGTCGTGATCGCCACCCAGAACCCGGTGGAGTACGAAGGCACCTACCCACTGCCCGAGGCGCAGCTCGACCGCTTCCAGCTCAAGCTCACGATGCCGCTGCCCGAGCGCGCCGACGAGGTCACCATCGTGTCCCGCCACGCCGCGGGCTTCGACCCGAACGACCTCGTCGCCGCGGACATCCAGCCGGTCGCCGGTGCGGCCGAGCTCGCCGCGGCCCGCAAAGCCGTGGCCGCCGTGGCGGTGCACCCGGCGGTGGTCGGCTACATCGTCGACGTCTGCCGGGCCACCCGCTCCGCGCCCGCGGCGTCGTTGGGTGTGTCGCCGCGCGGGGCCACGGCGCTGCTCGCCGCGAGCCGCGCATGGGCCTGGCTGGCGGGACGCGACTACGTGACCCCCGACGACGTCAAGGCACTTGCGCCCCCCGCCTTGCGGCACCGCCTCCGGCTGCGCCCCGAGGCGGAGCTCGACGGCGTCACCTCCGACGGAGTCATCGACGGGGTGCTCGCGACGGTGCCCGTGCCGAGGTGACTCCGCGCCGGCCCCGCCCCGACGCCCACCGCGGCGCCGGGACGATCACCTCGCCCGGCCCTCACCACCGCTTCGGGGCCGAGGCCGGCACATGGCGCTGACCGGGCGCACCGCGCTGCTGGCCGCCCTCGGCGCGCTGGTCGTCGGGCTGGCTCTGCCCGGGTGGTCCGGGTTGCTGGTGGTGGGGGGGGCGCTGGCACTCGGGGTGGTACTCGATCTCGCACTCGCCGCATCGGTGCGGGGGTTGCGCCTGGAGCGATCCGGTGACACATCCGTGCGTCTGGGCCGCGAGGCGACCGTGCATCTCGTCGTGCAGAACCGCGGCCCGCGCGCTCTGCGAGGGATCCTGCGCGACGCCTGGCCGCCCAGTGCCGCACCCGATCCGGTGCGGCACACGCTCGCCGTCCCGTCCGGGGAACGGCGCCGGCTCACGGCCACGCTGCGCCCCACCCGGCGCGGCGACCGGCGGGCGTCGCGCGTCACGATCCGGTCGGTCGGGCCACTCGGGCTCGCCGGCCGCCAGGGCTCGCACGACGTCGGGTGGACGGTCCGGGCGCTGCCGCCGTTCACCTCGCGCAAGCACCTGCCCTCGCGGCTGGCCCGGCTGCGCGAGCTCGACGGCCGCACAGCGATGCTCGTACGCGGGCAGGGCACGGAGTTCGACTCGCTGCGCGAGTACGTGCGCGGTGACGACGTCCGGTCGATCGACTGGCGGGCGAGCGCGCGCGCGTCGGACGTCATGGTCCGGACGTGGCGCCCCGAACGCGACCGTCACCTGCTGCTGGTGCTCGACACCGGACGGACGTCGGCCGGCCGGGTCGGCGACGCCCCCCGGCTCGACACGGCCATGGACGCGGCGCTGCTGCTCGGCGCACTCGCGTCCCGGGCCGGCGACCGCGTCGACCTGCTGGCATACGACCGCGCGGTGCGCGCGAGCGTGACCGGGGCCCGGGAGCCGCTGCCCGCGCTGGTCAACGCGATGGCACCGCTGGAACCGGAGCTGGTGGAGACCGACGTGCGGGGCATGGTCTCGGCGGTGCTGGCCCGGGCGTCACGACGGTCGCTGGTGGTCCTGTTCACGGGTCTGGACGCAGCGGCCGTCGAGGAGGGCCTGCTGCCCGGTCTGCCCTCGCTGCTCAAGCGGCACCGGGTGCTGGTGGCCTCGGTGGCCGACCCCCGCGTCGCGGAGATGGCCGCGGCCCGCGGCGACACCGTGGCGGTGTACGAGGCGGCAGCCGCCGAACGGGCACGCACGGAACGCCGCGCCGTGGCCCGCCTCCTCGACCGGCGCGGCGTGACCGTGGTGGACGCGCCCCCCGAACGGCTCGCCCCTGCCGTCGCCGACACCTACCTCGCACTGAAGGCCGCCGGCTTGCTCTGAGCACCTCGGCGCACCGGGAAGGATCACCGGTGCGGCGCATTCCCGGCCGGATCCGTGCTCGTGAACCATTGGCCCCGGCGGGCGCCTGCCGACCACGTGTTCCACGCCGAGAGCTTCACGCTCCGACGACCGGCTGGTGTGGTGCGAGGGGTCGGCGCGCTCCTACAGGGCGTCGCACAGCCTGCAGGGCTTGCCACCGG
>Ga0209591_10000508_pt1 | contig 50062 bp, 37 predicted proteins | sample MAT01_FD_187207 | JGI IMG/M metagenome (GOLD analysis project Ga0209591, IMG submission 187207) | Freshwater microbial communities from Lake Fryxell liftoff mats and glacier meltwater in Antarctica - MAT-01 (SPAdes) (version 2) | ecosystem: Environmental > Aquatic > Freshwater > Ice > Liftoff...
TTGTTCCCATGACCGTTTCACCCACCCCCCCACCCACTTCCCCCACCAATCCCACGCGCTCCATCGGCGTTCGGCTCGCGGGCACCGGTATCGGTCTGCCCAGCAAGAAGATGACCAACACCGACCTTGAGAAGCTGATGGACACGTCCGATGAGTGGATCCTGCAGCGCACGGGCATCCGCGAGCGGCGCATCGTCGATCACGCGGCGGGTGAGTGCACCATGACGATGGCGACCGATGCGCTCAAGGCCGCGCTCGGCAACGCCGGTCTGCAAGGGTCGGATCTCGACCTGGTGATCTGCGCCACCATGACCCCCGAGATGCTCTGCCCCGCGACGGCCTGCCGCGTAGCGCAGAATGTCGGCGCGGGCAGGAACGGGCATGCCGGGGCGTTCGATCTTTCGGCGGCCTGCTCGGGCTTCGTTTTCGGCATGAACCTGGCGCATGATCTCATCACCGGCGGAGCCTACAAGACCATCGCCGTGATCGGGGCCGATACGCTCAGCGCGCTGATGGATTACACCACCGCGGGGCGCAGCACGGCGATCATCTTTGGCGATGCGGCGGGCGCGGCGATCTATCAGGCCGACGCCGACACGCGGCTGGGTGTGCTGGCGCAGGCCATGCACGCCGATGGTGGTGGATGGAAGGATATCTATGTGCCGCAGGAAGACCGCGATTTTCCCGTTGGGACCGCCTGCGATGTGGGCAAGATCAACAAGGTGCAGATGAACGGCGCGACGGTCTTCAAGTTCGCCGTGAGCACCTTCCCTGAACTGATCGAAGAGACGCTGGGCAAGGCGGGGCTGGTCGCGGCTGATATTGATATGTTTGTCTGCCACCAGTCGAACGCGCGCATCCTCGGTGCCGCCCGCGAGCGGTTCGGCATCGCCGAAGAAAAACTCTACATCAATATTGATCGCTACGGCAACACGGTGGCCGCCAGCGTCCCGCTCTGCCTGCACGAACTGATGGCCGCGGGCCGGATCAGGCCGGGCATGAAGGTGATGTTCGTCGCGTTTGGCGGCGGGCTGACCTGGGGCAGCAGCCTCTGGCAGCTTTGAGAATGGAGCGTGGCGCCACCGCTTTGGAAAGCGGTGAAACAAGATGATTCATAGGGGCAGCCCCGGCGGGGTGGAGGAGATTTCGCGTACAGCGAGAAGACCACAATGCCCGTCAACTATTCCCAAGTTCTCCGCACGGCATCGTTTCGAATAACTACCTCCATCGTCCCCAGTGTGAGGAACGCTCCCTCGCGTGAGCAGATGAAGCAAGAGAGGGCAAGCGGCACACTTTACGCGATGCCGAAACCGCTGATCGTGAATGAATAACTTGCCTCGTCTATGTCGTTGTTCAGGATCGTGACCAAGGCACGCCGCGTTCCGATTGCACCCGGTGAGAACCGCACGACAAAGCGCGAGCTCGCTGCCGCGCCAATCTGCGCGGAGGCTTGCTGTATCACGATGAAGTCCGACGCCGCGTCACCCGAAATCTGCATGCGTGGCGAACCGGTCAGCTGCAGGGCCTTGCGTCCGATGTTTCGCACGACAAACTCCCGTTGAATCATCCCGTCCAGCGGGACCGAACCGAATCGTGTGCCGTCCGAAAGCACCGGTCTTCCATCGCCTGACCGGATGGATCTTGGCTGCTGGCTAGTGCCGCCGACGCCTTGCACATCAATCTCGGGTCGGTTGACACCGGTTCCGATCACCGCAAACGAGAAGGAGGCCTCATCGGTGTCGTTCGATGCGAAGACGATCGTGGCACGACGCGATCCTCCCGCCGTGGGAGAAAACCGCACTTGGAAAGTTGCAGAGGTATTGCTTGCTATTGACGCGGGCAGTTGCGTCACCATCGCATAATCGTCCGCGGCTGCCCCGGTGATTTGTACACTCGGCGAGCCGCTCAACTGAAGCGTACGAGTACCCGAGTTGAAGATCGTAAAAGTACGCACCACCGGCCCGCCCCCGAGCCCAAGCACCGCAGCTTGTCCGAACCGCGTTCCGTCCGCATTGTTCGGAACCGTGTCCCCGGAGAGAATCGCCGTTCCGTTGGCGGCGAGCAACTCGACCTCCGGCGCGGCCGCACCAGTGACCGCGAACACATAAGATCCCAGCACGCCCGCCGCCGCGCCCGAGCCGGTCAGCGGGTTGTAAGAGAATGCCTGCGGGCTGTACCCGTTGATCCCGATCAGGTACATCTGGCCAGCCTGAACCGTGAACCGCACCCGGCTGCCCCGGTTTACGTCGGAAATATCATCGCTCACTCGCAACTGATTCCCCGCGGCATCAAAGACTCGCAGCACGGTATCCGTTGCATCTTCCCCTGTAGTAGAGGTCTGGAAGACAACGATCTGCGTGGTCGTCGCTGTGAAGCGATAGATATCGATATCCGAGGCATCCAGAGCAAAGCCCCCGTCGGCGCCGATCTCGGCGCTCACTCGCTGACCAAGCACAACAGCCAATGGTGATCCAGCATTCACCGAGTTGTCAATAAAGGTCTGTGCAAATGAGTTCGCACGGAGCGCCGATGTCAAGATATAGCTACCGGTATCCCCGCCGACACCGGTCGCCGGCGCGAACCAGTCGAAATCGTCGTTTCCCAAACCGGTGATCGAGACGAAATACTCGATACCCTGTGCGATATACCCACGCAGTACCGCCGCGAACTCGCCCGAATCGCTCCCGGTCGATTGCCCGATGAGCAAGACATCATCCGTGACGGCGTCGAGCCTCCACAGCGCGATTACGGGGCGCAGCGATCCATCCGGGCTCGCGACGCGCAGGTCGAGCACGCCCGGGCTCGTGGGGATGAAGCGGAAAAAATCCACATCTTTACTGCCGTCGGCTCCGATCGTCGGCCCACCAAAGTCCATGCCGATTGTGCCGGACAGCGATGCGCCCGCTTCCAACAACGCGGCGTCGAACACCGTGCCGTTCTGATCACCGTTGAGCAGAAGGATGACCAGTTCATACCCCCCGCCGTCGCCAACGTTCGATCGGTTGTACGGGTCGGCGGGATTGAACGATGCGTTCTGATAGTCCGAAACCGAAACCCAGTACCGCTGCCCCTTCACGACCGAAAGCAATATTCGCGGGTCGATGTCGCCCAACGTTCTGTCATCGTTCGCCGCGATCTGCACGAGCTGCTCGTTGAACATCCTCAGCATTGAATCGGCCTTATCCGTCAGGTCATCGGTATCGATGTCGATAACCAGCGTGCCCGTGTCCGGTGCCGTCACGAGAAAGAAATCGACATCGCCCGTACCGACAAACACGCTCTCGTCAAAGCCGATGCTTCCGGAGCTTAAAATCAAAGGCAAGTCCGCGATGACGGCCGCGCCGCTCGCCACGCCGTCCGGGTCGGGGTTACTCAACGCGATCGTGATCGAGTAGCTGCCGGTGCTCTCCCCTGTTCCGCCCGCCCCCGATACTATGCTGTACGCTTCGTTCCCGAAGCTGCTGACACCTGCGTAGTAGGTCCCGGGCTGCAGCTGGCCGCTCTGAATGCGCGAGTAGCGATCATCACCGACATCATCGTTGGCCGCAACCTCATTGCCCGCGGCGTCAAACAACCGCAGGTATGGGTCAAACACAGTGCCGCCTTCAACCGGCGCGAGCGAGATATCGAGGGTTCCTGGTGAGACCAGCTCAAACCTGTAGATATCGATGTCCGCTCCACCCGCGCTGAACTGCCCGTCGCTTCCGATCGCACCCGCGCCCATCAGAAACTGTGAGCCGTTGGTCGATCCGAGGTTGATCGACTTCATGATGGTGTTGTCACCATCGCCTGCAATTGGTCCGGGGGCTTCACCTCCGGTTAAAAACAGCCGCACCCTGCGGACAGCGTTGTTGATGTTCACACGACGGAACGATTCGCCTGTCTCGGGCAGATCAAACTGCCGGCGCGTTGCGATTTCGATCCGACCATTGGTCGTGACTGTGCTGTCAACGATGACATCCGCTGTTTCTCGCACGATCGAAACCACTTCACTCGTGGTGAGGTAACGACCGCCGAATGTCTGCGCCGCATCCTGCAACAAGGCCACCATCCCGGCCACCAGCGGACTGGCCATGCTGGTGCCGTAAATCGTGTTGTAGAGCAGGTCGTTGTCGCCGTTCCATGTACTGAAAATGCTTTGTCCTGGTGCGGCCACCTGATTTGGTAGCGTGCTTCGCTGGCTGCTTCCGGCCAATCGGTCGCGGCGGCCCTCACGCTCGAAGGATTCGAATGGGCCGCCACCCCCTGCAAAAAGCGGGAAGCTGTCGCCGCCGCCATTGTCTTCCCATGTGCTCGCCACGCTCAGCGAACTGAACACCGCCGGAGTGGACGCGCCAGCCGCGCCGAAATCCGCATAGCTGTTTCCGCTTGCGGTCACAACCGTCACGCCCAGCCTCTCCAGCCGTCGTATCAGCACGGCCTCGCCCGAAGAGTCGTCCGGCACTTGGTTGAAGTTCTGTCCCGGTGTGCCGAGCGACATGTTCACCACGCGAATGTTGAACTCGGCTTGATGATCGATCACCCACGACAACGCCGCGCTCACCGTGTTGTGCCGCGGCCTCTCGTTGCCGCTGGGCAGCGCCCGCACACCGATGAGTCTTGCCCTTGTTGCCACTCCGATAGCCGGGTTGCTCGATCCCGCTGTCCCCGCAACATGCGTTCCATGTCCATCTGGGTCAAACGGTGTTCCACTGCCTGTTTGCGCAACCGCGTCATACCACGCGACAAAGTTGTTCCGCAAATCCGGATGTTGCGAGAATACTCCGGTGTCCAGGATCGCTACCCCAACCCCGCTCCCATCGATTCCTGAGAACGCAGGATCAGCCCGCAGTGCCGTCAGTCCTACGGCGTCAAAAGCCCCCGACAACAGAAGGCGCGGCTCGATCTGCTCGAAGAACCCATGCCAAGACCCCGCAGATGTACGCAGCCTTAAGGCACTGGCATTCCACCGCCGCGCGACGTTGGTTTGAACTTTTTGCACGCCGAATCCTCTCAAGATTCCTAGATGTTACGGAGCTTATTGAGTATTGCAACCCCCGCGGCCCGCGCCCACCGTCATTCATCTCCGTGCCACAACTCAATCGCGAACGAGCCGTGTCACCGAGATCGACTCGGTGGCCTTGGTGCTGCGTTCAACATCCTGCGAAGTATGCGGCGAGGAGGTCGAAGAGGTCTTGCACCGTTGTTGTGCCGCTGAAGTTGAAGTCGGCCCAGGGGGCGGCGGAGAAGTAGCCGGCGAGGAAGTCGAAGAGGTCTTGCACGCTGAGGGTGCCCGAGTGGTTGATGTCGGCGCGGCAGACGGTGGGGAAGTGCTTGAACCAGAGGAGGGAGGTTGCGCCGCCATCATCGATTGTGAGGAAGAGGCTGCGCGCGTTGATCAGGCCATCATCGTTTGCCACTATGGCCAGACCTTCGATGTTGGGTAAGCCGGGCGCGCCGGTTGGCTGCGAGTAGCTGGCGATCGTTGTGAGCTTGCGCTCATTGCCGACGATGGTTGAGCCAAGCCCGAGGACTTCGAGCCGATTGAGATTTCCGTGCCAGGCGAGCAACTGCCCGGTGGAGCGATCAAAGCAAAGCTCGGCGGTCTCGGTATCGCCGGTGAGATAGGCACCGACATAGGAGAAGGTGTTGGATGCGGGGTCGAGATCGAAGGTGTAGATGCGTCCGCCGTTCTGATGGCCGACAAACATCAGGCCCCCCATGCCGCGCGTGCTGGTGTAAGGGTTGCCGAGTGGATCAACAAAGCCCGCGGCCCGCAAGTGGGCATCGGGGATGAAGGCAAGACCCTCAGCGCCCAAGCCGCCGCTGAGGGGAAGAAAGGGGCGCGTGTTCCAGGAACGTTGCAGGATGGCCGCGCCGTACGTGCCGACGGAGTACGACTTGATGACTTCCTCGCCCTCGATCATCGCGTAGATGATCTCTTGCGCGGGGTCTACCTGCGTGAGGGCCTCGAAGTCGCCGAAGCTGGTCCACTCGGCACGGTTGCCGGCGCGAGAATCGACGATGAAGGTCGGGCCGCTCTCGGCCAAGGCCCACATCTTGCTGGTGGTTGCGGTCGGGCCGTTGCGGCAGAGCCAGAGCCGGCGCGTGAGCGGGTTCCAGAACGCGCCGCTGAGGTCATTGCCAAAGTCGTTGGGGATCGGGCCTTCAACCCCCGTCAGGTTGGTGGCGGCGGACCACGACTCGGCGGGCCACGGTGACTGCGCACCCGCGGGCGCGGTGATGGCCGCAAGGGAGATGAGCGAGAAAAGCAGGGTGGCGCGGGGCAAACTCATGGTCGATGAGTTTAGGTAAGCCCGGACTTTGAGAATCCAAAGTTGGACTTTGATAATCGGTAGATGGTTCAGGCCGAACGGTCAGTGGTTGCGGTCGCGCATGAGTTTCCTGAGCAACGGGGTGAGGATGAGGATGAGCAGCCCCGCGCCGATGCTCGTCACAACAAAGAGCGTGAAGAAATCGGCCTGAACCGAGCCGGTGCCCGCGCCCACACTCCAGGGGAGCGTGATCTTGCCATCTTCAATATCCTTGACGCTGGCCGCGACCAGGCCGCCGGCGAGGTTGGCGATGAAGCTCGAGATGAACCAGATGCCCATGAGCAGCGTGACGAACTTCACGGGCGCGGCTTTGGTCACGTAGCTCAGACCCGTGGGCGAGAGGAAGAGCTCGCCCACCGTGTGCAGGAAGTACGTGGCGATGATGAAGAAGAGGCTGGCCTTGACGGCGGCGGCGGTCGGATCGGTCGGTGTGCCAATGCGGATCATGCGTGCGCCGAAGACCAGCACCACGAACCCGAGTCCGAGGAAGATCAGGCCCAGCGCGATCTTGACCGGTTGCGGAACCACCATGTTCCGTCGCGCGAGGGCCTGCCAGAAAATGGTGAAGATCGGCGCGAGGAGGATGATGAACAGAGCGTTGACCGACTGGAACCACGAGGTCGGCATCTGCCAGCTTCCCGGGCCAGCGATCGAGGTGTCGGTGTAGCGATCGGTGAAGATGGTCATGCTCGAACCGGCTTGCTCAAACGCGAACCAGAAGAAGGCATTGAAGACCATGAAGATAAAGATGGAGGCGGTCGGCCCGCGATCTTCGGGGCGCTGGGCCACGACGAACATGGTGGCCGCGATGAAGACCAGCACGGCGAGCACACCCGCGACCGTGGGGCTCATGAACGATTGGAACCCGTCGAGCGCGCCGATGTGGAAGAGCACGGCGAAGGCGGCCGAGAGCAGGAAACCGCTGAGGATGAAGAGCAGTGTGAACGCCCGCACCGCTCCCCCACCCCCCCCACCCCCCCCGCTCACATGGCTCTTCTCGGCCGCGAATGGGTCATCGCCCGCGCCCGGCTCACCGATCCCCTTGAGCAGCATGGGCCGCCCGATCGAGTACATCGTGAGGCCCAGGAACATGCCGACGGCCGCGGCACCGAAGCCCCAGTGCCAGCCGACGCGCTCGCCGAGCGTGCCGCAGACGAAGGCGCAGAGGAAGGCCCCGAGATTGATGCCCATGTAGAAGATACTGAACCCGCCGTCGCGGCGCGGATCGCCCTTGGCGTAGAGCTGCCCGACCATGACCGAGACACTGGGCTTGAAGTGGCCCGTGCCAAGCACGATCAGCGCGAGACCGAACATGAAGATGCTGGTCCCCATCGGCTGCGCGTGCAGCGAGCCGGTGCCACTCGCGGCCAGCGCGATGTGCCCGCTGATGATGAGCAATCCGCCGATGAGCATCGAGCGGTGCGTGCCGATGAGCCTATCGGCGATGATGCCGCCGACGACCGGGAAGAGGTAGGCCAGGCCGGTGTACCACCCGTACAACGTGTTGGCGGCCCCATCGGTCCAGCCGAGGCCGGGGTTGAAGCCCTCGGGTGCGCCCGAGGGCGACTTCCTCATGCCGGTGATGGGGCTGCTGAGGTAGAGGACCAGCAAGGCCCTCATGCCGTAGTAGCTGAAGCGCTCCCACATCTCGACCATGAACAGCAGGAAGAGCCCGGCGGGGTGGCCGAGGAACTGCGGCCGTGGGTCGTTGAGCTGGTAGGAGAGGGGCGAGGGGGGAGTGGATTCGGTGATGGTGGAGGAAGCCATTGGCGTGAGCATACCGAATATGGCGTTCGCGGGGCCGATCCACACGGGCGCGGCCCTACTTCCTATACTTGCGGTCATGGCTCAGCGAACCATCCTTTGCCCCGGTCAGGGTGCTCAGTCTGTCGGAATGGGCAAGGCCTGGCACGACCACTCCGCCGAGGCCCGCGCGGTCTTTGCAAGGGCTGATGCGCTGCTTGGCCATCGCCTTGGCGCACCGCTCAGCACGCTCTGCTTTGAAGGACCGGCCGATCGGCTGAACCAGACCGATGTCAGCCAGCCCGCGATCTATGTCTGCTCGGTCGCCAGCTGGGTCGGACTGCTTGCCCGATGGGGCGCGGGTGCTCACGCGAGCATGGCCGAGGCGGGCATCGTTGGCACCGCCGGGCTCTCGCTGGGTGAATATACCGCGTTGCACGTTGCCGGGGCCTTTACGTTTGAAGATGGGCTCGAGTTGGTTGTGCTTCGTGGGCGGGCGATGCAGGATGCGGCCGATGCCGTGAAGAACCCGGATGGCTCACCCGGCTCGGGCATGGTCGCGCTGATCGGAGCCGATGCCGCGCAGGCCGAGGGTGTGTGCGCAGAGGCACGCCGGACCGATGTGCTGGTCCCCGCCAACTTCAATGCACCGGGGCAAGTGGTGATTTCGGGCCATATGTCGGCCTGCAAACGTGCGGTCGAGGTTGCTGCGGCCATGGGTCTGCGGGCCGCGCCACTTCCGGTTGCGGGCGCGTTTCATTCGTCGATCATGCAGCCCGCGGCCGATCGTCTGCGTGCCGCGCTGGCCAAGACCTCTATCAAGCCGCTGAGCCCTGCCTGCCCGGTGGTCTCGAACGTTACAGGTGTGGCCCATGACCCAAGTCCCGAGTCTGTTCGCGAGAAGCTCGTGGCTCAGCTCACACACCCGGTGCTGTGGGACCAAGGGTGCAAGTGGTTGCTGGGCGAACTCGCACCGCGAGCGCATGGGACCGTTGAACATCACGAACTTGCACCGGGAAGGACCTTGGCGGGCCTGATGCGTCGTATAGAGAAGACCGCCAAAGTTGAAACCCATGATGAACCCTGACTCGTTGCAGTAAATCATATCTTCCAGGCATTCACCGCCACTATCGAGAGCCGCCCCATGCAGCAGAACTTCAAGTCGTTCGCACTCATCACGCTCGCCGCGGCCGCGTTGCTCACGGGGGGCATGAGCGGGTGCAAGAAGGAAGCCCCCCCACCGCCGCCGCCCGTTGCACCGCCGCCGCCCCCGCCGCCCAGCACGATCAAGCTCGATGACCTCTCGCAGGAGATGCGAGTTGATGCACGGGTGCAGTTCTCGACCGATGTTGCCGAGTTGCAGGAAGACCAGGCCGACATGGGCCGGGCCATCATCAAGCTGGCCGATGCCTTTGCCAAGGGCGATGCGGGCGCGACCCGCGCGCTGTTGACGCGCCGGGCGCAGGCCCTGCTCGAAGAGCTTGAGCAGACCGGCGGATGGTCGGAAGCCACCGCGAAGATCGAGGCCGTGCGCGTGGTGTATATCGGCCCGGCACCAGCGATGGCCACGATGATGGACCCGACTTCGATGGATGAGGCAATGGCCGCGGCGCAGCAGCGCATGGCCGGGATAATGCCCAAGATCATAGCGTTGAACACGGCGATGACGGAGGCGATTCAGGCCGCGCCGGCCGACTCGCAGGCGAAGCTCACGGCGGTGATGATGGAAATGGCCTCGGGGGACGCGATGATGCCCAAGCCCGGCCAGTCGGCGGCGGAGATCATGGCCGATGCGCGGCAGATGTTTGATGCCTTCATGCAACAGTTTGAGTCGAACGGTGTTCCTGCTGAGAGCGTTGCCACGCTCCGAACCAAGATTGATGAACTGATCGCGGCCGAGACCGCGGCTGCTGATCCGACGGGGGGCGTGGGTGATGTGGGTGGTGGCGAGGGCACGGGCGTTCTCTTCGCGATTCAAGATCCCTCCGGGTCATACCTTCTTGGGTGGACGGTTGCAAAGGCCTTCGACAAGTGGGTCTTCACCAACGCGCCCTCGACCAGCACCGCGCGTGCTCGCGCTTCGGCGTGGGATGGGATCGGTCAGGCCGGGTTTGGCGAGATGCTCGCGGCGGGTCCGGACTTGCTCGACGACAAGGCGCTCCTGGGTTCCACGCCCGATTCGCCGACCCCCCCCTCGGGCGGCGAGTCATCGACACCCAATCCGGCCGGGCCAACACGCAAGAACACGCCTGCCGGCCCCATCACCATTCCGGGCGGCTGATTTTCCTGCATATGCTCATATAAGTTTTCTGCTTATCTAATATTTCCAATCCGGAGCCTCCAGTTGTCCGACTCGCCATCCACACCTGCGACCATCGCCGCGCCCTCCCGCATCGCCGTTGTCACAGGGGCCAGCCGCGGCATCGGCAAGGCGATTGCGCTCCGGCTGGCACGCGATGGTCGGCACGTGGTGCTGGTGAGCCGGACGGAGGCCCCTCTCAACGATGTTCGCGCGCAGATCCAGGCGAACGGTGGGAAGGCGAGCGTGAAGGCCGTGGATGTGGGTGATGGGAAGGCCCTTGCCGCCGCGTTCGACCAGATCGCGGATGAGCACAAGCGGCTGGACATCCTTGTCAACAACGCGGGCATCACTCGCGACAACCTGACGCTGCGCATGAGCGATGAGGAGTGGGATGAGGTCATCCGTGTCAACCTCACGAGTGCGTTTGTCGCCATCCGAGCCGCCGCACGCCCGATGATGCGCGGCAAGTTCGGGCGCATCGTCAATATCAGTTCGACCAGTGGCCTCGTCGGTAACGCGGGCCAGGCCAACTACGCCGCGGCCAAGTCGGGGCTCATCGGTCTCTCCAAGACGATCGCCCGCGAGCTTGGCGGCAAGGGGATTACCTGCAACATCGTTGCCCCCGGCTATATCGAGACCGACATGACCGGCAACCTTCCGCAGGAGATCAAGGACAAGATCGTCGCCATGGTGGCGGTGCGGAGGCTCGGAATCGCCGAAGATGTCGCCGCGGCGGTCGCGTATGCCACGTCCGATGAAGCGGGCTACTTCACCGGGCAGACGATCTGTGTTGACGGTGGGATGACGATGTGCTGAGGGGGGGCCGCGCGAACTTTCTATCAGGGGCACCCCGTGAACCAATCTGTGATGAAGTCGAACAGGTCCTGCACTGTGACGGTGCCGTTGTTGTTGCGGTCGGCGTAGATGCAGCTCTCGCCGGCGAAGAAGCACGCGATGTAGTCGAAGATATCCTGGACGTTCCGCACGCTGTCGTTGTTGAAATCTGCCCGGCACGGGGTGTTCGAGCACGCTCCGACGATTGGTGTTGGAGCAAGATTGAAGGCACGCGGCACGACCGGGATGCCCGTCGGAAAGATCATCGATGAGGGAATCTGCAGGATGGAAAAGCCCGCCAGATCTTTGATCCCCACGGTCACATCCGTCGGGAAGATGGATCGGTTGGAGAGCATTGCGTACCTCAGTTCAATTCGATTCGATCCTTCAAAGAGGACGACCTGAAAGTTGTCGGTTTCCTGGGTGAAGCCAGCGAACGCCATGCTTTGCCACGAAGCCACAAAGCGGCGGCTGCCGGGCAGCCCATCGGTGCGGGTGTAGATCATGCCCTGAGCAGGATCGAAGTCATCCCACATCGCAAAGATGGCGTTGGCGGGCGCGCCGGCCGCGGTGATGATGTCAGGATTCGAGGCGACACCGAGCGGCTGTTCGCCGAAGGCCACGTAGCCGTTGTCGCTCACGCCGACCTGCGTATAGGTTCGGCCGAAGAACTCGAACGTGAAACCGAGATCGACAACTGCTCCGCTGTTGTTGGATAACGCCAAGGGCGTGTTGCCTGCTGAGATATCCTCGAAGGTGGAGCTCGAGCCACTTTGTGCATACATCGCGCTGGGGCAGACGGTGCCTTCACCTGCAAAGTTACCTGTCCGCGCGGCGCACTCGGTTGCGGTGGTGATGGCGCACCCGCTCGGTGTGCAACATGCGCCAAGCAAATCCGCGTCGATGCTGAGGATGTAGTGATTCGGCAATGCACATGGAAGGTCGTAGAACGCGCCGTTCTGATCATTGGGGTTGTTGGGATCGTGGGCCACGAGCACACCAAAGCGGCCTGCGGATAGATTGGCGGTGATTTCTACCGTTTCGCCGCACCGTGTTGAGCGTATCAAACTGATCGGGCTGAACGGGCAGCCATCGTTCATCAGGTAAACAATCGCGGGGAACTCGGTCGTCGCGGCGATCGTCACCGAAGCGGGTGCTGTAAGCGTGAAGCGGTACCAGTCGATATCGCGTGAGCCGCCTTCTGCTCGGCTAGTTGCCCACACGGATACGTTGGCGGATGGAAGATCCTGAAAGACGGGTGTGGTCCCGAACAACCCAGAACAGCCCGCATTGGACTGCTGGCCGCAGGGTTCGGGCTCAGTGATCGACCCTGCGGGCTGCGAGAGGCAGGCTTGCCGGAAGTCGGATGTTGTAACCACGAGTTCTCCGTTGCCCGAGCTCCCGCCTTCGCCCGCGATGCGAACAAGGTAGCGACGACCGGCAACTGCATTGAACACTGCGTCGATTCTGCCGCTGCACGAGAAAGCATTGCCGATCTGGCGGAAGCCCTCAGTCGAGCATGCGAGTTGTTGATTGGTCAGGTCATCAATAACCGAAACCACACCGGCACGGAGGGGTTGATCATTGGATGTTGAGCAGAAGACCAGGGTGACAAGTCTGTCAGTGACCGATGTGTAGGCGAACCAGACATCGTTGCTCGAGAAACCGGTCCGGGGAGGACACGTTGAAAGCCCGTCGGTGGTGGACCCGATGGTGGTTACGCTGTTGGGTCCGTCAAGCAAGGTGATTGCGGAGTTTCTGGAATCGTTGAGCGGCGGCGCGTTGTTGAGGGTTACCGACAACTCACCAAGACCAAAGTTGTACAGATTGGCGAATGTGCCTGTCGTACCCGCAAGTCGCACAAGCACGACCTGACCACCAACGACCGGAACCGAGAGTGAACTGCCGGTGCAGTTAACGCAGTTTGCTTGCTGATTGGTTGCGCACGCAAACGGGGGCATGTTGCAGGAATCAAACGCCGAGAGCATGACGCCGAAGTCCGGGGCGCCGTTGAACCCGAACCCTTCAAAGCCGTAAGGGGTGCTGAAGGTCGCGACACCGTTGCCCGTGGCGGTGTAGCGATACCAGATGTCCTTGATGCCGCCATCGATGATGTTGCCGCACGGATAGCCGCTGGTGGTGGTCGCGCCGAGCGTTGAGAACTCCTGCGGCGTGCCCTCAACAATTTCAATGGGGGTTGCGCAAGAGTCGTTGCTAGGCTGCGCGAGTGCTTCGAGCCGCAGCACGGCCCAGCCACTATCGTCGCTTGTATACGAGAAAATGTGGATCAAGTATGAGTTTCCGGCGACCGCATCGATCAGCGCCACCCGGCCTTCAGAGCGACACGGAACAGCATCACAGCCGGTAGAGATGTTCTTGCCGGGCGCAAAATCCGCATCGATCGTGGTGACCGCGACAAGGCCGGTTGTGGCCGCGGTGTAGCGGAAGTAGACGTTGCGATACGCGGGCGGCTGGTTGGGTCCGCAGTCCAGCCGTGCCTCCGGCGCGGTGAGCGTTGAGAACGGATGCGAACCAAGCCCGATGTTCTGCGGCGCGGCACAATCTGATGAAGCCTCGGTCGGCGGCTGGGCGATACGCAGCGGGAAAGCACCCGCAACGCCGCCCTCCACCGAAGACGCGACACGAACGATGTACGACTGACCTGCGATGGCGGTGATCGTGGGTTCCTGGCCGCAGGCGAGTTCTGTGCCGCCGCACGCATCCAGCAGGGTAATGACGCCGCCAAAGAAGGGCGAGAACGTGTCCTGCCTGTTGAGCAGTCGGTAGTCAAACCGAACCGGTCCGCTGACCGTTGCGGTGTAGCGATACCAGACATCACGGGTGGATTCGACGCACGTTGGCAGAGCGGGCGCGGCGGAATCGACGAAGCTTGCACTGTTGTCACCCTGTACGATCCCTTCACCAACGGCGATCGCGTTGGCGCAAGTGTCGTTGGGCGCGGGCGGGATGAACTCGACCGTTGCCGTGCCGATGGCGGGGCGCGGCGAATCAAAGAACGTGTCGTCGTATCCGGCTACGCGGAACAAGTATGACTGGCCCGCGGCCACCACCAGCCGCGCCTGCGATCGCGAGCAGGTGTCGGAGAAGAACGCGTCGCCATAATCGCACGCGACATCGTCTCCTCCACAGGTCGTGTAGGCGCTGAGGAAGGCGGAGATGCCATCGTCGTTGGGCGGGATGCAGACCGCGAATCGAACGAGGCCCGACTGCGTTGCTGTGTAGGTGAACCAGACATCGCCGCCCGCGCCGCCTCCAAAATCATCAACACAGAGCCACGAATCGGCACTAAGGGTCGCGGCGGTGGTGTCGAAACTCACCGGTGTGCCCGCGAGCACGGGTGTGGCCGCGGCGCACTCATCGTTGATGGGCTGGGCACACGCCCGATCGGAAGCGAGTGCGAAGCACGCTGCGACCAGGCAGGCCAACGATGATTTCAAGACGATGCACGACATGGATGGACCCCGCAAACAAAGGTGTTCCGACGCAAAAAAGCGCACCATCCGCGGCAATGCGGATGCACCGGTGGGAAATGACGACGCTCCTCCGGATAGGGATCCAGCGGAACTTGCACCGGTAGCTCCCGCGCCAAAGTGGGACCTCTTCAGATTTTTTTGCTCACTCCCCACCCCCCCACCCCCCCCACAACCCCCCCCCAACACCCTTAAGGTTGGGGCGCGGGGCGGTCGGGTGCGGGTGTCGGGGCGGGCTGCTGACCCGGAGCTTCTTTCTCGGCGCTGAACTTCAAGAACGGGATGGCGTCATCGATGTTGGAGATGGTGGAGCGCAGCGACATGAGGTGGTCATCGAGCCGCTTGAGCGAGGCATCGATCGATTGGAGTGAGCGGTCGATCGACTCGAGCGCGGCAAGGCGGGCCTGGGTCTCTTCGAGGCGACGGTTGGTCTCGTCCACTTCTTCAAGCATGCGGTCGAGCCGCGCCTCAACCTTCGCGACTCCGGCGTTCGAGACCGCCAACTGATCGTTGATCTTCTCAAACACGCACCCGGGCAAGTTGACCATCATGCACGCGAGCGTTGCGAGTGAAAGAAGCGTTGGGAGAGACCTCATGTTGCGGACCGCCTTTGCAAGGTCGCGCGGGGCTCCGCGGCGATGTCGAATCCTAGCGGGGGACGTAGGCAGGAGGCATCGGGGATTGTTGCGGGTCTGCGAGCTTTGGATGAGGAAGACCATCAGGAAGGTGAGAACCGTGCTGCCAGCAGGGATGGAGGCCGCGCGGGTGGCCGGGCGGTTGTGGCACGGCGGTTATGGCACGCGGCGCGAGTTCAACAGCACGAGTTCCCGATCGCAAGGCCCGCGGCACTGATCCAAGGGCACGAATCCTGGTGCCTGCTGTATACTGCGTGGTGCTTGTTTTCTTGGATAGGGTCGGGCCACGGTGGTGGGAACGACACGGTTCGGATCCTCAGGCCAGACCCAAGAAGGCCAAACGCCCCACGCGCACGCTCCCAAAGCTCCGCCGTGCTGGGCGAGGGTGGACCCTGCCGCGCGATCGGTGGCGAGACCCCTCAAGGGTCAATGGGCCGCTCTGCTCCAGTGGTGGATCCCGGCCGTCTCTTGAGCCGCTAGCACAGCTTCACGTAACTCATCCGGCGTTGGTGGACAGACATCTAACCATCGATAAGCGTACACACGCTCCCGGTCCACATCGTGATCAGTGGAAGCGTCAAGGCCGTCGCCTGGTTTTCCCGTTTCTCCATTCACCAACAAGACGGTAAGCGGAGGTGGCTCTTTGAACTGGCAATACTCCATGATTTACCCCAGGACTTGGGACATTGCGAACTGCGGCAGCTCAATCCGTTCGCCGACCATCTTGTAGGTAGGGTCTGGCGATTGAAAGCGGCTGAAACGAGTATCAACCATGTGCGAGCGGCAAGTTCTTCACGCTTCAGCGATTCGCGTTTCATCGATACTCCTGCAGGAACGAGACAACAGGCCCTTTGCTCTACGACCCCATATGCTTGATAATCGCATCTCCAAACTCCGAGCACTTCAGCTTGGTCGCGCCTTCCATCATGCGGTGGAAGTCGTAGGTCACGGTCTTGGCGCCGATCGCCCCATCCATGCCCTTGATGATCAGGTCGGCGGCCTTGGACCACTCCGCATCGCCGCCGACCCCCCCGCCCATGTAGCGGAGCATCATCTCGCCCGAGAGGATGACGCTGCCGGGGTTGACCTGGTCGAGGTTTGCATATTTGGGGGCCGTTCCGTGCGTGGCCTCGAAGATGGCGTGGCCGGTGATGTAGTTGATATTCGCACCGGGGGCGATGCCGATGCCGCCGATCTGCGCGGCCAGCGCATCGCTCAGATAATCACCGTTGAGGTTCATGGTGGCGATGACGGAGAAATCCTTGGGGCGTGTGAGCACCTGCTGCAGGGTGATGTCGGCGATGCTGTCCTTGATCATCAGCATGTTCTTCCACTTGCCCTGACCGTGGGTGGGCCAGAGCTTGAGCACCGTCTCGACCTCGGCAACGATCTTCTTCTGCTGCTCGGGCGTCATCATGTCGTAGCCCGGATCGATCATCTGCGCGTTGGCGATGGCGGTGAGGTCGGGGTTGGATTCCTTGTTGCCCAGGATCCACGACTCGCGCTCGGTGATGCACCGCGAGCGGAAACCGCCCTCCGCATCGGGCGCGACGGCCAGCTCATAGCCCCAGTCCTTGAACGCCCCCTCGGTGAACTTCATGATGTTCCCCTTGTGGACGAGCGTGACGCTCTTGCGCTTCTCCTTCAAGGCGAACTCGATCGCGGCGTAGACCAGCCGCTGCGAGCCAAGCTTGCTCACGGGCTTGATGCCGATGCCGACGGCGACCTTGTGGTCATCAGGTGTGTCATGCCCGTCCATCGCGGCCTTGGCAAACTCGGCGGTGCGGGCCGATGTGCCGAAGCGGATCTTTGAAAAATCCTTGGGGAACTCCTTGGCGATGAAGTCGAGCATCTTCTGAGCCTCGGGTGTGCCCGCGGCCCACTCGATGCCAGCGTAGATGTCCTCGGTGTTCTCGCGGAAGATCACCATGTCACAATCGCCGGGCTTCTTGACGGGCGAGGGAACACCCTGGAACCAGCGGACAGGGCGCAGGCAGACGTACAGATCCAGCAACTGGCGGAGGGCGACGTTGAGCGAGCGGATGCCGCCGCCGATGGGTGTGGTGAGCGGGCCCTTGATGCCTACGAGGTACTTCCTGAAGTCCGTGATGGTCTCATCGGGGAGCCAGTTGCCGGTTTTGTTGAAGGCCTTTTCACCGGCGAGAACCTCGTGCCAGTGGATCTTCTTCTTGCCGCCCGAGGCCTTCTGCACCGCGGCATCCATGACGCGAACCGATGACTTCCAGATGTCCGGGCCGGTGCCATCGCCCTCGATGAAAGGAATGATCGGATCGTTGGGGACCTTGAGTCCGGCGGTTGACATCGTGATGGCGGTGGGCATTGGGTCGGCTCACGGATGAAAGGTGTGAAAGGGGAACAGCTGAAAGACTCGGGTGGGAGGAAGAGTAGCGAATACAAGTCGTGGAAGTTCAGGTCGCCGGTTCGGTCAGACCCTTGAGCCTGCGGAGTGCATCAAAGGCCTGCAAGGGTGTGAGCGCATCGAGCTTGATCTCGCGGAGTTGATCGACGGCGGGGTGCGGCACAAACTCGGTGAACAGGCTGAGCTGCCGGTCGGCCCGCGATGCCTGTGGTGCCGAACCGTTGGCCGCGACGATGCCGGCCGCGGAAGCGCGAGGCGAACGTGTGTTGATCGGAGGTGTTGCAGCTCCCGGCTCGGATGGACCGTGATGATGGACCGCGAGCGAACTGAGGACCTCGCGCGCCCGCGCGATGGTGGGTGCGGGAAGTCCGGCGAGCTTGGCGACGTGAACGCCGTACGACTGATCGGTGCGCCCGGGCAGAATGCGGTGCAGAAAGACGATGTCATCATTAAACTCGCGCACCGCGACGTGCAGGTTGGTGACGCGCCCGGGGAGACGCTCTTCGAGATCGGTCAGTTCGTGGTAGTGCGTGGCAAAGAGCGTGCGAGGGCCGACAGAAGTCGGTGTGCCGGAGGTTTCGTCCGCTGTGCCCGCGAGTGTCTCGGCGATCGCCCATGCGAGGCTCAGACCGTCGAGCGTGCTCGTGCCACGCCCGATCTCATCAAGAATAACGAGCGATCGCGGCGTGGCGTGGTTGAGGATGCGCGCCGTCTCGGTCATTTCAACCATGAATGTTGATTGCCCGGCGTGGAGCGCATCATCAGCCCCGATGCGCGTGAAGATGCGGTCGGTGAGGCCAATGACCGCTCGATCAGCAGGGATGTAGCTGCCGGTGTGGGCAAGCAGGGTGATGAGCGCCGCGGTGCGGATATAGGTAGATTTGCCCGCCATGTTCGGGCCGGTGATCAGCGCGAGCGTGCCGAAAGGACTTGCACTCGATTCAGGATCAGCCCCGAGCTCGAAGTCGTTGGGCACGAATCGCGATTCGAGCAGTTCATCAAGAACCGGGTGCCTCGCCTGATGCACACGGAAGACCGGTGACTCGACCACCTCTGGCCTCACCCAGCGTCGCCGAATCGCTTTTTCAGCGAAACATGTGTAGATGTCAAGCTCGGCACACAGATCGGCGAAGCGGGTAATCTCAGGAATGCACAACGCGGCCCGGGCGCAAAGATCGTTAAAGATCAGTAGCTCGCGGTCGAGCGCGCGGGCCTCAGCGGTCTGCACCTTGGACTCAAACTCCTTCAGCTCGGGGGTGATGTAACGCTCCGCGTTTTTGAGCGTCTGCTTGCGTGTGAAATCTGCAGGGGCTCGCTTGGCCTGCGCGGCCGGAAGCTCGATGAAGTAACCGAAGATGCGGTTGTATCCGACCTTGAGCGATGGAAGCTGATGGAGCTCGATCAATCGCCTCTGATAATCGGCCATGAAACCGGCCGCGTCTCGCTGAAGTGTGCGAGCCTCGTCGAGGGCCGCATCAAACCCATCACGCACAAGCCCACCCTCGCGCAGATGGCTGGGCGGATTGTCGATGCACGCCGTCACGATCGCCTCGGCAAGTGTGGAGAGGGACTCGGTAAGCGAACGCACCACGTCGAGATGGGTTGCAAACGCGGGTGCATTGATCAATGACTCGGCCAGCACCCGCGCTTGCGCAAGCGACCTGCCCACGGCCAACAGATCTCGCGGACCAGTGCGGCCAAGCGCAAGGCGGGCGGAGATGCGCGAAACATCCTGGACCTGCCCGAGCGATTGTGCGAGGTTGGTCGCCGAGGCACGATCTTCAATCAGTGTGGCCACACACCGCTGACGCGCTTCGATGCGCGCGCACTCGCAGAGCGGGGCGCAAAGCCACTCACGGAGCAACCGACGACCCATCGCCGTGCGGCAGCCGGGGAACGCCTTTGTGGGGCTGAAGATGCCGCAGAGTGAAGCGTCAGGCGCATCGGCACTCGATGATGCACGGATGGTCCGCAAGACTTCGAGCGAGCGGATGCTCGTGGCATCGAGTCGGCACAGACCACGCGGATCATCTCGCCGAGGTGGTTGAAGATGTGCAAGCGAGCGTGCAGGACGACCTGATGCTCGAGGCTCATCGGGTGTTCCCGGTGCATCATGGCTGGGCCGGATGAAGACCTGCGTGTTGACCAGGTAGCGGAGAATCGCACCAGCGGGACGGAGGAGCGGGTCATCATCGGTGAATCCGAATCCCGACATCGTTGTGACGCCGTACTGCGATCGGATCGCTTCGAGAGACTCATCCTGACGAAAGTGCCACGCCGGCTGCGGCGAGCCCGAGATGCCGAGCGCATCAAGAATGGTCTTTACGCGGGGCGGTGACTTGGCATCCGCGGTCGCGACAAAGAGCAGCTCGCCGACCTGATGGCGTGCCAACTCATCGGCAACCGAGCCCGCGCTCGAGGCAACAAGGGTGAACCTTCCGGTGGAGAGATCAACAATCGCGGCGGCAACACTGGCGGTCGGAGCATCACCCGGATCAATAAAGCAGATCGCGCCGAGCGTTCGCGATGAATCCGGAGCGAGGAGCGCATCATCGACAAGCGTGCCGGGTGTGAGCACGCGATCGACAGCGCGATCGATAACACCCTTGGCCTCGGCCGGATTCTGCACCTGCTCGGCAACCGCAACACGAAACCCCTTCTCGATCAGCTTGCGAAGATACGTTTCAAGCTGGTGATACGGAACACCCGCCATGGGCACACCTTCACTGCGCTGCGTGAGGGTGAGACCGATCGCTGCGGAAACGGCAACGGCATCGTCATCAAACATCTCGTAGAAATCGCCGATACGAAACAGCAAAACACAATCGGGGTGCGCCCGCTTAAAGCGGTAGTACTGACGCATCGCCGGCGTTTCACGAGGATCAGAAGCCATAGGGTCGCCATTATAGTGGGCCGGAGACCGAACGATGGCGGGGCCGGTTGGGCGAACCCGGTCGCAAAATCATGGCGGAAAGACGACCTTCATGTGTCACCGAAAGACCACATGCGACACCTTTGCCGGCTTTACCGGCCCGAACGAACAAACCGCTCAAAGGCCGCGAGGGTCTGAGAGGAAACGTGATGCTCGATTCCCTCCGCATCGGCGTGCGCGGCCGCGGCGGGAACACCAAGCGCCAGAAGAAACTCTACGACCGTGCGGTGGCGCTCACGTGATTTGGTGGCAAGCTTCTCGCCCGCCTCGGTCAGAAAGATCGCACGATAGGGCTTGGCGGTGACAAGCCCATCACGCTGAAGACGCGAGACCGTACGCACAACAGTCACGTGCGTAACTCCTATCCTGCGAGCGATATCGACAACCCTGGCCTCGCCCGATTCGGCAATCAAGTCGGCAATGATCTCGGAGTAATCTTCAGCAATTTCAGTAGCACGAGCCCGGCGCGTGCGGGCGTGTGCCGCGGCCTGCACGACGGCTGATGGCACGGCGGGGCTGGGCCCGTATCCTGAAGCCGATCCTGAAGCCGATCCTGAAGCCGAGGCTGCACGCGAAGGTGTGCTGCCTGATGCGGTGTTCACGCGCTTGGCGCTGCCGGGCTTGGATCGGGGCGCTCGGGATGAAGTGTTGCCCATAACCCACAATGTAGCCAATGGTTCAAGGGTTGACAAGTGCTTCACCTGCGGGTATCGTTGTAGCATGAGATACACTTTCCGGAACAGTGTTCGACGACTCATTCAATCCGCAAACCAACGATCGATGGCAGGGGCACTGCTACTCTGTGCGATCGTCGTGCTGATGGTCGGTTGCGAACGCGCGGGAAAATCGCTACAAACCGCGGACGGGCCGAAGAGACTCTCGATCGTCACGACCACGGGAATGATCGCCGATGTTGCCCGCAACATTGGTGGCGATTTCGTTAGCGTCCACGCCCTGATGGGCGAGGGGGTCGATCCCCATCTCTACAAGCCTTCGCCCGGCGATATCCGAATGCTCGGCGAGGCCGATCTTGTGCTCTACAACGGCCTTCATCTGGAAGGCCGCATGGGCGATGTAATCGAGAATCTCGGAAAGTCGCGACCGGTCGTTCCCGTTGCCGACGGCATTGACCGGAGCAAGCTGCGCTCACCACCGGAGTTTGAAGGGCAGCACGACCCGCACGTCTGGTTCGATGTTCAACTCTGGCGGCAAGCAACCGCGAAGATGCTGGAAGCGATGAGCAAGGCTGATCCGGCCAACGCTACGACCTATCAAGTCAACACCGCGAGGTACGCCGAACGACTGATGGCGCTCGATAACGAGGCGCGCACACGCATCGCCTCGATTCCAGTTGATCGGCGCGTGCTCATCACCGCGCACGATGCGTTCGGGTACTTTGGCCGCGCGTATGGGATTGAGGTGCTGGCCATTCAGGGTGTGAGCACCGACAGCGAGGCCGGATTGAAAGATATCAACAGACTCGTCGATGTCATCGTGGCCAGGAAGATTCCCGCGGTCTTTATCGAGAGCAGTGTTCCACGCAAGACCATCGACGCGCTCATCGAGGGTGCAAACTCACGTGGACAGCACGTGGTGGTTGGCGGCGAACTGTTCAGCGATGCAATGGGAAAGGACGGGACCGATGAAGGCACCTATATCGGCATGGTGCGTCACAACCTTAAAGTCATCATAGAAGGATTGTTAGGAGGTCCTGCACACTCACCCACCCGTAAGGATGAGGCCGGCACACCGTGACAGCGCAGAACCATTCTCATGTACAACACAGCTCGCACCCGGTGGCGATCGATCCACATTTGACTCCAGGCGCGTCGCCACTCGACGCACAGGCAGTGGCCGTGGATATTCACGACCTCACCGTTGCCTATCAGCGCAAACCTGTGCTTTGGGATGTGGATGTTCAGATTCCTGAGCGAAGGCTCGTCGCAATCGTTGGTCCGAATGGCGCTGGAAAGAGCACACTGATCAAAGCCGTGCTGGGGCTCGTGCCCCTGGCGAGCGGATACGTGACCATCTTCGGCCAAACCCTTCGCGAGGTACGGAAGAATGTTGGCTACGTTCCTCAGCGCGAGCACGTTGACTGGGACTTCCCGGTTGATGCACTCGACGTGGTGCTGATGGGACGTTACGGCCGCCTCGGCTGGATTCGTCGCCCCGGTGCCAAGGATCGCGCCATCGCTATGGACAGTCTTGCTTCCGTTGGGATGGCCGAGTATTCCAGACGGCAGATCAGCCAACTCTCCGGCGGACAGCAGCAACGAGTCTTTCTTGCAAGAGCCTTGGCCCAGGAGGCACTCATCTACTTCATGGATGAGCCCTTCGCCGGTGTAGATGCCGCGACCGAACGGACCATTGTCGATGTTCTGCGCCGCTTGCGCAATGAGGGCAAGACCGTTATCGCGGTTCACCATGATCTGCAGACCGTCGGCGAGTATTTCGACCACGTGGTCATGCTGAACATGCGTCTGGTCGCGGCGGGACCGGTTGCCGATGTCTTTACACAACACAATCTGCAGAAGACCTACGGTGGCAGGCTCACCCTTATGGATCAGGCAGCAGAAGCCGTGCGTCTGGCGGGCGGAGTCAAACCGTGAGAGCTTCCAACGCATGTTCATATATTGGCAAGATTCGCTTGACTCGGATTTAAGTCAATATTTATCTGTCGATTCGTAAGTAAACTCATGAACGACTTTGTGCGGCTTATCACCCTGCAGGATGCCAACACTCGCGTTGTGATCCTTGGTTCGTCGTTGCTCGGCCTTGCCTGCGGAAGCGTCGGCGCACTTTCTGTCCTTCGTAAGCGGGCACTTGTTGGCGATGCGGTAGCCCACGCGGCCTTGCCGGGGGTTTGTGTTGCCTACCTCGTTGTTGGCAACCGAAACTTTGCAGCATTTCTTCTCGGCGCACTGCTCTTTGGCGTTCTGTGCGCCGCCTTCATCGCGGCCGTCCGCACCTACACCCGTGTGAAGGAGGACGCCGCCACCGCGCTCGCCATCGGCAGCTTCTTCGGTTTGGGCATCGCGCTCTCTCGGATGATCCAGTCTCAGCCGAGCGGCAATCGAGCCGGACTCGACAGCTTCATCTTCGGTAAAGCGGCGTCGATGGTCGCCGCCGATGCCAAGCTGATCTCGATCGTCTGTGCCGTCGTGGTGCTTGCGATTGTGCTTCTTTACAAAGAACTGAAACTGCTGTGCTTCGACCGAGACTTCGCCCAGTCGCTCGGCTGGCCCGTCTCTCGACTCGACCTCGTACTCATGGGGCTGGTTGCAGTCTGCACCGTCGTCGGTTTGCCCGCGGTCGGTGTGGTGCTCATGGTCAGCCTGCTGGTTATTCCCGCTTCAGGCGCGCGATTCTGGACCGACAGGCTGGGTGTCATGATCATTCTCTCGGGTCTCATCGGTGCCATCGCAGGCGTGCTTGGCACTTCCATCAGTGCTACTGCCGCGCTCCCCACCGGTCCGATGGTCACACTCAGCGCGGCATCAATCTTCGCCGTTTCATTTGTGGTCGCGCCAAGACGGGGAATCGTTGCACAGGTGGCCAGGCAACGACGACTGCGGCGGCGTGTTGGCATTCAGAATGTTCTGAGAGCCGCCTATGAAGCAACCGAACAGCGCACCGATCCGAGAGCGACTTGGGCCAGCAGCAAGTCCATGCACGCCGGTCTGCGGCTCGCCATGAAAGAAGGACTGGTTCTTCAAGCCGATGCCGATCGGTATCAACTCACACGCTACGGCGTTGAAGAGGCTGTGAAGGTCGTGCGCGCCCATCGACTGTGGGAGTTGTTTCTTACCGACAAAGCCTCCGTAGCGATCGATCATGTCGATCGCGATGCGGATCAGCTCGAACACGTGCTTCCCCGTGAAGTTGTCGAACGGCTTGAGGCACAGTTGCGCGGTGAGGGTCGCTTGCCGATCACACCCGGAGAGATGGATGTTCCCGGATCCGTCCATGAGATTGGCGGCCAACCATGACCTCCGGCGACTGGTGGGTGATGCTGACGGCCGTGCTCTGCGCTCTTCCGTGCTCGGTTCTCGGTTGCTTTCTGGTGCTGCGAAGAATGTCGCTGCTGGGCGACGCAATTACCCACGCCATCCTGCCGGGCATCGTGCTCGCGTTCGTGCTTACCGGATCTCGCGGGGTCTCCCCCATGCTCGCAGGTGCGGCCGCGGCGGGCATACTCACCGCGCTCTTGAGCGGTGCGATCAACCGCTGGGGAAAGGTCGATGAAGGCGCATCACTCGGCTTGGTTTTCAGCACGATGTTCGCACTCGGCGTCGTGATGCTCGGATGGGTGCCGCGAACGATGGACCTTGACCCCGGTTGCGTGCTCTACGGCATCATCGAAGGTGTACCCTTTGATACAACCCTTGTGCTTGGCTTTGCCGTTCCAAAGGCCGCGCTCACGCTTGGCATTGTGACCATCGCCGTGCTTGCACTGGTCATTGTCTTCTTCAAGGAACTGCGCATCGTCTGCTTTGATCCGCAGTTGGCAACGACGCTGGGCATATCCGCCGCGGTCGTGCATTACGCACTCCTCGGATCGGTCGCCACCACCGCAGTGGCGAGCTTCGAGGCCGTCGGTTCCATCCTGGTCATCACCATGCTTGTTGCCCCCGCCGCGACAGCGCAAATGCTGACCGACAAACTCGGCACTATGGTCGTTGTCGCGGCCATCGTGGGCATTCTTGATGCGATTGTTGGACACCTGCTGGCCGTGATGCTCAACAGCTCCGTCGCTGGCATGATGAGTGTAGCGGCAGGAATCATCTTCGTTACAGTCGCGCTCGCATCGCCGCGGCACGGTGTCATCGGCAAAATCGCCAGAAGAGCACTGCTCCGCCTTCGCATCGCCGAAGAGGATGTCCTCGGTACACTTTATAGAAACTCCGAAGCTGATCAGCGCCTCACCATCACACAGAGCGCTTCACTGCGCACTCGACGGCGATTGGTGAAACTCGCCGTCTGGCGTCTTACCCGTGCGGGACAGATCTCAAACTCCGATGGCAGACTTCACCTGACCGAGAAAGGTCTCGTCTCTGCTCGATCCGTCGTTCGATCACACCGGCTCTGGGAAGCCTTTCTCGCCAAGCATTCATCACTCCCGCTTGACCATCTGCACGATCCGAGCGAGCGCGTCGAGCACTTCATCACCGCGCCGCTTCAGGAAGAGTTGGCCCGTGAGGCCGGCGAGTGCGCCGATCCGCATGGAAAGGCTATACCACCTCGCTGACTCCTCGGACATGCTACTTCGCGAGCTTCGCCACCACACGCCAAAGGTCATGCGGGCTGAGTGATCGCCCGGTGCTCTCGTTGAAACGATTCAGCAGAATGTCAAACCGTGTTGTGAATGGGAGTTGATCGCGCTGCCCGAGCGATCCCACGGTTTCAACCACCGCATTCGCAAGCCAGCCTTCTTCGGCTTCCGAAAGCCGCGGCGCACGACTGGACGCGCGCCCGATCGGCGGCAGCTTTCCGGCCTTCCGAATGTTCTGCAGTCGCCTGAAGACCGCGTGCTCGTTCATCCCCGCTTCGGTCGCGCTGGCCAGTTCGCACATCCGTATAAACTCTTCTGTATACGGCAAATCATCGAGCGTGCGCCCCACTTCAACATACGCAGCGATGAGCCGCTGATTGAACTGTGAAACAGTGGCCGCGCCGTTTGTGTCATCATCCGCAAACAGGACCGTCGCTTCAGGCTCAACGTTTGGCGAGTCAATCGATGTTGCGCGTGAGTGACCCTTCCGCAGGATCGGTGTTCCCGGTCGCCCTTCCTGCGGCGATGCTGTGGGAATCGTCACGATGGCCGGGGTGTTTGTCGGTGCTATTTGCGATGGGAGTGCCGGTTCGTGAACGGGCTGCTTTACCGGCACAATCGCGGGCGCATGACGCTTGGTGACCGGGGCGACGGTCGGCAACCCACCCGCGCTCCCTACACCCCCCGCACCCCCCACACCCCCCGCACCCTGCTCGGCAGCTCGCGGCATCGTCTGCTTGTACCCGCCGCGGCCTGTTCCTGCATGTCCGTGCGAGGCATAGGCACGCACGACGTTCTCCGCGCCAAGCATACCGATGATCGCCGCAGCATCCACACGCGCCCATTCCAAGTTGCGCGACTTGAGGGCCTCGATGAGTTCGTTGGGCTTAAGCTGCTGAAGCGAAGTGCGCCCTGTCGAATCGCAGAGTTGCACCAGCGCGCCAACCACCTGGTGCGCTGTGCGAAAGGGAACCGCCGCGTTCACAAGCTGTTCTGCGAGCACCGTTGCGTCGAGATGCCCGCGATCAAGCCCGCCACCCGCAACACGTATGCGCTCGGGGGTGAACTTCACCGTGGCAACAATACGCGCGGCCATGCGCACACACTCGAGCACCGTGTCGTATGCCGCGAAAACATGCCGTTTATCCTCCTGCAGATCGCGGTTATACCCGATCGGGAGGCCCTTGCAAATGGTGAGCAGGGCCATGAGGTGACCATAGATCCCGCCGCATCGTCCCCGAATGAGTTCGAGCATGTCCGGGTTCCGCTTCTGCGGCATCATGCTCGAACCCGTGGTGAACCTCTCGTCCAACGTAAGAAACCCAAACTCCGTGGTTGCGTAGATGATCCATTGCTCAGCCAACCGCGAAAGGTGCATCGAGGTCCGGGCGAGCGTATAGAGCAGATCCAGTGCCTCATCCCGACTCGCCGTTGAATCAATGCTGCTGGCACTGGGCGACGAAAACCCAAGGGCCGAGGCGGTCATCTCCCGATCAAGCGGCAGCACCGACCCCGCTAGTGCGCCCGAGCCAAGCGGGCAATCGGTCAGGTTGCTTGCACAAAGATTGTTGATCAGGTGTCGATCGCGCGTGAACATTGCATGCCAGGCGTTCATCTCCGCACCAACCGTGATCGGCTGCGCCCGCTGCATGTGCGTGTAGCCGGGCAACACGATCTCACCCTGCCCCTTCGCAACAGTGCGGAACGCGCTGAGAAGGTCATCGATCGCAATGGTCATCGTCACTGCGGCATCGCGCAGCCACAGCCGAAGGTCAAGAGCAACTTGATCGTTGCGCGAGCGGCCTGTGTGCAACTTCCGCCCTGCATCACCGATTTTCGCAATGAGCGCCGACTCAATGCACATGTGGACATCTTCCAGCTCAACTTTCCAGCCCGCCCATCCCGCCACACCGCCCGGCCCATGCATCGCCGACTCGATCTCCGACTTGATCTCCGCCAGCCCGCTGGTTATCGCGTCCTGATCTGAACGTGAGATCAGCCCAACCGATTCGAGCATCGCCGCGTGCGCGAGTGAGCCGAAGATATCGGCCGCGTACAGGCGTGTGTCATACGACAACGACTCGACAAAGCTTGCGGCGAGCGGGTCCGACCCGGACCCCTCGCCCGACTTGGCGTGCTCCCACGGCTTGGCCGCGGTCGCGGAACTTGGCGGCGATGCTCCCTGAGATTTGTTGCGTGTGGGCATGTCGATTCTGCTTCGAGTTGGTCGTGGAATGGTGGTCATCTTGGCCGAGTTCGGCCCACGCGGATCGCGGCTTGCGCGTTCGGATTGCAAGATGTAGGAGATTGTGGTGGAAACTCACGGATGCGCGGGTTGCGTGGTCTTCATCTTCGAAGGTTCACCTTCTGGTCGCTGGTTGGGAATGTTATCGAACAGTCGAGCGGGATCGGAGAACCCTCCCGCCGCGATGTTGACCTCCGCAATCCAGAGTTGGCTTGATGGCTTAGTCTCGCGGGCGGTCATCGGCCCACGCTGTGCGGTCCACATCACGAGCGAGCCGTCATCCGAGACAACCGGCAGCACATCGGCGCCTTCGGCAAACGTTACGCGACGCTTGCGAAGATCCTTGCTCGGTTTGTCAAGGTCCACTTCAACAGCAAAGATCTCGTAGTTGCTGTGCCCAACACCGGAAGAGCCATAGATCAGGAACTTCGCGCTTGGGTGCCAATACGGTGCCCAGTTCACATGCTCATCATCTGTGACCTGATGCTCGCTCTCAATCCCCACCGGCACACCAGCACTATCAAACTTCAACTTCGCGACAAACAGTTGCAGCAGATCGTCGCCACGCCGATCCGAGCGGTAGCAGATCATCGTTCCATCCGGGCTGAAGAACGGCCCACCGTCGTACCCATCGGCGTTCACGATCTCGTGCTGCTTCTGAGTCTTGGTGTCGTAGATCCAGAGGTCCGCATCGGGACGACCGCGTGTCTGCTCGTCGCGAACATGCGAGTAAAGAATGAACCTTCCATCCTTAGAATATGAACACTCGGCATCGTAGTTTGGACGCGAGAAGACAGGCATGACGGCGCCAGCCCCAGGTTCAGTCTGACTCCCCTTCGCTGCCCATCGCTCATCGACCAGGGCGTCAACGAATCTTGTCGTCACTTCCATCTCACTCGGAAACATCCAAACATACTTCCGCGTTCCCACCTGAAACCCCGACTTCTCATTGTTTGCCGGAGGCCCGAGTGTCGAACCAAACAGCACACGCCCCGCTTCTGTTGGATGAAACCACCCACACGTGTTCGCCGACCCATCCGGGCTGATCTTGATCGGGTCTTCCGTCCCGATGATGTGCCCGCTCGCATCACGCTTCAACTTCGCCACGTACATCGCATAAAATGTCTCGACTTCTCTCCCTGCTTCGGGCACCGCCACCGCCTGAAAGATCACCCATCGCGCCGGTTTCTGATGGTCAAAGTACGCCTCGCCCGCCTTCACGAACCGATCACGCGAAGTAATCTGAATGTGGTTGGTCAGCAGCGGCCGTTCCATCACACGATAGTCGAGCGTGCCAGAGCTCACAGCCGCCGGAGTTGCCGGCGCGGGTGAAGCGACTGCTGGCTGAGCATCAGCCGCTGTGCGCGAGCATCCCGCACCACCCGCCAACAGTCCGATCGCGGCCAGTACACCGAAAAAAACTTCATGATTCGCCATTGGTTCTCCTAGCAAGAGTCTTCCGTCCTCGATGAGTGTAGAGTCTGCATTCGCGTCCGGTGTACAGGCTCTACACAACGCCAGGAGGCGGCGATCTCTTGAACCCGGATCATTCCCCTTCATCACGCCTGAGTCCGGAGATTCGCATCGCGGGTGTCGATCCGCGCGGCCGCTGGGTCGTGATCGACAAGCCTTCGGGAATGCTGAGCGTGCCCGGCAAGGGCGTGGACAAGGCCGACTGTGCCGCGGCGCGTGTGCGCCGGGCCATCCCGAACGCTGAAGGCCCGCTGATCGTGCATCGGTTGGATATGGATACGTCCGGGCTGATGGTCTTCGGTCTTGATCCCGATGCACAACGCCATCTCTCTGCTCAGTTTGAGGCCCGTCGTGTGGGCAAGGCCTACTGCGCCCTTGTCGCCGGAATCATCGAAGCCGAAACCGGCATCATCGATGTCCCCATGCGGCTCGATGTTGACCGCCGACCCATCCAGATTGTCGATCACGACCAAGGCCGTTCGGCGATCACACGATGGCGAGTCCTGACATTGGAAGTTGATCGAACCCGACTGAGGCTCGAACCCGAGACGGGCCGAACCCACCAGTTGCGTGTGCATTGCGCCCACATCGGTCACCCGATCCTCGGCGATGTGCTCTACGGGCCGCAACCTCAAACAGCCAACTCCGCCCCGCGCCTCATGCTGCACGCCTGCCTGCTCGAGTTCCACGATCCAACAACCGCAGAACACGTCCGCTTTGAATCCGCGTCGGGTTGGTGAGTCAAACCAACCTCACACCGTCTCGATCAGCCCATGCCGAAGCGAGGTTGTGAGTTGCATATGTTCGAGCACCATCCCAAGCCCCGCCACGTCGCGCGGCCCGAACGCCGCGAGATCGTAACTGTCAACATCCAGCACGCCCCAGCACACTCCGGTCTCCGCATCGACCAGTGGCATGACAACCTCTGATCGGTCTCGCGGATCGCACGCAATGTACCCCTCACCAAGTCGAGCCACATCCTCAACGATCAGGGGTCGCGCCGACTTCCACGCTCGGCCGCACGCCCCGTGAAGACCGATCGGTGAACACGCGGGCTTGTTTTGTCGCGGCCCAAGCAGCATTTCAGGCGCAAGTTCCGACTTCACATAAACCCCGACCCACGAAACACCCTTGGCGCTCATTGCGGCCCAAAGCGCATCGACAACAGCTGCCATTCGTACTGATCGATCGCCGATCGGGGTCAGGCTCGCAACCACGGCCTCGTAGTCTCGGGCCAATGCCTCACAGTCATGCGTAGAAGTCTGCGACATGGGTACAGGATATGAAGCCCCGCGAGCCCGGCCACCCTTTTCAGACTGACCGTCCCAACAAAAAAGCCCCGCGTGTGCGGGGCCAGTGTTCGTTCATTTCCAATCGCGGTTCAGAGCGTCGCGCTGGTGTACGGCAACAGCCCGAGGAAGCGAGCCCGCTTGATCGCTTGCGCGACCAACCGCTGCTCACCGGCAGAAGTCTGGATGCGCTTGCGCCCGTAGATCTTGCCGTTGGGCGACATCAATCGGCGAAGGTTGTCAACGTCCTTGTAGTCCACGAACGGCTTGCCGGCTGGACCCTCTTTGAGAACCTTGACCTTGGGTTGGGTACCGAAACGGGAGAAACGACTCATCTGTAAGGCTCCGTCATGGGCTTGGGCCCGAGATTGAAATCCACCGAGGATTCCAAGCCCGAGCGACGGGTTTGGAGTTAGGAAGGGATGTTAGGCTACCCGCGCTGTGCGGGCCAGCATGGACCGGGGCGTCAAGACCACGATCCCCGCCACCGCCAGCATGATCGAGTTCTGGATGATGTTGCAGACACCAACTTTTTCCGGGCAGAACGGTGACAACTCGCCAAAACAGCCGCAACTGACATCGAGCCCGCGGACTAGGGCCTGCACAATCAGCAGGATGAAGAAGATCAACAGCAGACTCAAAACCGCCGCTGCGGCCCTTGACCAGACCCCGAGCAACAGCAGCACGCTCGAAATCACTTCAACCCATGGTGTCACCGAGGTTGAAAGGCGAGTCGCAAGGTCACCAAGCCCGAGCTTGAAGGCCTGCACGCTCGAAGAGAAGAGCTTCGGGGCGTTGTCACCGTTAAAAAGCTTCTGATACGCCGCGTAGAGGAACATCGCCGCAAGCGCGACCTCGCAGCGCGTCACCACCACACCCAGCGGCGTGAGGTTCGACCATCGGGTGATGAAAGTGCCCGCAGAAGGCGTTGCACCGGATGAACTGGACATCGCTCTTACTCTCCCATCGCGGTCGGATGGCCCGCGGCCACCCACCCCGGATACCCATCGTGCATGATGTACACCTTTTTGTACCCTGACCCATCCATGAACTCGGCGACATGCTCGGATTCATCGCACTGACCGCCGCCGCAATAGACCACCACGGTCGCGCTGCGATCGATCAAGCCCAGTTCAGGCGGATTGCCGTTGCGAAATGAAGCCATGTCGAGCCTCATCGCGTTCAGCACATGCCCCGCAACAAAAACTTCGAGCTTGCGTGCATCGATAAACGGCGAGCCGTTGTCGTACAAAACCTTGGCTTCGTCAACCGTGAGGTGACCGGCCTTCAGTGTGTCCTTGGGGGTGAACTTGAACGCCGCATCGGCGGTCGAAGCGGCTGCCGCAGGTGTCGCAACCGGCGGGGTCCCAACCGGGTCGGCGATCTTCATCGGCTCTTCAACAGGTGGGACAACGGCCGTGGTCTGTGGCGTGCGTCTGTTGCCAGGCTGCGCAGGAGGCTTATCACTCCCTGCCTGCGCATTCGGCGTCAAATCAAGAGCCGGTGGCGCATCGCGCCCCAGTGTGATGGGCCTCAGCACAAAAGCATCGGCAACACCTATCACAAAGCCCAGGCCGATGATGATGCCCACCTGAATGAGCATCCGACCCGAACGGAGGTGGCGAGCATGTTGGCGGTCGATGGACTGTGGCACGATCTGGCCTTTCTATGTGAGTTGCCACGACTTGAGTGCATCGAGAATACAGCACCACCCTCATCAGCCGACCGCACGATCAAAATCCATAATGGGGTTCGGCGGCGCGGTCGGTTCGATGAAGGCGGTGAGTTCCTGATCAGATCAGTGCTTGACCGCGGGCTGCTGCACAGCGCCGGCGGCCGTGGGGGCAAGCATCGGGGCCATTGGCTTGATGGCCGCGGCGGTTGCATCGGCCTTGCGGACGGCGGCGGTGAACGGAACGCGGATGGTCTCGCCACCCTGTGAATCGGTGGCGACGACGACCGTGCCATTGACAATGCCCGGCTGGTCCGGAGTCATGCCCGAGATGGTGATCATAAAGTACTTGCCCTCGTCGCCCTTGACCGCATCGGCGACGAGCTTCATGTCCTGACGGCCTTCGATATCGACCGAAGTGATGTTGAACGCGCTGCCCGAGCGGCTGTCCACACGAACCTGCGTTGAGAACGCCGTGCTGACGTTCGTGACACGCAGCATCGCCTGCGGCGGGGTGGCCTTCATGTCACCGATCACATCGGCACCGATGAAGTACGCGGGAATCTTCATCTTGTCGCTGTTGGTCACAAACGTGACCTGACCGTTCAGGTTGCCGATTGGCGCACCCTTGCCCACGTCGAGCTCGATGTCGTATTGGGTCATCTTCTCGCCGTTCTCGTCAATGATCTTGGGCTCGCCGATGCGCGACTTGATGAACTCGTTGTTGGCTTCCACGGAGTTGATCTTGAAGTCCGCGCTGCGGGCCTTGATGGTGATCTTGGAGGTCTGGCCCACCTTGTGATCGACTTCGCTCAGGTACATCTTCGGCGGCTCGGTCGTGACGAGGGCCTTGACGTTGGCCGTGACGGTCATGGTCTGCTGAGCAAATGCGCCCTGAGGATCAAGCACCGTCAACGTCATCACCTTTGTCTGCGATCCGTTGCGGCCCTGCGGATTGAAGGTCGCCGTGACCTTGCCCTTCTCGCTCGGTGCATAGGTGTCTTTCTCAAGACCCGCAACCGTACACCCGCACGATGCCGCGACCGTAATCTTTACCGTCTTATCCGAAACATTGGTGAAGTTGAACGTGTGGCTGGCGGGCTCGGCATCTGAGATATCGCCCCAGTCAAACGACGCATTCTCAATGTTGAGCGCGTTGGGCAATGCCTGGCCGGGCATCGATGGCGGCTGCTGAACACTCTTCATTGCTTCCTTCGCCTTGGCAACCTCTTCGGGCGAAAGCTGCTTCAGATCACCCTTGCCGGGCATGATGGGCTGTGTGGTGGGCTGAACAGGCTTGGTCTCCTGAGCAACAAGGCTCAAGGGAAGCCCAACAACGGCGGCGAGGGTCATCGTGGCAATAATCATTCGGGAGTGACGAGGCATGATTCGGTATGCTCCTGGGCTGAACGCTCGTGGCGTTCGCGGTGGTAAGAACTGACTGGTTGCAACTTTAGACCGACCATGGTTATTCGCCGACCCTCCGCCCGCGCTCGGAACATTCCTAAAACACTGGCGATCAATCCGACCTGTTGTACGAACTACCCTGATAAACATTGGGTTGCCAGACGTTTGGTTTCCGCCTCTACTTCACGATTCCCTCTGCCTGACAAAAATTACGCAAGTCTCTACAAGGCAATGGCTTGGAAACTATTGTGTCGGACCCTTCAAGCCCCCATCCCCCCCACCCTCCCCACCTCCTCAAGCCGGCGCGCACCGATCTGGATGATCTGGCCGCCGCGTGTGCGGCGGGCGATCGTGCGGCCTTCGATTCCCTCCATGCCCGTTTCAATCGCGGGTTGCTCGCCCTCTTTCATCGCCGAGGTTCAATCGGGCCAGAACAGGCGGAAGAACTCGTACAGCGGACATGGATATCCGCATGGTCCGCGCTCGTTCGAGGCCGCTACGACCCGGAACGAGCCGCTCTTTCTACCTTTCTTTATGCCGTCGCCAACAAGACCTGGCTTCAGCACCTCCGCGAGAAACGCTCGGCCTCCAACGTGCCGCTGAGCCTTCACGATGAGGAATCTGAGGATGCGCTCGGGCTCGCATCGCCATCTGATGGACCCGAACTGATGGCGACCGCCGAGCAGATCGATGCGGTGCGCGCCTTTCTGCGAACCCGAACGGGTGATGGAGCCCTGACCGAACAGGAGCGTGAGATCATCACCGCCGCGGCGAGCGGGACGAGCGACCGAGAACTGGCGGCCCGACTGGCCCTTGCCCCGAGCACGATCAACGACAAGAAGCAGTCGGGATGGGGGAAGGTTCGCCGATTCCTCGCACGAACCGGGCATCGGCCGGAAATCTCCGAGCGCACAACCCCGACACGCGAATAACTCAGTGCGGAAGGGGATCAATTATGAACGATCGTCAACTCAACAACCTGATCCGGATGGCGGCGGAGGCGGATGAACTTGAGCGTTCTGCGCTCTCAGCCCCTTCTGCATCAATCGTTCACGCGGCTCATGATCCCCGAGCGCAAACCAGCTTGCGACTCGTGGGCGACCAGGCCCAAACCAAGCACCGCAAGCGTTGGTTCATCCGCATGACCCTCATTGCGAGCGCGGCGGCCTGCGCTGGGCTGGCTGTGCGGATCGGTCTTCCGACCCCGGCACCGCGCCCCAACCCTTGGCCGGTGGTCGTCCTTCCCATGCCGATGAACATCGAACAGACCGAGCTCGCCACCGGTCCATCCGATCTGGCCACACCAGCAATACCGAGCGCGGTTGCATCCGTGAGCCAACCCCCGGACAGCACGGCAGCACCGGCCATCACCTTCGCCAATCGTGACTCGACGCAGGGTTCGGTCGTGCTGGCGATCTTTGAAGATGCGTCGGGCATCGTGCGGTGTGTGAAGTGGCGTGAGCACGACTTCGGCGCGGGGGGGCTGGCCGATGTCCGCCCCGGTGATCTCTCGGCCGCGACGTACGGGCAGCATTGCGTTGTTGGTCCACACACGCTTATCGCCGTCGGGCTGACCGGACCTCGCGATGAACTCCCCACCACCGATGAGCGGGCGCAGGCCATGGCCCATTGCATTGTGGGTGGTGCGAATGGTGAGAAAGGTCGCTGCGAGACCGAGCCATCTTCGTACAACTCGGCGAGCATGTCCTGTCTGCCGCACGGGTTGAAGGTGATGGTCGAGACGCTGGCCATGGGCAAGCCCTGACCACTTCGTGCGGCGTTTACCGCGATGCGTCCATCATCTCCGGCTCAACCACACCCGCCGCGGCCATAGTGCTGTCAGTCGTCTCCTCAGACTCTTGCGGGTTCATCATCGCGGGCAGCTCATCGTACAACTCGATAGCCTCATAGACAGCCTGCGGGTGCGGCGCAACGCGGATCTTCTCTTTGAACTGCTTGCACGGGCCGCGTAGTCGCTTGGCAAACCACGAGACACGGCGGCGGATCTGCATCATCGCATAATGATCGTTGCGGTACTCGCGCATCAGGTCGAAGTATCGGCGCATGATGGCGAGGATCTCGCTCCGCGTGGGCGCGGGCGGAACGAGACCGGTGGTCTGGAGCGACCACGCATCGCGGAAGATCCACGGGGTTGAGAGCGCGCCCCGACCGATCATCACCCCATCGCACCCGGTGATGCGCATCATCGCGACGACATGTTCAGGCTCGATCACATCGCCGTTGCCGATGACCGGGACCGCGGGATACTCGGCCTTCACCGCCGCGACGACGCGACGGATGCCCTCGCGGTTGACCGCGCCCGAAAACTTCTGCTGCGTGGTGCGCCCGTGGATGGTGATCATCGAAGCGCCCGCGCGCACCAGCCGCGGGGCGAGCCACTCGGCCACCGGCGGTTCGGGCGGATCAAACCACCCGAGCCGCATCTTGGCCGTAACCGGCACCCCGTCGCCCGGCCCATGCACCGACCCCGGCCCCACCGCGTTCAGCACCGCTTCCACAATGCGCTCGGCGGTATCAGGAATGCACAAGAGTCGCGACCCACCATCCTTCTTGCAGACTTTGTCCACCGGGCAACCCATGTTGATGTCGATGACCGTCGCCCCGTGGTCGCGTGCCCAGCGCGCCCCCTCGGCCATGATCGCCGGGTCGGCCCCGTACAACTGCATGCCCACTGGCTTGTCAAAGTCGTTGGTCTGCGCGAGGTCAAGACTCGAAGCGGTGCCGCGCAACAAGCCCTGCGGCGACAACAGGTCGGTACACGCCAGCCCCAGCCCACCCTGCTCGCGGCAGATGGTGCGAAAGGCCAGATCGCAATACCCCGCGATGGGGGCAAGCAACAGGTTGGTGCGGAGTTGAACGCTTCCGATTCGCAGCACCGCACATGGTAGGGGCCAAGGCCCCGCGGCCAGAAAGCCCTGAACGCACGTTCAGTTGACTTGGCAAGGCAACCGTGCCATCAAAGTTCAGGTCGGCACGCACCTGGTAGGCGGTTGTGGCCGCGAGCCAGATGTCGTAGTCGGGCTTGCCAGCCCCATCTTCAACGTGCCCATCCCCGTTCAGATCGCCCGCAGGCAGCCCATAAGGCACGCCGCTCGGGCTGTAGCGGCATTGCTCGACCAGATCGTCCACCATGGCCATGATGGTACCAGAAAGGTCCGAGGCGTAGTAATGCTGCTCGCCGTCCCAGTCGGAACATGGCACCGCCCAACCCCCTCCATACGTGCCACTGTTCCGCCGCCTTGGCGGGCAATGCCGGACGGAGTGATTGATCAACGATCTGTCCATCAGTTCACGACTTCTCAGCATGACGCTCTCGTGCTGTCGAATGAGGCACGGCTCTGGTTACAAAGATCGTACCACACAGAGTACTTAGTATCGATCATAATCGCCGCACGCGGACAGAATGCCCGCCAAGTGTTCCGACCCGGTCGAAAAGCCAAAGCCAAGTCGAGGTTTGCTCGCAAGCCCCGCAGTTCTCACGACCCGCTCAGGGCAGCGGGTTCGTGCCACGGGATTTAGGGTCGAGAAGTACCACAAGCCGTATCTCTCTGAGCACTCTGTGCAATCCTCTCTCCCGGTATGTATCACCATCCTTTCTTCTGCGTGCGTTGAGGCTGTTTGCAGTGGCGAAGGTTCCTGAGCGTGCGCTCAGGGCTCTCTGTTCGGATCCTTTGCTCTGTCGCGACCTACGCTGTGGCACCGTGTACCAAGCCCTGCTCACCCGCCGTTACCTGACCTCCAAAATCATGCCCCTTCTCGCCGCGGTTGCGGTGATGTTGTGTTCGGCGATGGTGCTGATCACGTGGTCGATCATGGGCGGGTTTCTGGTGAAGTTTCTGGAAGTTGGCCGGACGATGGAGGGTGATGTCAGCATCTCGTGGCCCACCGCGGGGTTTGGGCGTTATGAAGACCTGATGGAACGGCTGAACCGCGACCCCTCTGTCGCGGCCGCCGCGCCGAGCATTGATTCGATCGGGATGATCGGGCTGCCGGATGGGCGGCTGCAGGCCGTGAAGGTGCGCGGGATCGACGAGCGTTATGCGCGGGTGGCGGACTTTGCCAACTCGCTCTGGTGGAGGCCGATCGCCGAGCCCCTGCCCAAGGACAAAGACCGGGATGACCCGCGATTGAAGAACCCGCGGCTGTACCAGCAGACCCTTGAAGATGGACTGCGGCTGAAGCGCAAGAATCCCGATACCGGCGCGCTGGAGCCGGGGGTGGTGCTGGGCATCGAGCTTTCGGGGTTCAGCAAACGGCAGGAGGGCGGTTGGTACGAACCGATGGTCGGGATTGTTGAGCGGATCAGCACCGGGGGCAATCAGCCCTACCGCCGGCTGGACCCATTCATCCTCAACCACTCGGTGATCATCAATGTGTTGCCGCTGACCGCGGGTGGGCGCGAGATCCGGGTGGCCTCGCGAAAGCTGCCGGTTGTCAACGAGTTCCGCACGGGTCTGTTTGATGCCGACAAGGGCACGGTGCTGATGGAACTGGGCGAGTTGCAGCGGATGCTGAAGCTCGACCAAGGGACCGAGCTGGCGGATGTGCCCGTGAACCCCTTCGAGATTGCTGAGGATGGCTCGGGCCAGAGGCCGAAGGTTGTGGGCACCGCCGCGGCCCGCGTAACGCACATATTTGTGAAGGCGAAGGAAGGTGTTGAGGTCGGCGAGCTGCGTCAGCGGTGCGAGGAGATCTACGCCGAGTTTGCCGCGGCGCACGGGAACGATGTGCCCTCGCCGGATGCGCTGGCGCGGGCCAAGTCGATCGGGACGTGGGAGCAAAACTACGCGATGTTCATCGGCGCGGTGAAGAAAGAGATCGCGATGGTGCTGGGGCTGCTGATGTTCATCTCGTTTGTTGCGGTGTTTCTGGTGCTGGCGATCTTCTGGGCCATGGTGAGCGAGAAGACCAAGGATATTGGCGTGTTGCGGGCGGTGGGCGCGAGCCGGGCGGGTGTCGCGTGGCTCTGGCTGCGGTACGGGGTCACACTCGGGATGGTCGGCACGCTGCTGGGGCTGGGCTTCTCGTACGCCATCGTGCTCAACATCAACCCGATCCACGAATGGATGGGGCGGGCGTTCGGGCTGGTGGTGTGGGACCCGCGTGTGTACTACTTTGCGGAGCTGCCGAACAAGGTGGTGACATACAAGGCGATGATCGTGCTGGCGGGTGGCATGATCTTCAGTGTGCTGGGGGCGCTGATCCCCGCGCTGCGGGCCGCGACGTATGACCCGGTGAAGTCGCTGCGGTTTGAGTAGGTGCTGCGGGTGGCCATGTGTTGGCGGGGATGATGTTGCACGGAGGATGGCATGAGGCTGCATGGTTCGCACCGATCGATGATTCCCGGCGAGATGCACGGGCCGGAGGCGGCGCGATGAGCGTGATCGCCAAGCCGAATCAGGGCGTGAGAGCGGCCACTCCGGGACGGGCGGCGGTGCTCTCGGCATGGAGTGTGTACAAGACCTATCGCCTCGGGCGCGTTGAAGTGCCGGTGCTGAAGGGGGCTTCGATCGAGGTTGGGCGGGGCGAGTGGGTGGCGATTCTCGGGGCATCCGGCTCGGGCAAAAGCACGCTGCTGCATCTGCTCGGCGGGCTTGACCGGCCCGACAAGGCCACTCAACCGATCAAGTGCGCGAAGTGTGGATACACGCTGGTTGGCCTCAAGGCCGATCGTTGCCCCGAGTGCGGCACCAGCGCGGCCTTGGGCGGGACGGTGATGTTCAATGACCAGATGCTGCGCGGCATGTCATCGGCGGAACTCGATAAGTATCGCAACGCCTCGGTGGGCTTTGTCTTTCAGTTCTACCACCTGCTGCCGGAACTGGACATCATGGAGAACACGCTGCTCCCCGCGATGGTGCTGCACAAGCGCTGGGGCTACATCAAGCGCCGGGTGGAGCTGAAGGCCCGGGCCGAATCGCTCCTCAGTGCTTTCGGGCTCGGGCATCGGCTTGGACACCGCCCGGCCGAGCTCTCGGGTGGTGAACGCCAGCGGGTTGCGATTGCACGGGCCTTGGTGAACGACCCGCCGGTGCTGCTGGCCGATGAGCCGACGGGCAACCTTGACCGCAAGACGGGCGAGGCAATTCTTGATCTGATCACGCAGCACCGGGCGCAAACGGGACGGACGATCGTGATGGTGACGCACGATCAGGAAGTGGCTGCAAGGGCCGATCGGATCGTTCGTCTGGTGGACGGGCGGGTGGCGGACGAGTGAGACCCGAGAAGCCTGCCGGGCAGGGTCGTCTCATGTTCGGTTCGTGAGCACTAGGCTGGGGGATTTTGGGCGGTATTATCAGAGGTTGAGGAAACTGGCGGGGCTTCGATTCACGAGGCCGCCGAGAGTGAGATTCTGGTACCCTTGATCCTTTTGGGAGTCCATGTTGACGGCAGCGCTTCCAACAACCACCAATCGAGTCCGCAGTGAGTGGCGTGTGGGTCCTGCCGACAGCGACCTTTCGGCCACGGTTGTGGATGTTGGTGAGGGTGTGCCCGTCGTTTTCCTGCACGGGCTTGTCGGGCTCAATGAACACTGGGAAGGCGTGGTCGATCGGGTCTGCAACCGCGTGCGCTGCGTGCTCTTCGAGCTGCCGCTGCTCCAGCTGCGTGGTGACGATTGCTCCATCCACGGGGCCACGCGCCTGACGGCGCAGTTCCTGAGCGAGAAGTTCAACGAACCGGTGGTGATCGTGGGCAACTCGTTTGGCGGGCACGTCGCGCTGCGCATCGCGCTCGAGCACCCCAAGCTGGTTCGCGGGCTGGTGCTTGCAGGCTCGAGCGGGTTGATTGAGAAGACGATGGTCGATAAGCCGCAGCATCGCCCGAGCCGCGAGTGGCTGAGCCGCAAGATCGGCGAGCTTTTCTTCGACAAGAGCAAGATGCGCGAGGCGGATATTGATCGGGCTCACGCCGAGCTGACCGAGCCCGGTGGTGCACGGGCCATGGTACGGCTGAGCAAGTCGGCCAAGCGCGATCACCTGGGCAAGCGCATCGAGGAGATCATGCAGCCCACGCTGCTGATCTGGGGTCGGCAGGATGTTGTCACGCCGCCCGAAGCGGGTGAAGAGTTCCACAAGATGATCCACAACTCGCGTATCGAGTGGTTCGACAACTGCGGCCACGCGCCGATGATGGAGTGCCCGGACCTTTTCGCGGAGGCACTCCATCGCTTTGCCCTGGGGCTCGGACGTGGGAATGATGATGCGGCGGACGTACCCGGATCGCCGAACGGCACACTCTGAACGGTGAAACCGGTGAGCGCGGCCACGAGAACTGAAGCACCCCTCAAAGTCTCTCGCCGGGCTCCACGTGGGCCGCGCTGGACCGCGCTTGTCGGGCACGCGCTCAAGGTTCGCCTGGGTCGGCGGCGCAAACGCCTGGACGATCTGGCCTTCTGGACACACAACACAGCGCCGTTGCAGACGAAGCAGCTCCGCAGGCTGCTGGATGTCGCGAGCGCAACACGCTTCGGGCGCGAGCATGGCTTCGACCGCGTTCGCCAACTGCCCGACGATCAGATTGTCAAGGCCTATCGCACGGCCGTGCCGATTGCTGACTTCTCCACCTATCGCACCGCCATCGCCGAGATGCGTGAAGAGGGACGACCGGACATCCTGTGGCCCGGGCTGGTGATGGACTTTGCGCAGACCTCGGGCACCACCGCGGGCGACAAATACTTACCGGTCTCGCGCCAGATGATGCGGTCAAACTACCTTGCCGCGCTTGATATCTTTGCCACGGCGATGCGGTTCGGGATCGAACTGCCCCGGCTGACGGCGGGCAAGTCGCTCTTCCTCGGCGGGTCTACCGATCTGTCAACAAACGCGCACGGGATCCGCACCGGCGACCTCTCCGGGCTTGTTACCCCGCTGATCCGCTGGCCGATCAGCGAGATCTATGCTCCAGGACCCGAGATCGCGCTCATGAGCCACTGGCCGAGCAAGATCGAGGCGATGGCCCGGGTCTGCGTGGATCAGGACATCCGCATGATCAACGGGATGCCGAGCTGGGCGATTGTACTGATGGACCGCGTGGTGCAGTTGGCGCGTGAGCAGGGTCGCTCGGTGCGGGGCGTGAAGGATGTCTGGAAGAACCTCACACTCTTTGTGCATGGAGGTGTGAAGTACACACCCTTTGAGCCGCGTGTGCGTCAGATGTACAGCGGGCGTGCCGATGGGGATGACATCCCGTATCGCATCGAGCTCTACCCCGCGAGCGAAGGCTTCATCGCCATTCAAGACACACGCAACAGCCCCGGGCTTCGGCTGCTGACCGACATCGGGAACTTCTATGAGTTTGTTCCACTCGAAGAGATCGATGCCCCTGACGCACGCGCCCACTCCTGCTGGGAGGTCGAAAAGGGTCAACGCTACGTCGTCACCATGTCCACGTGCGCCGGACTGTGGCGCTACGTGATCGGCGATGTTGTGGAGTTTGACACGGTTCCCGCTGGGCTTTCGGGTCGCGGGGGTGAGGGGCCGTGCCGGCTCCGCATCGTCGGTCGGCACCGTCACTTCATCAATGCGTTCGGTGAGAACCTGATCGTCGAGCACATCGAGAACGCTGTAGCCGCTGCGGCATCGAAGGCCGGGGTGATGGTGGGCGAGTTCACCGCCGCGCCGGTGTATCCGAGCTCGACCGTGCGTGCGGGTCTGGAACTGGCGGTCGAGGTTGAAGGCAAGTACTCTGATCGGCTGCTCGATCAGTTTCGCGATGACTTTGATCAATCGCTCAAGCGGCAGAATATCGACTACACAACCAAGCGCACCGACGATGTGGGGATGGTGCCACCGACCATCACGCCGGTTCCGATCGGCACATTCCACGCATGGCTGACGAGCAAGGGCAAGCTCGGTGGTCAGCACAAGTGCCCGCGCTGCGCCAACCATCGAGACATCATCACCGAAGTGGTCAGGGTCGGAGCAACATCAGGTGTTGCCGCGACCGTGGCCTGAACAGCGGGCTTCGATTATCAGTCTCATGAGTTTCAGTCTCTCGAATGTCAGTCTCTCGAATGAGCCAACTCGTCATCCGCACATCGATCCCCACACCGCTCAGGGCCTACCTGAGTCCGCTGCCGCTTGTGGCAACGCTCGCCCGGCATCGCGGCCTGATCGGGCAGTTTACATCACGCGAGATCGTCGAGCGCCACCGCGGTGCGTATCTCGGCGCGGCGTGGAACGTGATCAATCCGCTGATCTCGCTGGCGATCTACACATTCGTCTTCGGGTATGTCTTCAAGAGCCGATGGCAGGAGGCATCGGACGGTATCGGTGGCCAGGCGATCGGCGGCGCGTTTGTCCTGCCGTTCTTTCTTGGGCACGCGCTCTTCCACTTTTTCAGCGAGTGCGTGAATCGTGCGCCGGGCCTGGTGGCCTCGCGCCCTAATCTCGTCAAGAAGGTCGTCTTCCCCGTTGAGATTCTGCCCGTCGTTGGGCTGCTGTCTTCACTGGTCTATCCGGCGGTGGCGGTTGGCTGCCTGCTGCTCGTTCAGATGCTGTTGGTCGGTTCGGTGCCACCGACTGCACTGCTGCTCCCGCTCGTCGTTGCGCCGCTTGTGCCCCTTTGCATGGGCATCAGTTGGGTGCTGGCAACCATGGGTGTCTATATCCGCGATGTTCGGCAGATCACCGTGGTGCTCACCCAACTGGCCATGTTCCTGACTCCGGTTTTCTACCCGGTCGATCGCATTCCGGAACAGTGGCGCGGCGTGTACATGCTCAACCCCGTGACGATCGTCATCGAGAATGCGCGCTCGGTGATGCTCTGGGGCACGTGGCCCAACTGGCTTGCGCTCGGTGGGGTCATGCTCTTCGGTTTGCTTGTGATGCAGCTCGGCTATGCCGTCTTCATGCGCACAAGGCAGGGGCTCAGCGATGTCATCTGAACTACCGGAACAACGCGGGATTCAGGCCGCGATCAGTGTGCGCGGCCTGGGGAAGAAGTACGAGGTCTTTCACAGCCCCACCGACCGGCTGCGCCAGACCCTCACGGGTCATAAGCGCGGGCGCGACATCTGGGCCATCAAGGATGTGAGCTTCGATGTCATGCCTGGCGAGGCGATCGGCATCATCGGGCGCAACGGGAGCGGGAAGAGCACGCTGATGCAGATCATCGCGGGCACACTCGCGCCGACGGTGGGCGAGGTGCACATTCGGGGACGACTGGCCGCGTTGCTCGAACTGGGGAGCGGGTTCAACCCGTACTTCACCGGTCGTGAGAACGCCATTCTGTCTGGCTCGATCATGGGCCTCTCACGCAAGCAGATGGAAGCAAGGCTGCCCGAGATCGAGGACTTTGCCGAGATCGGCGACTTCATCGATGAACAGGTGAGCATCTATTCAAGCGGCATGCACGCGCGCCTCGCCTTTGCGGTCAGTGTCGCGCTCGAGCCCGACATCCTCATCCTCGATGAGATCCTCTCGGTGGGCGATGCGGGGTTTCAGCAGCGGTGCATCGGGCGGTTGCACCAGTTGCTCGCGGGCGGTGTCACGCTCCTGTTTGTCAGCCACGCGGCCGATGCGGTCAAGAGCATCTGTCGGAAAGGGCTTCTGCTTGTGAAGGGTGAGCAGGTCTACTTCGGCTCGGCGCGCGAGGCGGTGGACCTCTATTTCTCATCGCTGCGCACACAGCAGTCGGCACGCTCCGTGCAGCGCTACGAGGAACTTGCCGACCGAGCTGCCAATGCTGCGATAATCGAGCCATCGGGGACCGATGCCGCGATAGATGCGGAAGAACCTCCCCCGCTCGCGGGCCGCTACGGCACAGGCCATGCCCGCTTCGAGTCGGTGCGCTGCCTTGACAAGGCCGGTCGCCCGCGCGAGGGCTTTGAGTTTGGTGAGGTGGTGGTGCTCGAGCTCACGTTCAAGGCCGCGACACCCATCCTCAAGCTCGATGTGATCGTCCGCATCCGCGATAAGTCCGGGGTCGATCTCTTCGGCATCTCGATCAACGAAGAGGTGCCGAAGGCCAAGCTCACGCATATCGCCGAGGGGCGGGGTGTCCGCGTGATCGTCGAGTTCATCAATACCTTCCGCGCAGGTCCGCACGGTGTTACGGCCACACTCATCCGCGCTCCGAACCGGCGCATCGGCGGGGGCGAGGGCGTGGTGACGCTCGACCACATCGACACCGCCGCGGCCTTCGAGAGTCTGCCCCGCGCGCAGGGTGTTGTTCGCGGCAAGTTTCAATATCCCTGCCGCGTTTCGTGGGAGTTTGTTGAAAGACCGATTGATAGCAATCAGACACGCGCATCCGCCGCGGCCTTCGATGACGGGCCTGATGACGAGCTTGTCGACGAGCGTGATTCCTGAGCCGCTCATTCAGCGGTGCGGAACGGGATGGGCTTGCCCTCGGCATCGACCGAGACCAGCGTGATGCTCGCCTCGGTCACGGACACCGTTGCACCGGTTGTGTAACGCTCGGCCTCGACTTCCACCTTCACCGTCACGCTCCTGGTCCCGAGCCGCGTCGTGGTGGTGTAGAACGAGACGACATCACCGAGCTGCACCGGCTGCTTGAACTCCACTCGATCAAGCGCAACGGTCACCCAGCGGTGGACACCATGCCGCCGCGCTTCAACGAACCCGGCCTGATCGATGGAACTGAGGATCACACCCCCGAAGATCGTTCCATACTGGTTGGTATCCTTGGGCATCGTTACAATCCGAAGGGAGAGGCGGCGGTCGGCGGGAGAAATGGTGGAGTGCTCGGGCATGATGAAGCATAAGGCCCCGTGCCACGGCCGTGTGGGTAGACCCGCCCGCGCTCCATACACTCGGGCATGGCTACTTTACTCCCCACCCAACCTCAGCTCACCACCTTCGAGTCACTGCCCAGCGACGACCTGATCGCGCGATACAAGATCGGTGTCGAGCACTTCGATCCGCGCACGCTTCACCTTTCCGATGAGCAGCTCGACATGGCCTGGCTCGCGAGCGCGGGTGTCGGTCGCTGGCCGGTGCGTGTGCTGCTCGGACACCTTGCCGATGCCGAGCTGGCCTTCGTGCTCCGTATGCGCCAGGCCGTCGCCGAAGAGAATCCCACCTTCGCGGTCTGGGATGAGAACGCCTTTATCGAATCTGGTCTCTACCACGGGCCGGGACACCCGATCGGCGCGTTCATCGCGGCCATCTACACCCTGCGCAAGTGGACCGGCGAGTGGCTCGGCACACTCACCGCTGCGCAGCTGGCGCGCAAGGCCCTTCACCCTGTTCGCGGCGAGCAGACGACCCGCATCGTCCTCAACTACGCCGCGTGGCACCTCGAACACCACGCCTGGTACCTCAACGCCAAGGTGGCCCGCATCCACCGTGGCACCGCTTTGGAAAGCGGTGCCACGGTGCCGAGTCCCTGAGCCTGCGTTCACGGCTCTGTTTGTCCACCACGCACCACTGGTTTTGGTGCGGGTACGATGGTGGAGCCATGCACCCCCTCTTTGATGCTCGTCGTTACCTGATTCCGTTCCGATCCGGGCTGTTGCCGCAGATCTTTACCGACACGCTGGTGATCGGGGCCGGTGTGGGCGGGTTGCGGGCGGCGATCGCGGCGAGCGCGGATGGTGGGGATGTGATTGTGCTCTGCAAGTCGAGCACGGATGAATCGAACACGGCGTGGGCCCAGGGGGGAATCGCGACCGTGATTGGGGGGGGCGGGGGCGGCGCGGATGGGGTGGATGGGGTGGGGGGGGTGGGGGGGGATGGGTATGAATCGCACATCCGTGACACGCTGGATGCGGGCGCGGGGCTCTGCGATGAGCCCGCGGTGCGGCGGATTGTGGAAGGTGGTCCCGCGCGGATCAGGGAGTTGATGGACTGGGGGATGCGCTTTGACCTCGGGCCGAACGGGAAGGTGCTGCTCGGGCAGGAGGGGGCCCACTCGCATCCGCGCATTTTGCACGCCGATGGTGATGCGACGGGGCGCGAGCTGGTGCGGTGCCTGATGGAGCGGGTGAAGAGTCTTGCGGGTGCGGCTGGTGGTGGGGGCGCGGGTGCCGGTGGCATCCGCATCTTCAACAACTGCTTCGCGCTTGATCTGATCACGCCGAGCACGCATCCGGGGGCTGGGGGCGCGGTGATGGGGGCGATCACGCACCACCCGAAGTTTGGCTTGCAGATGATCTGGGCGCGGACGACGATCCTGGCCTCCGGGGGCGCGGGGGTGGTCTTTCGTGAGACGACCAACCCGCGCATCGCGACCGCCGATGGTCTGGCGATGGCCTATCGGGCCGGCGCGGCCGTGCAGGACCTTTCGTTCATCCAGTTTCATCCGACGACGCTCTATCTTGCGGGCCGGCCGCGCAGCCTGATCAGCGAGGCGGTGCGGGGTGAGGGGGCGTACCTGCTCGATCAATCCGGGCACCGCTTCATGCTCGAAGCGCACCCGCTGGCGGAGCTGGCCCCGCGCGATGTGGTGAGCCGGGCCATCCTGCGACGCATCGCCGACCACGGCGGGACGCACGTCTTTCTGGATGTGCGCCACCTGAGCGGGTTTGATCTTCGCTTCCCCGGCATCGCCAAGATGCTGGCCGAGGTCGGGCTGAACCCGGTGAAGGATCTGATCCCCGTGAACCCCGCGATGCACTATTTCATCGGTGGGCTGGCGACGGACCTCGAAGGGCGCACCAGCGTGCCGGGTCTGCTGGCGGTTGGTGAGGTGGCGAGCACCGGGCTGCACGGGGCCAACCGGCTGGCGAGCAACTCATTGCTCGAGGGGCTGGTGGTTGGTGAGGCGGCGGGGCGGTTGGCGGGCGCGGCGAGAAACCACGCTCATCATCCATCCAACGGAGCCCCGCACGCGGCGCCGGTGCCGATCATCTCGGACATCCGCCCGAGCGATCAGGGTGAGCTGGACCTTGCGGATGTGAAGAGCAGCCTGCGGAGCGCGATGTGGCGGAACGCGGGGATTGAACGGTCTGGTCCCAAGCTGAGCGATGTGAGCGAGATGATCGACTTCTGGGCCCGCTACACGCTCGACAAGGTCTTTGACTCGGCCGAGGGTTGGCAGACGCAGAACATGCTGCTGGCCGCAGCGCTGATCGCGCGCTCGGCCCTGTGGCGGCACGAGAGCCGCGGGGCGCACTGGCGGAGCGATTTCCCGGAACCGCGCGAGGACCACCGCGTACACGATCGGTGGAAGCGCGGCGATGCGGGTGTGGAGACCATCGCGGTGCAGGCTTAGATGATGAGGATGATGCCACATGCAAGCGGAACTCCGGTTGGTGAAGCCGGCGCGGCCTATTGGGGGGCCTGTTGGTGGGCCTGCGGGGGGGGCTTGGTGGGTGGTCGCGATCATCTGCGTGGTGGCGGGGGCGGGTGGAATGAGCGCCTGTCAGCAGGAGGCCAAGGTCGTCCGCTACAAGCCCTTCCTCTCCAACATCGCCGATGCGAAGTTTGGTGATGAGTCGGTGCCCATCAACCCCAACGCGGGGTATGTCGATCCGACGCAGCTCGCCGAGAGCAGCATCGTGATCGAGCATCCTGATGGGAGCAAGACGCTGATCGCCAAGAGTGTGCAGCACATGATGATTCATCTGCAGCGCTGCCTGGATGAGGAGGCCGACGACCTGCTGATCGATCAGGTGATGAGCCAGAAGACCGCCGACCACTTCCGTGCCGAGGGCAAGAGCCCGATGGAGCTGGTGGACTCGCTCAAGAAGAACCGGCGCGAGATCGGGCGCACCTTCTCACGCATGCCGCTGGGTGAACACTCGCCGACGGTGATTCTGAATCAGCCGGGTGACAAGACGTGGATCATCAAGGTGACCGGGGCGGCGGCCAAAGACCTGAAGTTCACGCGGCTCTGGGCACGCCTGGAATCGGGGAACTGGCGGTTCCTCTGGCTTGATTGATGCAGGCCCGATCGATTGATGTCTGTTAGATGCGGGCCACTCTCACTTCGCCGCCTGATCGCGTGCCTTGAGCGTGACGCGCGCGGTGACCCTTTCACCCTTGCGCATGAGCGTGATGTCCACCACATCGCCGGGCTTGCTGGAGCGCATGAAGTCGGTCATCGCCTGCGCATCGGGCATCGGCTGGCCGTTCCACGCCATGAGCCGGTCGCCGGCGATGATCCCCGCCTCGGCCGCGGCGGTGCCGTCGTAGACATCATCGACCGCGACACCGTCTTCACCATCGGCGTAGTTGGCGGGGCGCACACCCAGCCGGACACGGGCGGGGGCGGGGGTTGGAGGTGCGTCTTCATTTGGGCGCTCGGCCTCGGGGCGCTCGCGCGTGCGGGACCGGTCGGTGGGGGTGAAGATCAGCGGCTCGGCCCGCGCGGCCAGCAAACGCCCCACTTCGCAGACGGTGCGGACCACCCCGATCGCCTCATCGTGGTTGATGAGGTCGGCGGTATCACGCGGTGTGTGGTATTGATCATGCAGCCCGGTGAAGAAGTGCAGCACGGGGATGTTGGCCCCGTAGAACGTCGCGTGATCGCTCGGCCCTTGCCCGCCCGGTGAGGATTTCACGTTAAAGCCCGAGGAATCAAGGATCGGCTTGATGAGGTCGGCAAAGCCCTCGGCGGTTCCGGTCCCGCTCAGCTCGAGCGTGTGGTTGCGCATGCGCCCGATCATGTCCATGTTGAGCATGGTGTAGACGGCGCTCGATGAGATGGGCGAGTTCTTGACAAACTCGCGCGAACCAATCAGCCCCATCTCTTCAGCCGAGAAGCCAAGGAAGAGGATCGAGCGTCTCGGCGAGTGATCACCCGCGCCTTCGGCGGCGGCGTATTCGCGGCTCAAGATGCGTGCGGCCACGAGAACACCGGCCGCGCCCGAGGCGTTGTCATCCGCGCCGGGGTGGATCTGCCCGTACTCGCTGGTGCGTGAGCCGCCGGTGTATCCATAACCGACGTGGTCGTAGTGACCACCGATGATGATGTATTGGCTGGCAAGATCGCCGCGGCCAGGCAAAATACCGCCGACATTCCAGGTGATGCGGGGAAGACGCTCGACGCTTGCACGTATGGAAAGGCTGGCCTTGCCGAGCGGGATGAGGCGGGAGTGTTCATCGCCCCCACTCCCCGTCCCACCCCCCGCCCCGCCCCCC